>Ga0265297_10011812_pt1 | contig 10615 bp, 9 predicted proteins | sample Munlanlwell13791_FD_192502 | JGI IMG/M metagenome (GOLD analysis project Ga0265297, IMG submission 192502) | Leachate microbial communities from a municipal landfill in Southern Ontario, Canada - Leachate well 137-91 | ecosystem: Engineered > Solid waste > Landfill > Unclassified | place...
ATCGGTAGGCACAAAATTGACCTTGCCTGAACTTGAAAACATGCATATCCATAAAACCGGCGCGTTGATTCGTGCCAGCGTCAATATGGCGACGCTGGCGAAAGCGGATATAGACCCGGATGTCGCAAAAAAACTGGATAATTACGCCAAGTGCATCGGCTTATCGTTCCAGGTTAAGGATGACATTCTCGACGAAGAAAGCGATACCGCAACACTGGGAAAAACTCAAGGCAAAGACCAGGATAACGACAAACCCACCTACCCTGCCCTGTTGGGTCTGGCCGGAGCAAAACAAAAAGCGCAGGAACTGCATGAGCAAGCGTTGGACAACTTAAGTATTTTCGGCGGCGAAGCCGACTTATTGCGCGATTTGTCGCTTTATATTATTCAGCGGGATCATTAAGTTTTTACCCTGTATCGTTCCCGTATTCCAACGCGGGAACGATACCATCCCTTCAAAAAAACCTGCCTGCTGACAAGAAACCAGGGAAAGTTATTGCCGGTTTATTGTCATACTGCCCGAAAAACAATGTTCAGCAATCCCTAACACAATGTCATATAAAGCTATTTTTAATTCGGCACTCTTTATGCTGGATACCTGATGAATTTAATTTAGTCTTTTTAGGGGGACGGTCATGACAACGCAAAACACAGCTACAGCAGATTCATCCTGGACAATATTCATTGAAATATTAAGCGATGAATTCACCGCGAAAACAGGATTCGGGGTGTATGCCCATATCACGCCAACGGATGTCAATCAGGCTTACCAACAATATCAACTACGCAATGCGCCGATGCGACTATTCGTCCGTGAATATGTCAGGCACTATGTTTAAAGTTACTTGCGTTCAACGAATTTCATCCAGCGCAAACGGTTGGCATTGGTAACCACGGTCACAGAAGACATGGCCATGGCCGCACCGGCAATCATCGGGTTTAACAAAATGCCGAATAGCGGATACAACAAACCCGCCGCAACCGGAATGCTGATCGTGTTATAGAAAAACGCACCGAGCAGGTTTTGTTTGATATTGATGACCGTCGCTTTGGATAATTCAATGGCTTCAGGTACTTTGAGCAAGGAACCTTGCAAAATAACCACATCGGCGCTTTCAATAGCGACATCGGTTCCTGTACCGATCGCAAAACCGACATCAGCCTGAGCCAATGCCGGTGCGTCGTTGATACCGTCGCCGACCATGCCGACGATTTCACCCGCTTGCTGCAACTCTTTAACTACCGTCGCTTTGTCCTGTGGCAACACCTGCGCACGCACTTCTGAAATACCTGCCTGTTCGGCAATGGCATGAGCGGTTATTTGATTGTCCCCGGTCACCATGATGATGCGCACGCCCTGATTTTTCAATAATTGCACGGCATGTGCCGAATCCTTTTTAATCGGATCGGAAACGGCAATAATGCCGGTTATTTTGCCATCGACGGCAAGCAGCATCGGCGTTTGGCCCAAAGCCGACAGTTGTTCCAGCCGGTCGTTAAAGCGTGTAAAGCTAACGCCTTGCTCATCCATCAGCGCCTTGTTGCCGAACAACACGCGCCGCTCGTTAATTGTCGCCATTACCCCGTGACCTGCGACGGCGGCAAACTGTTTAACTTTTTCCAATTTGATTTGCTTATCTTCCGCTGCCGACAAAATAGCCGCCGCCAACGGGTGTTCCGAGCCTGATTCGATACTCGCCGCCCATTGCAGCACCTGCTCTTCGCTAATGTCGCCGATGGCTTCAACAGCAGAAACTGTCGGCTTGCCTTCGGTTACCGTGCCGGTTTTATCGAGTATTAGGCAAGTCAGTTTTCCCGCCGTTTGCAAGGCTTCGCCCTTCCGAATCAAAATCCCCGATTGGGCGGCGCGGCCCACCGCGACCATCACCGAAATAGGCGTCGCCAAGCCCAACGCGCAAGGGCAAGCGATCACCAGAACGGTCATTGAAGTAACAAAGGCGTAACCCAATGAAGGTTCAGGCCCAAAAGCGTACCAAATCAAAAAAGTCAGCACGGAAATCACGACCACAGCCGGTACGAAAACACTGGAAATTTTATCCGCCAGACGAGCGATTTCGGGCTTGCTGCTTTGCGCTTGCCGGACGCTTTTAATAATCTGCGCCAGCGCTGTATCGCGGCCGATCCGGGTTGCAGTAAACAAAAAACTGCCGGTCTGGTTCATGGTTCCGGCAACCACTTCCGCACCTGCGGTTTTTTCTACCGGCAGAGACTCGCCGGTCAGCATCGACTCGTCAACAGTGGAATGCCCTTCCAGCAACACGCCGTCAACGGCGATTTTCTCGCCGGGCCTGACTCTTAACGTTTCGCCCAAACCGACTTGCTCGATAGCAACATCCATTTCTTCGCCGTTTCTGATCACGCGCGCGGTACGCGGCTGTAAACCGATCAGTTGCCGAATGGCGCTGGAGGTCTTGCCTCTGGCCAGCGTCTCCAAACCGGAGCCCAGATTTATGAAGGCCAGAATCATTACGGCAGCTTCAAAATAGGCATGTTTCGCCAGGGACGGCAAGGTATCGTAATAATCGATAACAATGCAGGAATACAGCCACGCCGAACCTGTACCCAAGGCAATCAGGGTGTCCATGTTAGCCTGCCCCAGCGTTAATGACTTGTACGCACCGCTGTAAAAATGCCAGCCTGAGTAAATCAGCACGCTTACGGTGATCAGGGCGATTTCCGGCCACACCCATAGACCTGTCGATGAACCGATTTCCGGCAACCAGCCAAAATGTTCGGCTACCATCAGCGATAGTCCGAAAACTCCTGCCACCGCCGCTTTTTTCATCAGCTGACGGTAGCGTTGCAACTCTTGTTCTTCCTGTTCGGCAGGATCTTCAAACCCCTCCATCACCGCCGCATCGTAACCGGCCGCTTTAACGGCCTGCTTTAATAATTCAGGATCGACCTGGCCTTTAACCACGGCGGAATGATCGGCAAAGTTGACGCTAACTGAAGTTACTCCCTCTACCGCCGCCAAGGCGCCCTCAACGGCGCTGACGCAGCCTGCGCAACGCATACCTAAAACGGATAGCCGCAATTCGCCGGAAGTCTTTGTGTTCATAAAATCACCTTTCCCATTACGATGTTTCTACGGTAAAACCCGCATCGATAATAGCCTTAGCAATAACATCCAAGCTGGTTTTTTCAGCATCGAATTCAACGTTGACCTCGTTGTTTTTGCTTGATGCATTAACCGACAACACACCATCGATAGCTTCCAATTTACTCGTCACATTGGCTTCACAACCGCCGCATTTCATGCCGGTAACGGTTAACGATACAGATTCAGTCATTTCAGTCTCCTTAATGTGGGTAGAGAAGCTGTATTGCAACGTCTCTATAGTAATAGCTTTATATCATACTCGACTGATAGCCGGTAATCATGGTATAAATCCGGGCATATATGAGGTTGTGCGGCAAGTTTTTGTACCCTTTGGGTAAGCCCGATCTACAAGTATTTAAATTTAACACCTTAAGTAATTCAAATGGCAGACATTATAATTGGGCGTCAACAGATTTTTGACCAAAAGCTGAATATTTACGCCTATGAACTCCTTTTCAGAGGCAATGATTTTGACCTGAATCATAGCGACGGCGCTACCCAAGCAACCAACCAGGTCATTACCGATACCATTTTAGAACTTGGACTCAACACCATAGTAGGCCCTCACAAAGCCTTCATTAACTTTACGACGCAAAACATTCTGGACAAAACACCTTTACACCTTCCTAAAGATAGGATCGTTATCGAGGTGCTCGAAAATGTTGAAATTGACTCAAGAGTCGTCGCCAACTTAAAAGAACTGTCAACGCTAGGCTACATCATTGCCCTGGATGATTTTGTCTTTTCCGAGGAATGGACGCCTTTGGTGGAATTTGCCGACATTATCAAGCTGGACATTCTGGAAATGGGCGAGTCTAAAACTCGGGCACTCATTAATCAACTCAAGCCCTACAATGTACAACTGCTCGCAGAAAAAGTAGAAACATATTCTGAGTATCAATACCTTGTCGAATTAGGCTGCGATTATTTCCAGGGCTTCTTTTTTAACAAACCCAATATCGTTTCCGGCAAACGCGTCAGCGTCAATCAAACAGCCGCCATTCAACTGTTAAATACCGTTAACAACCCGGATGTTGAATTTGAAGACCTGACCAAGATAATATCCCTGGATGTCGGGCTCAGCTATAAACTGCTGCATTATATAAATTCCGCATTTTTCTCCCTACCCAATAAAGTTTCATCCATTAACCATGCTATTTCCTATCTGGGGCTAAAGGAAATAAAACGCTGGATAAACATATTGACGCTGGCATCCTTATCCAACAAGCCGGAAGCGGTCATGCAAAACGCATTGATCCGCGGCAAAATGTGCGAGGAACTGGCTGCCCTGAGCGACAATAAATCAGACAATTTTTTCCTGATCGGCATCTTATCTAACCTGGATAGCTTGCTGGATATGCCCTTGGATGAAGCGCTCAGCCAATTGCCTTTGGCCGACGATATTGTTGCTGCCATATTGCATAAAAAAGGACTCGGCGGCGAAGCGCTTAAGTGTGTCATCAGTTATGAACATTGGGATATTTCATCAATAGCCTTTAAGGATATTGACCAATCCATTATTGGCGACGCTTATATTCGCAGTATAAACTGGGCAAAAGACGTTATGGGCAATATAAACTAATGCCGCTAAATACAATCACCAACCAAACTATCGCGCTTGCCGGCATCGCCCAGGCAGCCGCACTGGTTCAACAACTGGCAACAACCGGCAGCGCCGATTCGTCCGCCCTTGAGGCCAGCATTGCCAGTCTTTTTGTTAATGATGAACAGGGTGTAGAAAACGTCTACGGCGGATTATCAGGCCTTAAGCTGGGACTTGAACAGCTTAACGATCAAATGACCGGCCTCAAAATAGCCAATCCCGAACAGGCACGCTATGCCGCCTCGCTGGTTTTCCTGGAGAACCAACTATCCAGGCAACCGGCCATGCTTAAAACCATTTTTACCGGAATTGAGCGCGCCCAGACACAATCGGAACATTTCGGCCAACTACATGAGAATGTACTGGCGAATCTCGGCGATATTTATCACACCACCATCAGCACCCTGCAACCGAGAATCATGGTTAATGGTGATCAGGAATATTTATCCAGACCCGACATCGTCAATAAAATACGTGCCTGTCTGCTGGCCGGGATACGTTCGGCTATTCTTTGGAAACAATGCGGCGGCACCCGCTGGAAGTTCCTTTTTTACCGTAAAAAAATCCAGGCTGAATTGCAAAAACTGCTGCAACAGCGTTAGCCCCGGCATGACTACCCTTATCGAAGCCGAGCACCTGACCCGTTATTACGGCAAACATTGCGCTGTTAACGATGTCAGTTTTACCTTAGCCAAAGGCGAAGTACTCGGTTTTTTAGGTGCCAACGGCGCAGGCAAAACCACCACCATGCAGATGCTGTGCGGCAATCTCGCACCCAGCGCCGGACAAATTAAAATCAACGGTTTCGATCTGCTGGATCAGCCCAAAGCCGCCAAACTGAACCTGGGTTACTTGCCCGATACACCACCGCTCTACAAAGAATTAACCGTGCAGGAATTCCTGCTTTATTGCGCCCGGCTGCACGGCATCGACAAAAACGCCATCACTCATGCCATTGAACGAGCCGAAGAGCGATGCGGCTTAACCGATGTCGCCGACCGCCTGATCGCCAACCTGTCCAAAGGCTTTCAGCAGCGCGTCGGCATTGCCCAGGCTATCTTGCACAATCCCGAAGTGATCGTGCTGGATGAGCCGACGGTCGGCCTTGATCCCATTCAAATAAGGGAAATACGCGCATTAATCAGGGAGTTGGGGCAGGATCACGGCGTCATTTTGTCCACCCATATACTCACCGAAGTGCAGGAATCCTGCACGCACGTACAAATCATTGATCAAGGACAACTGATCTTGAATGAAACCATAGCGGGACTTAACCGGCAAATGGATACCGGCACCCTGCAAGTCGGCACCCGGCTAGCGCCCGACATTAACAGCTTATTGACCATCCCCGGCATCAGTTCTATCGAAAGCATTGCTGAAAACCGGATCATCATTCACCACAGCGTAACCGCCAACCCGGCCGAACAAATTGCCGCGCTTGTCATTGCCGCCGGATGGGGACTACAGGAATTGACCCCGGTAAAAAGGTCGATGGAAGATATTTTTATCAGCTTAACCAAAGAGCATCGCGAGTTATGAGTATGATTCTAACGATTGCTTCCCGCGAATTCAGATCCCTGTTTTTATCGCCGATGGCCTGGACGATATTAGCCATCCTGCAATTCATCCTGGCGTTCTTGTTTTTGACCCAGGTTGAAGCCTTCACCACGCTCCAGCCCAAGCTGGCTTCCATTGAAGGCGCGCCCGGCTTGACCGATATTATCGTGCCGCCGTTATTCGGCAACGCCGGCATTATTCTTTTGTTGGTCACACCGTTATTAACCATGCGCCTGATCTGCGAAGAACGCCGCAACAAAACCTTGTCGCTACTACTGTCCGCACCTGTTTCCAATATCGACATTATCCTCGGCAAGTATCTAGGCATACTCGGGCTGATGCTGCTGATCATCGCGCTGATCACCCTGATGCCGCTATATTTGCTATGCGGAGCCGAGCTGGATTTGGGCAAACTGTTTGCCAATATCTTAGGCTTACTGCTGCTGATCAACGCGTTTGCCGCGATCGGCCTGTTTATGTCCTGCATCGCCGGACACCCCACCGTTGCCGCGATGGGCACCTTCGGTATGTTGCTGCTGCTGTGGATTTTGGACTGGTCGGTCGGCATGAACGACCAACGCAGCGAACTGTTTGAATACCTGTCTATCCTCAGGCATTTCCAGAATATTCAAAGCGGCCTGATCAGTACGGTCGATGTCAGCTATTTTTTGCTGTTTACCGCCACCTTCATCGCGCTGAGCATCCGCAGCCTCGATAATGACCGCTTGCAGAAATGAAAATATCGCCGCATAAACACCAGCAAATCCGCTTAAAAAACGGGCTCATCACCCTGGTTTTGTTGTGCCTGCTCGGTACTTTAGCTTGGCTAAGCACCCGCTACAGCGCAGAAACCGACGTAACCGGAAACAGCAGCAACAGCCTGTCCCAAGCCTCGCAAAAATTGCTGGGATCGCTGCCCGATAAGATACAACTCACCGCCTATATAAAGAAAGACCCGTCGCTAAGAAGCCAGATAGCGCAATTGGTAGCCCGCTATAAACGCCATAAAGCCGATCTGGCGCTGACCTTTATAGATCCCGACTCCCAGCCGGAAAAAAACCGTGAACTGAATATAGATGCGGCAGGCGTTATTATTGTCGAATATCAGGGCCGCAGCGAAAAACTGAACTTTATCGACGAATCATCGCTGACCAATGCCCTGCTGCAACTGGCGAATGCCGATGAGCGCTGGGTCACCTTCCTGACCGGCCACGGCGAACGCGCTCCTGACGGCATCGCCAATTTCGATTTAGGCCAATTCGGCAAGGAACTGGATCGACGTAAAATCAAAGCTCAAACCATCAACCTTGCAACCCTGCCCGCCATTCCCGATAACTCCGCGTTGTTGGTGATTACCGCTCCCGCCGTGCCGTTGTTGGCAGGTGAAATTGAACTGATCAAACGTTATATCCGGCAAGGCGGTAATCTGCTGTTGCTGACCGATCCAGGTAACCGACACCTAGACGCCTTGCAACAGTCGCTGGGCTTACGCCAGCTGCCGGGAACCATCGTAGATAACAGTTCCAAACTATACGGCATTAACGACCCCAGTTTCGTGCTCGCCAGCGATTATCCGCCTCATCCGATCACTCAGGGCTTTCAGACCATAACCGTTTATCCCGTTACCGCCGCGCTGGAAATCAGCGAAGAAACGGATTTCAAAACCGTCGCCTTACTCAAAAGCGCGATGCAGTCATGGACGGAAACCGGCCCGATAGCAGGAAAAATTGTTTTTGACGCAGATGGCGACGAAAAACAAGGTCCGCTCACCTTCGCTTATGCCCTGACCCGCGATCTTGATAAAAACCCTTCGACAAGCTCAGGGCAGGCTCAAGGCGGGACTTTCGAGCAGCGCATCGTCGTTATCGGTGACGGCGATTTTCTATCCAACTCCTATATCGGCAATGTCGGCAATCTGGACATGGGCTTAAGAATGATCAACTGGCTGATTCACGATGACCGGTTTATCGACATCCCCGCCAAAATAGCAACCGATAAAAGCCTGCAACTAAGCCAGATCAGCGTCGCCGTTATCGGCTTTGGTTTTTTGGTAGTCATACCACTGTTGTTGATGGGTACGGGCTTTTACATCTGGCGCAAACGTAAGCAACGTTAAGATTTCACTGCGTCACTGCCGTTAAGTGTGTGAGCTGGAGGCCTATCGCCAAATCGACTTCATAGGCATGGGCTTTCCCAGTACGGCCTGATCAAGCCGTTTTACCAACATCAACAGCGTCTCCTGCCCTGTCATCGGTTTTGGACGCTTTCTTAGCGGCATACATTTGTTCATCGGCTTTCCGGATCAAGGTATCAGGCTCCCCGTATTTATCCGGGCCGGTTTGCACGACGCCGACGCTCAGCGTTACATTTTTAAAGCACTGATTAATTTCAGCGCTGAGGCGATTGACGTACCTCTCCCGAGCCTGCTCTTCTTGGCAGTTGGGCAGTATTAAACAAAATTCGTCGCCGCCGTAACGAAAACAGCAATCTTCTTCACGGGAAATTTTCTTGATCGCAGCACCCACCGCACGCAAGATATGGTCGCCATGCGGATGGCCGTGATTGTCATTGATGGCCTTGAATTCGTTAATGTCCATATAAACAATAGACACCGGCTCATGGCGCCGTTGAGCGATCCGCAGTGTTCGGGTCAGGGTTTCGTTCAAGTAGCGCACGCTTAGCAAGCCTGTCAGCGAATCGACGCGGGTTAACTCTTCGAGCTGTTGAGTACGCTCCCTGACCTTTTCTTCCAGTGCGCTGGCATAACGCTCGGACTTTTCCTTGGAAATTTCGATTTCCGAAACCAGGCTGCGGATATAGGTTTCAAACACCAGCGTTATGTCGAACAACAGCAATTTGTCGAGCGCTGTAAGCATGCCCTGACGTTCCGACTTATCGGTGAGCGTTTCGAAAATGATTTCAAGCAGCAGGCTTTTGAGCGTGTTGATGGCAGAAAGATACAACTTCGGCTCGACGCCAATGCGTTTATGCACCAGGCCGATCCGGAGCCGATTGTTCACATACTCAAGGTCGTACAACCCGCTGAATAAATCGAGCACATATCTGCGCTGCGCATTCTTCAGGCGATCCAATGTATCCGCGTCGCCGATCAACAACGCGATTTCGGCGACGCTGGTCTGCATTTGGTAAAAAGTTTCCACCAAGGCATCGACTCTGCCCTCAATGATTGCACGATAATCTTTCAGGCGTTTGAAATCCTCGTCGGACAGGGCGAGCAGCAATTTACGATTCTCGATGTCGAATTCAGTAATTCGCATCTGCTCGAGTAAAGTTTGATCGGTTTGTTTCAATTCCATCTCCAATATGTAATCTCCTGGTTTAGCCTGACACCGCTCTTAAACAGGAAAAGGTAACTCTTATAATTCAGGATAGCGCAACAGCCATCAAACATAAAGTCGGCTTGTTAAATCCAGCCGAACAGACAGTATTATCCCGCACCCGATTACCCGACGCTTGGGGCGGCTGCAGGTCAGAAATGAGGCTAAAGGCTATACGCCGCATCAGGTTGCGGCACGGCGTCTCCAACTTGAAAAATCGCTGTAAAAGAAGGATCAGGATGACGAAGAAAAATTGGAATCACCGGCTCATTTGCATGGATACTCTTTTGGGACGGACACGCACTGACAATACGACGGCTGATTTGTACAATGCAAAGTACGCTGTGCGTACCTTCACGTACGAATGCGTAGCGACACTTTCTTATTGCATAGCAGAAGCATCCAAATCATCGGATTCCACGGCCCCATGGGCCTTACTGCTCCAATCCGACATAGGTATCTACATAAGTACCGGCCCCTTCTTCCTTGAGGGAGAAGGTTGGGATGAGCGGCTGAACGCGCAGTGTCCCGTATACGCAAGACGCCGGTCGTGATTAGCGGCGTAGCGCGTGGGAATGAAGTAACACCATTACATCAATCCGGAACGGCCAGTGTTGACGGTATTCGCGAATAGCAATGCATAGGAAAACGCTGGAGGTATCGGGGCGCGTCGCTCCGCTACCATAATGAAGAAAAAGAAACTGCCGGGAACATAAACGCGCCGAAAGCGGGATGTAAGCGGAACACCGAAATGTAACAAAAAATAGAGGTTACTCTACGCCTACCGCATAGTGGACGAGATTGATTTTAGCGCGGCAAACCGGATAGTTGAGATCGTGACATGATACGTTAGGCGGTAGGGTACGCTCAGCGCACCCTACCGTGCTGTTGATCTGAGTCACATTATTCTCTAACTATCTTCCTCCCCGATTTTATGGTGTATTTCTTGAACTGCTGAAATTTCCTTTTCCGTCAAGTCTTCCACATTGATTA
>Ga0265297_10011813_pt1 | contig 10613 bp, 8 predicted proteins | sample Munlanlwell13791_FD_192502 | JGI IMG/M metagenome (GOLD analysis project Ga0265297, IMG submission 192502) | Leachate microbial communities from a municipal landfill in Southern Ontario, Canada - Leachate well 137-91 | ecosystem: Engineered > Solid waste > Landfill > Unclassified | place...
GTCGACACGGATAACGTTGTTCTCAACCATCTGCATAAGCTCCTTACCTGCGGCCTGCCGGGAAATGCCATACAATCGCATCAGATCGCCACTCTTCACCGAACCATGGGCATGGATGTACTCGATAATCTTCATCTGCCGCCCGGTAAGAGCCACCTGCCCTCCTGCCACCTTCCGGTGCTCATCGGACGAGAGCCGCAGGACCCGCTCTTTCACCCGGGAAAGCGAGATCTCCACACCCTCCGTGAAGTACTCCAGCCACACCGTGCAATCCGGCCAGTTCAGGTTCACTTCCTTGAGCACACGGTAGTAAGCAGGCCGGTCGCTGTCATAGTAATCATCCAGCGTAAAGAAACGCTTGATGTCGAATTTTCGGATCGCAAGGATAAGCGTTGCAAGAGCCCGGGCAGTCCGCCCGTTCCCGTCAACAAACGGGTGAATCCGCACGAGCTCGTAATGCGCAATCCCGGCTACCAACACCGGATGCATCTGGTGAGCTGCATCGGAATTCAGCCAGTCGATAAGCGCGTTCGTCTGGGGGATAACCTCTTTTGCCTTCGGAGGAGAATACACGACCTCCTTCGTAATACGGTTCCCCACCACAACCTGTACCTTCCGAAACGCCCCTTCCGCCGACGGATCATCCAGCGTATCCCGGGTAATCTCCCGGTGAAGGGAAAGGAGTTTCCCGGTCGAAATCATGCCCTCTTCCTGGTAGAGGTCAACGTGTTCCAGCACCCGGAGATAGTTGAGCACTTCGGCTTTTGCCCGGCGGGCTACCATCACATCCCGGCCTTCCGCAAGCCGACTCACCTCTTCAAGTGAGAGGGGGTTTCCCTCTATCGCCGTAGATGCATGCGCTGCCCGGACAAGTTGCTCTCTCCTTATCGAGACTTCCCACTTGGGGATAAGATGGGCGTGAAGGATCACTTCCCGTGCGGCGGCAATATCTGAAAGACGCTTCACCATTGCATGGGTATAGGTAAACTCCGGTGAAAAAATACGGGGATCCTTCATAGTATCACGATCTATTGTCTGTTGCATCCCTGACATATTGGTCATTGTGGTTATTGCGAGTGATTTTATACATAAAATTATAGCGGTTCCTTAATAACGATCGGATCGGTTAATCAACGCACTCTACGGTGAACCCGCATTCTTCCTGCGGTCCGGACACTACTGTATATTTCATAATTGTACCTTGGTCACGGGAATTATCCATCTTTTCTGCCTTTGGGAAAATTCTGGCATTTACCGGTAAAATCGGATCACCTTTCCCACGGGGGACTGGCGCGGGGGTGCCGGAGGGTGTGGTGCAGGGAAAGAATTATAGGGGGACGTTGATGGATCAGCTTAACCGATGGGGGGATTGTCCAGGAGAGGAAAGACCAGTGCGGGACGAAAGGACATGGGGGGTCTCTCGTACTCCAGTCCCGAGACCAAATGAGATGATATCCCCTCACAACCTGTTTCAGGGGATATACGGGATTTACTTTCCCCCTGAAAACTAACTGCCATTAAAACACCCCGTTTGCCAATCGGAGCCCATTTTAAAAAACCACTTTTTTGATACTCGCGTTTTTTGTCGAATTATAGAGTACTGGTTTTGAACGGGGGCTAATATGGGCGTATTTTACCCATCTGAAGGTTATTTCAGGCTCTAAAAAACATCTAATTGTTGCCTATTGGATGATGGATAAGAGTAGATCCTGTGGAAAAGGCTGGCCGGTGAAATGGCAAGGGGTCGGATCCTGGGTTCAGGAAGGTAATAACTCAGATATCCCTCTATAAAAACAGTAAACTGCCTCTGCCGGTTCTTCCCAAATATCCGGCTTAGTTGATCTCAAAAAGAAGATAACAGCGATCCTGAGGCCGGCTCAGATCGTAATGCCCAGAATGCCCAGCAGCATCAGGATCAATACGCCGGGAAATCCCCCGATGGCACAGATGAGAATTGTCACAAGGTCATATCCGAGATCGGGCTTTCCCATCCACTGCATGACATGGAGGAAGTTGATGACGAACAGCGTGATCAGGCCCAGCACGGCATTAACCGCAAGTATCGTAATTTTCTTTACCAGATACCACACAATAGCGACGATAACAATGAGAAGGATGAGCGCGACGAGAATATCGGTCATTGTCGTTCCTATTTACCAATGATATGCTGCTTATTGAGCTTTACTGACGGCAGGATCAGGGATCCGACCGTGCGGGTCTTCCTGCTCAACCCGGCAATGGCATGATGAAGATCGAAGACATTGCCTGAGAGCATTGCGCTCCGTATCGGTGCCTGGAACTCGCCGTCTTCCATCCAGAACGCATTGGCAAGCTCCACGGAGAACTCGCCGCTCATCGGGTTTGCCGTATGTGCCCCGATCACGGTATGCACATAGAGTACCCGTTCATCGTCCACGATGTCCCGCTTCCCGTCAACAACAAAATTGTGATGCCCGATCGATGGCGATCCGCCATACCCTCCGCGGACGGCACTGGCCGTTGTCTTCTTCCCGTACCGGGACGCCGTCCTGATATCGTAGACGAATGCACAGAGAATGCCATCGCGGATGAGATCGAGTCTCCGGGTCGGCGATCCCTCCGCGTCATACCGGGTGCTGCCCTCGGCCCCGGGCCGATGCGGATCGTCATACATCGAGATACCGGGGTCGGCCACCTGTTTTGAAAGAGACTGGGCCAGCTTAGATCGCCCTGCATGGACATTGCGCCCGTTCAGGGCCGGGACAAAGACCGTCCCGAGCAGTTCTGCGTACGCGAGCGGCGAGAGAAGGACCGGGTAATCACCGGTCGGGATATCCTTCCCCCCGGCGGATTCAGAGGCAAAGAACGTGGCCCGCTCGCCAACCCTGGCAGGGTCGATACGATCGAACGACCAGGAATGATCATACTCAAAACCCGTGGACTGCCCACAAATCGCTTCAAGCGACACCGACGCTGAGGTGTGGCGGTTCGTGATCCGGACGCCATGGCTGTTGGCAAGCGTTACCGTGGTCGAGGAGAGCCCGGCCGATCCTGACGTGATCTCGGCCGGGTGGCTGGAGGCTCCCTCAATCATCTTGTCCAGAAGTGCCCGGGCCACGCCCGGCTCGATCTTCATGGAGGCATCAAAGGTGAGTGGCGTGGAATCCTGCTGTTCCGGTCCGGGCAGACCCTCCCATTCCTGAGGCGTTGCGAGTTTTCCGCTCGCGATTGCTGCCTTTAAGCATTCACGCCATGTGCCGGGATCGTTGGTGCCGGACGATCCGATCCGACCCTTGTGGATCGTACGGATACCAAGGCCGCAGTCCTCCGATGTTGTTGCAAGGCTGACTTTTTTCTGCTTCAAGTCCGCGGAGACACTCTTCTCTGCTTCCCTGATCAGGTCTTCAATCCACGCCACTGCCACCCACCACCGCATCGTTTAAGAGAATATGGGGAGCCCCGTCGCTCACCGGCACACTCTGCCCGCCTTTCCCGCAATACCCGGGGCTCATCTTCCGGTCGTTCCCGCACAGCACGATCCTGTGAAGGGTTGTGAGGATATCGCCGGAGAGGGAGACGTCCCGCACCATCTTCGTGCATTCCCCGTCTTTCACCAGGTACCCGTACTCCGCATTGAACTGGAAGACGCCCCGGCCCGGGTCCACCTGTCCGCCCCGGGAACCCGCAAGGTAGATCCCGTTTTTACATTCGGCAAAGATCTCCTCTTTGGTGGAATCGCCGTTCTCGATGAACGTGTTGCTCATCCGCACGAGCGGGGGTTCGCCGGGCATTGCCCGGGTGTGACCGGCAACGCCGTTTCCCACGGCAGCCAGCGATTCCCGGCTGTGCAGGAAGGCGTTGATCACTCCTTTTTGGATGATCTCGGTGCGGGTCACTGCCACACCCTCGGCATCCACCGGGTCGAACCCGAACGCGTGGAGCGAGGGGTCGTCGACAATGGAGAGGGACTCGTTCCCGATCCGTTCCCCGGTCCTTCCTTTCAGGACGGAACTTCCCTCCTGGATAAGGTCGCCCTCACTGGCATGGCCCACGGCTTCGTGCGCAAAGACCCCGGCAAGTTCCGGGTCGAGCACCACCCGCATCTTCCCGCCTTTTGCGGCACTCGCATCCAGGAGGGCAATGGCAATATCCGCAGCCTTCTTTCCTGAAGGCTGCTGGTGCCGGAGGTTGAATCCGTCAATGGAATGTTCCCGCTCGTATCCCATCTGGACATTGTCGTTACGCGACGCCACCGCGAGAACATTGAACCCCGAGCGACTCATCTCATAGGAGTACTCGTTGCCGGAACTGTCAGCGAACCGGACCTGCTCGGTCCGCTCAACATACCCTGCCCGCCGGTTCACGATCCCCGGGAGGATGGCACTCTTCTCGATCTCCGCAAGCAGGGACGATTTCTCTTCGATACTGACATCCCGCGGATCCTCTTTGAGCGGCGGGACCGCAAGCGTGCCCCGGGGCACATCCCCGAGCACAACATTCTCTTCGGTGATAGCGGCAAGCCGTGCTGCCCGTTCAAGAAGTTCATCGAACTTCCTGCCGGAACACGGGGTGTAATTATCAACCTGGATGATACCCCAGCCGGTCCCGGTGAGGACCCGGAGAATTGCCTTGTTGAAAAAGGAAGTGCCGGCCGACTCGACCACGCTGTTATCGATATCGATATGCGTGACCTCACCGGTCACATGCCGCAGGTCGTAATACGAGATCCCGGACATTATATTCAGACCGCGGTCTGGTTGATCACGGGCGGTTCTGCGATCATGGCGGTAGACCTCATCGCCATCTTCTTGAGTTTAATGAGGAATCCATCGGAGTTCTCCGGGACGAGGGCGAACTTCAGGACATCATCGATCGTATCGACCGGGATGATGGTGACGAGTGGCTTGAAGCGCTCTTCGATGAGGACATCCCCGACATTCATGCGGGGGATGAGAACGGTCCTGATACCGGCCTTTGCCGCTGCCTCGATCTTGTAGGTCACGCCACCCACCGGCAGGACATCGCCCCGCACGGAGAGTGAGCCGGTCATGGCAATATCCTGGCGGACCGGGATCCCTTCAATGGCGCTCACTACAGCGGTTGCCACGCTCACCGATGCCGAATCGCCTTCGACACCCATATACGTGCCGATGAACTGGATGTGGATATCGATATTCTTGACATCCCGGCCGGTGAATTTCTTTAAGATGGCGCTGACGTTCTTGATGGATTCCTGCGCAATCTCCTTGAGCATCCCGGTTGCAATCACCGTGCCGCTCGCTCCCTGGGCAGGTGTGACTTCTGCCATGATGGGAAGCACCGATCCCGCATCGCTGCCGGTAACGGCAAGGCCGTTCACCCTGCCGATGCGGGTGCCTTCCACCACCGTCATCTCGTATTCCCGGAGGTGACGGGTGATCTCGTCCGAGACCTGGTCCTCAATCGACCGTGCGGTCTTCTTTGCGGTAATCACATGCGCTCCCGTCGTGATGGGGGCATTTTCCTGCCGGGCGATATCCCCGGCAACCCGGATCAGGCCGCCCATGTCACGCAGCTTGAGGGTCAGGTGGCCCTTGCGGTTCGAGCGCCGCTGGGCTTCCCGGATGATCTCGTCGATGCCACTCTGGTCGAAGTGGGGGATCTTCCCGTCATTTTTGACTTCCTGGGCAATGAACCGGACATATTTCTGGCGATTCTCGGGGGTATCGTCCATGCTCTCGGCCATGTAGACCTCGTAACCATACCCGCGGATACGGGAGCGGAGTGCCGGGTGCATACCCTGGATGGCATCAAGGTTGCCTGCCGCAACCATGACGAACCTGCAGGGAACGGGCTCGGTTCTGACCATGGCCCCGCTCGAACGCTCGCTCTGCCCGGTGATGGGGAACTCCCCTTCCTGGAGAGCGGTGAGGAGGTTCTGCTGGGAATGGGGATCCAGCGTATTGATCTCATCGATGAACAGGACGCCCCCGTTCGAGCGGTGGATCGCACCGGCCTCGACACGGTCGTGCGCCGGGGTCTCAAGACCGCCGCTCTGGAACGGGTCGTGCCGGACATCCCCCAGGAGGGCACCGGCATGGGAACCGGTCCCGTCAATGAAGGGAGCAATGCTCTTCGTATCGTTCGAGACGAGAAGCTTGGGCACCATCGTCTCCTCGCGGGGCGTGGAGTAGCGCAGCGCCATGAAGACGAACGCCCCTGCGATCAGTCCCATCAGGAGCTGCATGGTGATGATCGCGTAGCCCGCAATGCCCAAGAGGAGGAGCATCAGGAGGGTCTGGCGGAACTGGGTCTTCTTCTTGGCCTCCGCCTTGTGAGCCCCTACGATCTGTTTGCCACGGCCACCCGCCACCGTCCGTACGACCGGGTTGTTGGAGTCATCGGAATTCGGGTAGATAAGAATGTCCTGCAGTTCCTCTTTGGGCAGGAGTTCGGCCATTGCCTTTGCGAGCATCGACTTGCCGGTACCGGGACTGCCGATCATCATCACATGCCGGCGCTGGATGGCAGCTTTCCTGATGACCTCGACCGCACGCTCCTGGCCGATCACCTGATCGATAAGTTTTTGCGGAACCTCTACCTGGGATGAGGTCGTTATTACGCTCTCAGGAGTCGCCTCAACCGGGGCAGTACTTTCAGTCGTCTCCGGTTGTTGGGGGGTCTCCGGTTGTTCCGGAAGCGGTTCAGGTGATGGTTCCATTGCAGTAATTCCCTCTAAATTAATCCCGTGGATTTTCATATACAATGTCTCATGATAGTTTAAGTACTTTCAGCTGATAGCACGTAGAGGAAATGCCTGAAGAGACAGCTCGGGATCCTCACATCCATGCGGAAAACTACAATACGGTTCATCGTTTATCTAGATGGTTGAGTATATCGTGGTCCCGCAAGAGCCAAGACCCAGGAACGATACCATGAAAGTCATCTGTAATGAGCGATCACAGGTTCTCGGTGCCCGTCTTGCCCGTGCGCTCGGGGTTCCTGTTGCCACAACCTCGTTCTCCCGGTTCCCCGACGGGGAACATTACCTGGTTACCGGCGATCTTGACGGGGATACGATCATTGTCGGGAGCGTTGTGGACAACGATGCGCTGGTCCAGCTGATGCTGCTCATCGATGCCTGTGCACCATCTCATACACGACTGGTACTTCCCTACATGGCCTATGCACGCCAGGACAAACAGTTCAGGAAAGGAGAGCCGCTGAGTGCACGGGTCGTGGCACAGGCCCTGAGCCGGGGCGTCTCTCAGGTGTACACAATCAATATCCACGATCCTTCGGTCCTGGCGCACTTCGCGGTGCCGGCAGAGAACCTCTCCGTTGCCCGCGAGATCGGGTCGTATATAAAAACACTTCCGGTCACTAATCCCCTCATCCTTGCCCCGGATGACGGCGCCCTCTCATTTGCCGAACAAGTGGCTGCGGTCGGGGGATGGGAGTTCGACAACCTCGATAAGACACGGCTTTCAGGAGTCGAAGTCCGCATGGCCCCCAAGAAGGTGTCGGTCGCGTCCCGCCCGGTGATCATTGTCGATGACATCATCTCCACGGGCGGCACGATTGCAACCGCCGCAGGTATGCTGTACCAGCAGGGGGCAACCGATGTGTACGCGGCATGTGTCCACGGTGTTCTCTCTGGCGGTGCATATACCCGCCTGATGGCAACCGGTATCCGGGATGTCATCTGCAGCGATACGATAGAGCAGGCATGCAGCAGGATCTCCGCAGCAGAGACGATCGCAGGCGCGATCCGGAATCACTGACCCATGCCGGAAACGCCAACCGCCGGCACTTCTCCCCAAGGTTATTCATGAACGCGATTCTCGATGCAAGTGTCTTCTTCTCCGAATTGCATCCTGAAGGCGAACTGTTTACCACCCCTTCTGTCTGTGACGAACTCAAGGATATCCGGTCAAAGGGAAACTTCGAGAAACTCAGCGCTTCCGGGCTCCGGGTCATCTCACCGGGCCAGGCAAGTATCGAACGGGTCACTGCTGCTGCAAAAACAAGCCGTGATGCCGGTGTGATCTCCCCCACCGATACCGATCTCCTTGCAGTGACCCTTGAGCTGGAGGGAATCCTGTATACCGATGATTTTGCCATCCAGAATGTGGCAACCGTTCTTGGGGTAAAAACCCACCCGATTGCCCAAAGGAAGGCACGGCGGGTTCACTGGAAGTACCGGTGCGCCGGTTGCGGACGTTACTACGATCACGACGGGGAGTGCCCGGTCTGCGGCGCGATGGTGAGAAGAAAACTTAAATAAAAACTTAAATAGATGCCGGCAAATCTTTGTTCATGTCTTCGCTAGACGATCTGATTGGCAGGGCCAAGCTGCTCCTCGGGGAAGGGCACAGCCCAGGTCAGATTGCAGATGAACTCTCCTTATCCATGGAGACGGTGACGTGGCTCCTGACTCAAGGAAAGGGAACAACCGCGCCCAAGGACGTCCACATTGACTGGACCGCGGTCTCCAGCCATGCCCCCCTCTTAGAAGAGACCGCCCTGATGCTGCTGAACCGGTATTACCAGTCCCATCGTGATGATGATTGCGAATCCCCCGCAGCAGATGTTATCGTTGGGATCGCGCTCTCTGGAATACCACTGGCAACCGTGATCGCGGTCCAGGAGGCGGCCCAGCTTGCGATCTATCACCCTCAAAAACAGAGCCAGAGCGAGAAGCCGACGGGATCTATCAGCGGGAACTTTGCTTCCGTTAACGGGCAGCGGTGCATCATCATCGACGATGTGATCACCTCCGGCAATACGATGAAGGAGGTTGTCAAGTACTTAAAGAAGCACAATGCAACACCCATCGCCATCCTGGTGATCTTTGACAAGCGCGGGATCAAGGATATTGATGGTGTCCCGGTCTATTCGCTCTTTAAAATCTCCCGTATCGACTGATCTCACTTTTTTTCCGGAGCTCTCACGGAGTATTTATATAGAAGTTCAATTCCACCTTTTACAACATCGGAGGATCCATTATGCTATCTGGACAGCCAATTATCATCCTAAAAGAAAATGTAGAGCGTAATTACGGGAAGGAAGCCCAGCGCTCGAATATTGCGGCGGCAAAGGCTATCGCCGGCGCCGTCAAGTCCACTCTTGGCCCACGGGGCATGGACAAGATGCTTGTCAGCGGCTCGGGCGATATCGTTATCACGAACGATGGTGCGACCATCCTGAGCGAGATTGCGGTTCAGCACCCCGGCGCCAAGATGGTGATCGAGGTCGCGCGGACACAGGACGATGAAGTTGGCGATGGGACCACCACCGCGGTCGTCCTTGTCGGTGCCCTGATGGAGCAGGCCGAAGGAATGCTCGAACAGGGAATCCACCCAACCGTCATTGCCGAGGGATACCGCATGGGCATGGAAAAGGCCCTTGAGATCACCAAAAGCCTCTCCCTGAAAGTCGATCCAACGGACCGTAAGACGTTACTCAAGATTGCCGACACCGCTATCACCGGGAAGTCCATCGAACTGGTCAAGGGCAAGCTTGACGGTATCATTGCCGATGCCGTGATGACGGTCGCCGACAAGGAGAATGGCAAGATTCTGGTCGATGAAGAAGATGTCATGATCAAGAAGCAGAAGGGCCAGGCCATGGGAGATGCCGAACTGATCCGCGGTGTCGTCATCGATAAGACCCGCGTTCACGATGGCATGCCCAAGAAAGTGAGCAAGGCCAAGGTGGCACTCGTCTCAACCCCTCTTGAGATCACCAAGACCCAGGTCAAGTCAAAGATCAAGATCTCCACTGCCGACCAGATCAACGCATTCAGCGAGCAGGAACGCGAGGCACTCAAAAAACTCGCCGACCAGGTTATTAAGAGCGGGGCAAATGTCCTCCTCTGCCAGAAAGGCATCTCGGACGCCGCCCAGTTCTACCTGGCAAAGGCAGGTATCCTTGCCATTGAAGATGTCCCTGAAAAGGACCTGAAATACGCAGCACGGGCACTCCATGCAAATATCGTGGGTAAGCCTGAAGCCCTGACAGCAAAAGACCTCGGAACCGCAGACCTTGTCGAGGAAGACACGGAAGGGAATGTCACGAGGATCTCGGGCTGCAAGAACCCCAAGACCATCACCATCCTCCTTCGCGGTACCAGCGACTACCTGCTGGACGAACTCGAACGGGCCGTGGTTGACGGAACCCGCGTGGTCATGGATGCCATGGAAGACGGCACCTATGTCGTGGGCGGCGCAGCAGTAGAGACCGAGCTGCTCATGAAGATCCGGGACTATGCCCAGACCGTTGGCGGTCGCGTGCAGATCGCCATTGAGGCCTATGCAACGGCATTTGAGTCCATCCCGCGTGCACTTGCGGAAAACTCCGGATTCAATGCAATCGACAAACTCGTCGAGCTCAAGAACATCCACTCCAAGGGCAAGAAGAATTATGGCCTGAACGTGTACGAGGGCAAAATCGTGGATATGCTGGCAGAGGGCGTCATCGAACCCCTGCGCTCGAAACGCCAGTCCATCCAGAGCGCTTCGGAAACGGCAATCATGCTCATCCGGGTCGATGACATGATGATCACCCAGCAGGGCGGCAGGGCCGGTGCCCCGCCGGGAATGTAATTCTCATACAACCAATCCCTTTTTTTCTGACGCAGTTCATGGTCTCCC
>Ga0265297_10011815_pt1 | contig 10612 bp, 13 predicted proteins | sample Munlanlwell13791_FD_192502 | JGI IMG/M metagenome (GOLD analysis project Ga0265297, IMG submission 192502) | Leachate microbial communities from a municipal landfill in Southern Ontario, Canada - Leachate well 137-91 | ecosystem: Engineered > Solid waste > Landfill > Unclassified | place...
ATTATATCTCATTCATTATTTCAATAATCCTGCTACTTGAGCAAAAGGGGATTTCTTTTATCACCTCAACTAATCTTGCCCCTACTAATTTTGCCATTTGTCTTTTTATTTCTGTTTTTTTATCACCTTTAGTCACCGCAATTACTGCCGGTTTTATTTTTTTAACTAAATTTACATAGTCGCCATCTTTCATTTTGGGTAATTTAATTACTCTGTCAACCATTTTCAAACTATTTAACATTTTAGCCCTATTTTCCTGATTATTTATTGGTCTTCCTTTTCCTTTTATCTTTCTTATTTTTTCATCTGATTCCAACATAACTACCAATTTTTCTCCTTCTTTCTTGGCTTTTTCTAAAAAAGCCAAATGACCCATATGAAGCACATCAAAACATCCCCCAACCAAAACAATACTTCTTTTTTTATTGCTCCCTTTCTTCAAGGGGAGCTGTCCCGATTTTAATCGGGACTGAGGGGTTTTGTCCTTCATTTGTGTTTTCGGTGAGAATCGGACTCACATCACTCCCTTCGGAGGGGAGAATTCTATCCATTGAACTACGAAAACCTATATTCACTTGTATTTTACCTCAATCAAAAATTAAAGCCTCCTTTTTTAAGGGAGGATGTCCCGCAGCGGCGGGACAGGAGGGTTTTATCTTTTGCTCAGGATCTGAATCGGTATCAATAATAAATTATTAGTAATCGTATAAATTATTGACGGTAGCGCCACTATCGGATTAAACAACGACAATGCCACTATAGTTCCCAAAGTATAGTTTTTGTAACTGGAAGTAATTGCCAAAGTAATTTTTTCTTTTTTATCTTTCCCTATTCTATATCCCAACCAAAAATCCACCGCAATCAACCCAATTATTATAAAAATTAATCCAACAGAACTTACCATATTATCCAAGATAATTTCTCTAATCGGCGAAATAATCCCCACAATTATCATAAACAAAAATATCACTGATAACCCAGCTGATTTATTTACCAAATATTTAGCTAATCCTACCATTCTAAAAAGAATTGCTGCCACTATTGGCACTGCTACTAACCACAAAATTGCCATTCCCATTTCCACCGGATTAATTTTGATGCTGGTTTTAGCAAATAGCCACACCAAAAAAGGCACCGTTATTGGGCTAAAAGCATTTGATATTGACGATATTACCAAAGCTGTTACCGGTCTACCTCCATAAATTTTGGTCAAAAAAACCGATGCTCTCCCTGCCGGTATTACCGCTGCCAATATTAATCCCAAAAATATTTCTTCGCTCAAAAAATTCTTAAAACATATTAATATTATTATTGGTGATACCAAATGAACTATCAAAAGTATTAATCCTTGAGTTTTAAAATCCTTTAAATTTTCTACAAATTCACCTAAATCAATATCTAGGCAACTCAAAAACATCAATACCATCAAAAAAATATTCAAATAGGGTTTTAAAACCATTCCTACTCCAGGCACTATAAAACTAATTACTATCGCTAAAAGTATCACCAACCAAGTATTCTTTGCCAACAAATTCATTTTACCTAACCAATCCTAACGACATATACCAAGTCAACGGTTTTTGGCACAATGGACAAGTCTGGGGCGGAGTTTTACCAGTATGAATATAACCACAATTTAAACATTTCCATTCCAGTTCTACATCTCGATTGTATAAAGTATTGGCATCCATGTGTTTGGCCAAGATAATATATCTTACCTCATGCTTTTCTTCCACCTTTTTCAATGCTCCAAATAATCTCTCCGCTTCAGTATCGCCATCAATTTTGGCTTGGGCTTCAAAATTTGGATACATACTTGTCCACTCAAATTTTTCTCCTTCCGCCGCCATTTTTAAGTTTTCAGCCGTAGTTGCAAAAGGTGAAATTGATAAATTTCCTTCAATATTTACATTTTCCCTAATCATTTCAAATAATTCCTGGGCATGAACTCTCTCATTATCGGCTGTTTCCTCAAATACTCGGGCAATCCACTCCATCTCATCTTTTCGAGCGATTTTGGCAAACATTAGATATTTATTTCTTGCTTGGCTTTCACCGGCAAAGGCTTTTAAAAGATTTTCCTGTGTTTGATTCATATAATCAATCTTAGCACAACCACAGATATTTACGATATATTTTCCCACCAAAACTGAATGTTAATCATGTTCAAATATTTTATATTTGTATAAATTAATGCCACCCAAATTATTGCCAACAATAATCTTTGCCAAAATTTAACTTTTATTTTTAAGATGCTTATCAATATCGTCCCTAAAAGTATTCCCGACACTCCAAATCGCCACCCTGTGGCGTATGGTTGAAATTCAAAAATACCCATTAACCTGGCAATATTAGCCCCTAAAATGGCTACCGACATCAAAAACACTGCTGTTAAATTTTTTCCCTTTTCCCATCCCAATACCAAAAATCTTGCCAAAATCATTATTAACAATGGCCAAAATGGAAAAGTATACCAACCATATGGTTGACTGCCAAAGAAAATATAAATCATTAAATAAGACAGCATCCCTAGGCCCAATATTTTACCAGCCGTTTCTTTGGGTTTTTTAATAAGTCCGCCCAAAAACACCAACCAACCAGTAATTATCCATACCTCTGGTAAAAATTTATGTTGAGTTAATCTTTGATTTCTTACCAATTCCAAAAGTAAATTTGGTCCAATTCCATAAAACCGATTGTAGTTGGAAAATAAAATATTTTTAAAAGTATCCAACCCGTAAACAGCTCCGTAAACCACAAACAAAAAACTAATTGGTACTGCCACTGCCGCAAAAAACCCAATATCTTTCCAAAAATCTTTATTTATTTTCTTGTATTTCATTAATATTGCCAAAAACACCAACACGTAACAAACCACTCCGGTCAATTTAAATAAAGTTGCTATCCCTGCCATTATTCCCGCCGCCACCAACCACCAGTCATTTTTCTTTTTTAAATATTGACCCATCGCAATCATCACCGCCAAAAAACAGGGGATGATTGCATTTTCTGCTTGTATCATTCGGCCGCTTAGCACCACCAATGGTGCCGTTGCATAAATTAATCCCGTCATTAATCCTGTCAAAAATCCAAAATTTAACCAACAAAAAACCATTGCCAGTCCCACTGATATGGTACTTATCAGAATAATTGGTTTTCTAATAAATACAGTTACACTGTCTTCAAATACTCTTGCTCCTTGCAAATAAGCGTATCCGCCGGTAATTAATCCCAAAAGTGGGGGATGATCCATCCAAGGATAATTTATCGCCAGCGGATCACTTGGCAAAAATTGCATAAATCGATTTATATTAATATATTTATTTATTTCATTGGGATAACCTTTTAACCCCGATATTCCTATCGGCACCCCGGTCTCAATTAAAGACATACCCACCCAAGAATAACTATATTCATCCACTGATTGCCCCGGTATTGGTATTTCAGCATAATTTCTTTTTCTTACCCACAGAGCCAAAATTAATATCACTACAAAAATAATTAATTTAAATATTTTTTTAATCATGTTTTCGAAGTCCTTTTCTTTCAAAACAATCAATTGTAGCGGCTTGTTCTATTTGGTCATTTTCATTTTTTTGATTTATTTCTTTGTCGTTTACAGTGCAATACCAATTCTTTTCTTTTAATATTTTTTCATCAAAACCGATTATTCGGGCATATTCCTTTAATATCCCTTTTAAACTTTTGTCTTCAAACGCCACCAACGCCAAAGTACTCCTAGCCTTGCTATTATCATTACACCAAAAATTTACCTTTATATAATTTTTACCCACCTTTGGTTCGCCCAATATTTGATAGGTACACAAATTAGTAGTTGTATCTCTAAACTTAGATTTTCCCGCTATTATTTCTGCTACTTTTTCTTTTGAAAAATTCTTTTGTGAATATTTTTTCAAACCAAAATAAATCATTAGCATTATCGCCAGACAAATTACTCCCCAAATTTTTAAAAACTCCCTTCTCGACTTCATCAATATTCAAGTATAACCTATTATTTAGTATATCTATTTTTTTAGTGTAAAATACGCTATTATCCAACAATATTATGATTTCAAAAAAAGTTCCCCAAATTCAATTAAGAGCTGATTTCTTAGTTGCTATTTATGTTTTTTGCATTGTTACAGCCGAAACTTTAGGTTCTAAATCCTTTCCTCTTTTTAAAATCTTTGGTTTTAATTTAACCGGTGCCGTCGGCATGTTTCTCATCCCCTGGATTTTTTCCATCAACGATATCTTTGTTGAGGTTTTTGGATTTAAACGGGCCAAAAATCTGGCCAAAATCTCTATTACTATTGTTTTCTTATTAGTCCTTCTTTCCGCTTTTGCCATCGTCCTCCCTCCCTCAAATCGATTTTTAGCTCTAAACGATTCTTACCGTCAAATTTTTTCTCAATCAATTCGTATTTCTATTGCCAGTCTTATTGCCATGGCTGTTTCCAATTTTGCCGACATTAATATTTTTTATCGCCTTAAACAACGGCTTCAAAAATATGGTTTGTGGTTTAGAAATAATTTATCCAATCATTTAGCTCTTCTTCTCGACACTGTTGTTTTTATGACCATTGCCTTCTATTCCCTCGACAAATCTTTTTCTTCCAATCTTAATTTTTTACTCGGAATTATCATCCCTTATTGGCTTTTAAAAGCTTTCATGTCCAGTTTTTCCACCCCCTTTGTCTATCTTGGTATTAAATGGCTTAAACCAAGAACTAAAAAATAATGATTCAAACTTTCTCTCAGGGTATTTCTTACCTTCGTCACCACGTCCCTTCATCCTCTCGTCGTTTTCCCGGTCAACTTGGATTAGATCGACAATTAGAAATTCTTCGCCTTCTTGGTAATCCTCAAAATAAAATTAAAGCTATTCATATTGCCGGTACCTCTGGCAAAGGCTCCACCGCCTCCTATCTTAGCCATCTTTTGGTGGCTCATCAATTTAATGTCGGACTAACTCTTTCCCCCCATCTCCTCGATATTCGCGAGCGTTTCCAAATCAACAACAAATTTATTTCCAAACAAGAATTTGTTTTTTATCTTAATCAAATTATTCCCGTTATCGAAAAAGTTGCTAATAGCAATTTTGGTTCTCCTACTTTTTTTGAAATTATTACTGCCTTGTCTTTTTTCATTTTTTACCAAAAAAAAGTTGATTTTGCTGTTGTCGAAACCGGTCTTGGTGGCCTTCTTGATGGTACCAATACCATTTCCTCTCCATCCAAATTTTCTGTTTTTACTAAAATTGGCCTCGATCATACTCATATTCTTGGCCCTAATCTTACTTCTATTGCTTTTCAAAAAGCCGGTATTATCCACCCCAAAAATACTGTTATTTCTATCAATCAATATCCTTCGGTCAAAAAAATATTAAATCAAACTACTCAAAAAAATCACACCCAAATTACTTTTATTGCCCCTCGTAAAAATTTCAAAAATATTCATATCAAAAATCTCTGTTTATATTATGACTATCAATTTGATCATATCCATTTTTCCAAAATAAAATTAAACACCCTAGCTCTCTATCAAGTTGAAAACAGTGCTCTAAGTTTAACTGTTTTAAAATTTTTAAGTCAAAAATACGATTTTATTTTAAACGAAAAAAATATTCGTCACACTTTATCCCATTTTAAATTTTATGGCCGTATGGATTTTTATCAATTAAAATCCGGCCATCGAATAGTTCTTGATGGTGCCCATAATCCTCAAAAAATGAAATCTTTTATCCAAAGCCTCAAAAATGCTTTTCCTAATCAAAAATTTACTTTTATTATCGCTTTTAAACAACGCCGCGATTTTAAAAAAATTTTAAAATATATTATTCCCCTTGCTCAAAATATTATTGTCACCAGTTTTTTGGTTACTTCCCAAGACATGATCCACACTTCTCAACCCATCAAAACTCTTATTCAATTTTTTAAATCCATCAATTTCTCTCAATTTAAAATTATTTCCGACCCCAAAAAAGCCATTAATTCGGCCGTTAAATTATCCCAATTTGTTGTTATCACCGGTAGCCTCTATCTTCTTGGTGAAATTTATCCTCAGTTAAAACTTTCCGGTGCCAAAAATTAGACAGGTAGCCAATCCTTTTACTCCCACTCCGACATAATTCCATCTGTTGTCCAATTGATTATCATCATGTGGTTTATCTCCAGCGTACATCCATTCAATTATATGAGTCCCGTTTAATTTGTATCCGTAACTAATATTTTCTCCCAAAGCCGTAAAACCCAATTTATTAAAACCATCTTGATTCTTAACAAAATCATTAAAACCGGTGTGGCCATCCACTCCTTTTTTGGCATAAAGATCATTGGCTCGTAACTGAGCATAGTTACCCAATTTTTCATCCCAGGTCAAAACTTGTGATCCTTTTACCTTTCTGTAAGCATTTAAAGCCTCAAATATTTCTTTGGCCGTCGCCATCGCTTCGTCTTCACCCACCTTCATTGTCCAGGTATGTTCTCCAATTTGTTCCGACACTCCCCAAGGTTTACCATCATCGGTTGGCTTAGTTATTATCTGTGTCGGTGTTATCGTTTTGGTTATTTCTTTTACCATCACTTTTTCTTCTTTTTTCACATCCATTACCTTTGTGCTTCCAACTTCCTGATTTTCTTGCGGAGTTATCGTTTCAGTTTTTTGGACCTCTGTTTTATTTGTCAAAAACAAAAATGCCCCCATTAAACCTACTATCCATACCACCATAATCGCCCCGATAATTTTATTCATTAATATATTTTATCCATAAAAAACTCCAGCCTCAAATAAAAAACGCCATTGCGTTAGGTCGGCTGGAGTCTATTTCTTAGTGGAGAAGTTGCTTTCTTTTTTTGATCATTGCTAACAACTCATCTTTTTTGCCCAGGATATTCGGTGCAATTTTGTCAATTTCACTGTCTTCCACTCCGAACAAAATCTTCGGAAAGAAAAAAAGTCTAAGTTGTTCGCAGTTGAGCGTTAGTGAGTCATCTTCTCTTCCCGCAGGACCATCAACGATTTCCAGATAGAAATTATTATAGGCTTCTATCTTCTGTTTCAACGGTTTATTTTCCAAAGGCCCCAGCTTTTGGAGTCGAAAAAATAGAGAATTGATCATTTCACAAACCATCTCCTTCCAATTAATTGTCAATGTGGCTAAAACAAAACAATACTAAGTTCGCTGTAGATTATCACCAAAACAAAAATATGTAAACTGGCGGAGGGTAGAGGATTTGAACCCCTGCGGACTTTCGCCCACGCGCTTTCGAAGCGCGCGCCATAAACCACTCGGCCAACCCTCCAAATAAATAAATGTGCGCCTACCAGGAACCTGCCTGCCGGCAGGCAGGTCGAACAAAAACACACTGAATTTTAAGTGTACCCGAGAGGGATCGAACCTCCAACCTTTGGTTCCGCAAACCAATGCTCTATCCAATTGAGCTACGAGTACAAAACAGTGAATTATACCAAAATCTAGGCTTTTTTCTCGGGTTCTCGTTTTTCCAATGGAAATCTGTTTGTTAACCACTTGGTCATCTTATCCAAAAAATTTGGCGAGTCTTCTACCAATGGTATTCTTTTAATTACAATTTCTTTTATTTTTTCTTTATCTTCAGGTTTTATTACTAAAGATACTCGTCTTGGAAATTTCAAAACAGTTTCAAAATGAATCATTTCACTACTCAGACTTTTGCCAAACCAAAATCTGGTCAATAAAGCCCATTCATATCTTTCTCCACCAAAATAAATTGCCCGATTGGTAATTTTATATTTAACATTTTGTGGCGGAATAGTTGATAGTACATAATACAAAAACAAAATTGATACCAAAGTAATAATCAGGAAAAATTCTTTTACAAAAATCAATATTACTGAAACCAACACTAAAATAGCAATTGCTGTCACCCAAAAATCCCGATCTTTTTTTTGAAAAGACCTTTCTGCTTCCTCCCATTCATATTTAACCTTCTCTTCATTAATATCTTCAATCACCACTTTTTTTATTTGTTCATTTTCAGATTTTGTCATATTCTCTTCCATCTATATAATAATAAAGCAAATCCAAAAAATTTGGTATACTAAAGCGCACTATCAGGAAGGATGCGGCGAATGGTAAGCCACGGGTTCGCTAAACCCGCGTCAGCAATGGCATGTGGGTTCGACTCCCACTCCTTCCGCAAATATGGTTTATAGCTATAAATTCAAAGGCCTTGTTTATCCAGAAAGAGTAAATTTTACGTTAAAAGGAATACCTAACTTTGAGATCGAAAAACCAGATTTTAATATATCTGGTAGTTTTGAAGATTTTGTTATCGAAAATTGTAAACTTAGCTTAAGTTTTAAGACTGATAAAGAAATAAATCAAGAAACCAATCCAAATATTGAAACATTAAAAAATTTTATAGAAACAATATGTAGAACCTTTATTGACTCTTATTGTTTTGTCAATTCTTATAATTATGACCTAACTATTGATAGTGTAATTTGTAAAGAATTAAAGTTTGAATATCAGTTTCCAATTATGGGAGAGTTTGGTCTTAAAAAAAATTCTTTAAATTTTGAAGATGTAATAAACATCATTCTCTCAGTGGGAGATATCACTTCAATTAGTGCTTCATTAGCTGATTTTAGAAGATCCATTAAATATCCAGATACAACCGCAGCATATTGTTTAAGAGCAATTGAAACTCTTAGAAGAGCTTATTTCGATGATGTTTCCATAAAAGATGATAATAAAAGAGATAAAAGTGGTTGGATAAAGATGGCAAAAGAAATACGTATCGGTTCGGATTCATCATATACTAAAATGCAAAGTTTTGCTAAACCAAATAGACATGGAGTTTATCCTGCAATAACTTACAAAGAAAGGGAAGAGATTATGACTTATACTAGAAAAGTTATTAATGCTTTTATTATTTGGTTAAATAATAAAATATAAATAATATGGCTTACGTAATAAAAGCTTCAAGGCAAGGATTCGACGCAATCAATCCTAAAGTGGACATTATCCGAAAGCCTAAAAATCCAACATTACCACACCTTTTATTTACTTTTGCATTACCTTATCTTTTTGGAGCTAAGGAACAAGTAAAAAGATACCAAACTGCAACATTAACATTAAAAATAGACACAATTAATAGTATTTATAGGTGTTTGCATGAGGCATCTACTTTATTTGAAGATTTAAGTACTGTTGCTAAATATATAGAAAAATGTGGTTATAAAAATGAAATGGATAAATTTTGGTTTGATGTGCGCAATCATATACGTCATGATATTAGAGAAGAGTTTGATAATAATAATGACAAAAGAAAAAACGAAAGAGCATTAAGACTAAAAATTAATCCTACACTTCAGATGGATCTTGGGTTTACTATGGAATCTATTGATATTGGTGGAGTTACTATAAAAATAACTCAAATAAATGAATATTTAGGATGGGCAGAAAAAATAATTAATAAAGTTTTAGATCGGGCTAAAATTAATGGTTTTATTCATTAATAATGAATAAAATTATAGAGACAGTTTAATCCCAGACCCACCTTCTCCGCCAACTATAAAATTCTCTTATACCCATATTTTTTTAGCTCTGGTTCCAAATCTTCATATTTTTTCCCGGCCACAATCCCGCCGGCAGCAAAAAGTTCTTGAGTCACATCTGCCAAACAAAAATCAGGCATTTCAAAAGAATTTTTTTCTTCAATGGTTTCAAATTCAAAATCCACTAGGACTAAACCTTTCAACAAATCTTGAAAAACATCAATCTCAGTTTCTTTTCCGTTGTAATTTAAATAATATCTAATTTTTCTCAAAAATTTTCCCCCAACTTTTTTAAATTCTTCAAATTCTTTTTCAGTCAAGATTATTGTTTGTTCTATTTGTTCCGACGAGTCTTTTCCGTCAACCGGTTCTTTTTTGGTTAGTTCAAATTTTTCCCCATTTTTTCTCAATCTTATGAATGGATGAACTTCATCTTTGGGAATATAAATATCAATAATTTCCTTAAATTTACAGTTATCTAAATTTGGTAAATATTTTGCCAAGTAAGTTTTTTCCAGTTCTACCATGTTTTATTTTACCATTTGGTAATGGAAGAGTAGAATTAACTATGACAAAAATAAAAGTAACTAAAAATGGCCCATATGTAATTTCCGGCAATTTACCCATAAATGAAGATATTGTTGAGTATGATCAAGAGGGTATTCCTTTAAAAACTAACAAAGGCCCCGCTATTTCTAGTGACCCCCAATGTACTCTTTGTCGTTGTGGTCATTCCAAAAATCCGCCTTTTTGCGATGGTACTCATAAATCTATCAATTTTGATGGCACCGAAAATCCCGATAATCAGGAAAAATACGAAGATCAAGCCGACGTTATCGATGGTCCGGATTTAATTCTAAAAGATGCCCCCAGTTTATGTGCCAGTGCTGGTTTTTGTCATCGAGCCGGTGGTGTCTGGGAATTGACCAAAAATTCAGACAACCCAAAGTCCAAAAAAATAGCCATTGAAGAATGTTATTGTTGTCCCTCTGGTCGATTAGTTGCAGTTGACAAAAATACTGGTAAAGCTTTGGAGCCAAAATTAGACCCATCTATCGGCATTCCCGAC
>Ga0265297_10011816_pt1 | contig 10611 bp, 11 predicted proteins | sample Munlanlwell13791_FD_192502 | JGI IMG/M metagenome (GOLD analysis project Ga0265297, IMG submission 192502) | Leachate microbial communities from a municipal landfill in Southern Ontario, Canada - Leachate well 137-91 | ecosystem: Engineered > Solid waste > Landfill > Unclassified | place...
CCGTGATATTGCTTGGACGCTACTTAAGAAGATTGCTAGTCCGGTTATTATAAAAGCCAATGAAACTCAATTAGAGCTTTTAGTTAAAACAAAAGACGGAGGACAATCAAGAATATTTTTAAGAGGTTGGGAATCTATCGAGACAGCAAGAGGAATGAAACTTGATTTCTTGATCCTTGATGAAATATCTTCTTATCGTTACTTTGCAGAAAACTGGGAAGAAGTCCTAAGAGCTTGTCTGACTGATAGCCAAGCGCCAGTAATGTTTATTTCAACCCCTAAAGGATTTAATCATTTTTACGATTTATATCAAAAAGAACTAAAAGATAAAGATTATAAATCATTTCATTTTACAAGTTACGATAATCCTTTTTTAATTAAAGACGAACTAGACAAAGCCAAACAAGAGATACCTGAAGATCGTTTTGCTCAAGAGTATCTAGCGGACTTTAGAAAAACAGAAGGATTGGTCTATAAAGAATTTTCTCGTCAGTTTCATATCAGAGAAAATACCGATGGAAGATTTAAAGAAATAATAAGTGGAGTTGACTTTGGATATACCAATCCATCAGGAATTCTAAAAATAGGAATTGATTATGATAATTATTTTTGGGTTTTAGAAGAGTTCTATAAGACCAAACAAACGACTGAGGGACTAGGACAGATACTTAAAGATTTTGAACCAAATGTTGTTTATGCTGACCCGGCAGAACCTGACCGAATCGAGACTTTAAGACAAATGGGATTTAATTGTCGAGAGGTCAGCAAAGACGTTGATGCCGGAATAGATTATGTGCGAGAACTCTTGCTGCAAGGAAGAATAAGAATAAGTAAAAATTGTCCTAATCTAATAAGAGAATTTGAAACTTATTGTTACGAGGACGGAAAAGAAAAACCAATAAAAGAATTTGATCATCTCTTGGATGCTCTAAAATATGCTCTTTATTCTTACAGGCCGGTAAATGATGATTTTGGAGATTTAATGGGAATTAGAGAAAATCGTCAGGAAAGGATGTCAAATGAGCTTCTATAATCGTTCCTATGGGGTCTAGAATGACCTACAATCAATTTATATGCAAAAGATGACCACGAGTTCAAAACATAAAAAAATTCTTCCTGAAGACGATTTTGAAAGAATTTATCAAGAACATAATAACCCGGACAATATAGCTAAAAAGAATTTAAAAAAGAAACGAGAATCTAATATAAAATTAAAAAATGAAGATTTAGGATTATGAATATTTTTAAAATAATGCAATCGGAGATCGATGAGTTTCAGAACGGAAGTATTGAGATAAGTCCTGGCTACCGATACTCCCAGTCAAAGCTCGTTAAGAGAATAATGCTTTATTCAAATGGTATCTATCCGTCAGGAAAGATTGATAAACAAGGTAATTATAAATTTTGGTTTGATATCATCCAGCCAAGAGTGGATGCAGAAGTTAAGAACATTGACTTTGATACTAAAGATATAGTCATCTATTCTCAATCAATAAAGGACTCTGTTAATAATTTTATCTGTAATGCATTTCTTCAAGATTGGCTTTACGAGTCAGGACAAGCCGGAAGACTCAATGATGCTGTTGAAGAGGGGTCAGGTTGGGGAAATGTTGTTTGGAAACAAATAAAAGGAGATTATGAAAAAGTTGATTTAAAGAATTTTTATGTAATAAACCAAACGGCTGAGTATCTAAAAGATAGCCCTGTTATCGAAAGAAGAGTCCTCAATCAAGAGGAGTTACGCGCGAAAATGGGAGTTTGGGATAATGTTGAAAAAACAATTAAAGAATGTGGAAATAAAGAGTTCGTTTCAATGAAAACTGGTTCTAATATAGGCCAGACGACAACAAGTCCTTATTATGAGATTTATGAAAGAAATGGAATGGTCTCAACTAAAGTTCTCAAAGAATCTCAAGGAAAAAAAGATGGTGATGAAGATAACTTCGTTCTGGCCAAGATAACTGTTGCCGGATTGAACAAGGGTCAGACTGATTCTAAGTATGTCCTATTCGCAGAGGAGATTTCAGAAATGCCTTATATCGAATATCACAGAGGACGCTATTACGGAAGATGGTTTAGAAAAGGAATTATAGAAACCTTATTTGATTTACAGACAAGAGCTAATGAAATTGGAAATCAAATAGCAAGAGGTTTAGAATGGTCTTCAAAATCTTTATTTAAGAGTTCTGATAAATTGATAGCTCAAAATATACTTACTGATTTGAACAACGGGGACATAATCAGAAGCACAGACTTAACTCAAGTTCCTGTTCGAATGGAAGGAATTGATCAACTGTTAGCTGATTGGAATAGGGTTCTGCAAATGGCGGACAGGCTTTGTAATTCATACGAAGTGGTCACAGGAGAGTCACTTCCTTCAGGAACTCCTTTTAAACTTGGCGCTTTAGTAAACCAAAATGCTAACAAACTCTTTGATTTTATAAGAGAAAAACTCTCAGGTTCTTTCCAACAAGTAATAGAAAAATGGATTTTACCTTCTTTAATGAAAGATTTAAAGGTGGAAGATGTTATTAAGATTACAGGAGACTCGGAATATTATAAACCTTTTTTAGAAATGATTGTAAATTCTTGGTATTATAAAAACCTTTTGGCCTTTGGCCCTCATACAAAAGAACAAAGTGAAATTATTAAAGAACAAAAATTATCTGAACTTTCTAAGAAGAAAGATGCTTATTTAAAGTTAGTTAAAGGTTGGTGGGAGGGATATAAACCCAGAGCTAAAGTAATGATTTCTGGGGAAAATGTAAACTTAGAAAAAGAATTAACAAATGATTATTCGTTTATAAATCTCGAGCAAGACCCAGTTAGAAGAACGGCTTTGATTGAATTAGCAATGTTAAGAACTGGAAGAGATGTTTCTATGTTGCCAAAGTCTATGCCGGCACAACCTCAACCTTTGTCTCAAGCTAATGCGCCCATAGATAAACCAATAATTTAAAATAATGTCTTTAGAAAATATTAAAACAGCTTTGGATTCTGAAGTCTTTAAAGAAATAAAGGATTTTCTTATTAGGAATTGTGAAGAATTGAAAGATATAGAGAATGTCAAGGATCACGGAACAGCTGTTGCCCAAGCGTTAGAACTCAAGGCCCAAAAGAAAGCTTACCTCAAGTTGAAAGAAATCTTACTTACCGTTCTGTCTTGGGAAGTTAAAGAAAAAGAAGAAAAAGAAGATTATGGTCTTTAAATAAAATTATTTACTAACCAAATATTATGGGAAATTCCCAAAATGAGGCTACCCAAGAACCTAAAGACTTGGAACAAGAAGTTGCGGAAGAGCAAGCTCAGCTCGTTGAGAAACCTATTGATCAAATCAAACAGTCTATTATTGAAAAATATGGATTGAATGAAATTGATCACGAGAATATCATAACGAAACTTGTTGATGAACAAAAAGAGCAACAAAAAAAGTTTTCAACTCTTATGGCTCAAAAGATTCGTAGGAGAGAAGAGAACGAGAAGTTAAAACAACAACTCGCTACTTTGAAAACAGAGGTAAAACCTCAAACTAATGTTTCTATTCCGGCCGATATAACTTCGGTTGTAAATGAAATATTAGATAACAAGAGTCTTGAAAATTCTGATTTACCTGATGAGTTAAAGTCAGAAGCCAAGATGTTTGCCAAACTTAACAAAGTTCCTCTCAGTCAAGCGCTAAAGTCTGATTATATTCAATTCAAAAAGAATAAAATCGATCAAGGTGCAAAAATTGATAGTGCTTCTACAAGTGGTGGCAATAGAGTGATAACTACTCGTGATTTGAGTAATATTGATACTACTAAACTTGACTTACGAAAACCCGAAGATCGAAAGACTTGGGAAGAAATAAAAGAGTGGAGAAAAAATCAATAGAATCAAAAAGCGAATAGTTAATAATATAAAAACATAATTTATTTTTATGGCTAATTCGCTTACTGCTTTTAATCAGCAACACTGGGCCCCTGAAATGCAAATGTCTTTCTTTAAAGATAATGTTGCTTTGGCTCTTTGTAATACTGAATTAAGAGATGTCCTTACTGACGGAACCAGAGTCAATAAGCCCTATCGTTCTGGTTTGAAAGCTCAAGATTATGTAAAAGGCACTGCTATTACGACCTTTAATGATCTAACGGGTGCTAATGAGTATCTTGATGTTAATGTTGTTAAAATCGTTCCTTTCTACGTAAATTCCTGCGTCTTTGCTTAGTAATAAGCATCGAAAATTGCGCTATATGCTGGAAGTTCCCAAGAGGCGAAATCCGCAAGGATTAGCACTAACGGATAATCAGCAGGCAACCTGCGAAAGCAGAGAGTCCTCAGAGACTACACGCGCAATATCCTGATCTTTAACAATTTAGAGACTTGACAAATGTGATAATTATGATATAATACAAGATATTATGACATATAATCAATTGTATTATTCAAACAACCGAGAGAAAGAACTCGAAAGAGCCAAAGTTTATCGTTTAAAAAATATTGATAAACTTAAATTAAAGTCTAAAGAATGGTATAAAAAATTCGGTAAAGAATATCGTGAAAAAAATAAAGAAAATTTTAGAAAAGCCGGAAGAAAATACTATCAGACTCATAAACAACCTTATGTTTGGAACGAAAGGAAAAAACTTGCTCAACAAAGATATAGACTAAAACATAAAGAAAAAATTGCAATAAAAAGAAGAAAGAGTTTTAATGAAAGATTAAAAAAAGATATAAACTTTAAACTCAAATGGTTGTTTAGGGGTAGAATTTCAAGAGCAATGAAATTACAACTTTCCGAGAAAGCTTATAAAACAATAGATTTACTTGGTTGTTCAATAGAATGTGCAAGAAATCACATTGAAAGTCAATTTAATAATGAAATGAACTGGAATAATCACGGAATATTATGGGAAATAGATCATATAATACCTATAAATTTCTTTGACCTTACAAATAAAGAAGAACAAAAAAAAGCATTTCATTATAAAAATTTACAGCCTCTAAATAAAATGGAAAATAGAACTAAAGGTTCTAAACTTCCTCAGGATAATGATATAGTCCGAACTTATAGGAAACTATAAGAAGCATACAGTAAAAGTATGCGATAACAAAATTGAGACGATCTAGATAAGCTTCAGAATAAATGGGATGTTACTGCTTTATATGCGCAGGATGCCCAAAGAGTTTTGAATAACTTAATTGATCAGAAAGTATTGGCTGAATACTCGAACGCTGCTTCTTTTGTTTCAGCTCAAGACTTAGGTGGATCAGGTACTGGTGCAATAGCCATTACTCAGTCCAATGTAATGTCAATGTTTACGACTGCTGGTAGAAAGTTAGATAAATATAATCGTGGTCAGAATGACAGATTTGCTGTTGTTGGTCCTACGATTAAAGAAACTCTAAAACTTTCTGTTGGTGGAAGAGAAACTGGTTTTGGTGATAAAATTCAAGCCAATGGTTTACTTGGTAATATCTATGGTTTTGAAGTTTATTTCTCAAATAACATTCCTTATACTGCTGTCTTGACTTCTTCTTCAATTCCAGTCGCAGGTGAATCTATCACGATTGACGGTGTTGTATTTAACTGGGTTGCTAATGGCACAAACTGTGATGCCGCTGGTGATGTCAGTATTTCTACTACGGAAGATGGTGCTTATGCCAATTTAGTATTGGCTATCAATGGCACAACTGCCGGAACGAATAACACCTACTATGATGTTTCCGCTGACGACAGAGAAACTTTGAATCAAGCTAGTATTTCTGCTTCTTATACGACTCACGTCACAACCATTACTGGTTATGGTGATACTGTAATTACAGAAGCTACTACAAACTTGGCTGTTACTTCTATCACTCAATATCCTTTGTTTGGTATTAAGAAAGCAACTGATTTTGTAATTCAAAAAGCTCCGAATGTTGACTTCAGAACTTGTGAGAATTTACTTGGTAAGAAAGTTTACGCTTGGACAACTTATGGTGTAAAGACTTTCTTGAAAGAAAAGAAATCCTTAGTATATGCAAAAATTGATACGACTTCTAATCTCTAATTAAATTAAGTTTGGGAGCATCTTATTTAAAAACTCCCAATTAAAAAACAAATGGTAAGCGTTTACTTTAGTAAACCTCTTATCTTAATATAAGACTTATGAAAATATTTAACAGACCCGTATTGATCACAGGAGAATTGCGCACTATAAATGGTGTTGCAGTTACCTGTATCAATTACGATTCTAGTTCAAATATAACCTTATGTAAAGGAACAACTAAACCTACTGATAATTCTGTTGGCTTTGCTACGGGTTGTGTTTGGACTGACAACGACTCTGGTGTCGGTTCTACTTTTTATATCAACGAGGGGACTGCTCTTCTCTGCGATTTTAACGAAGTAGGTGCTGGCGCTATTGGTCCTACTGGTTACACCGGTCCTATCGGTGCAACCGGATATACTGGCTATACCGGTGCTGCTGGAGCCGCTTCTACAGTTACTGGCCCTACTGGTTATACTGGTGCTGCCGGTGCTGTTGGAGCTACTGGCGCTCAAGGTAATCAAGGTAATATAGGCGCAACTGGTTACACCGGTCCTATCGGTGCGACAGGTTATACTGGATATACTGGCGCTCAAGGTGATGCTTCGACCGTTACTGGTCCTACAGGCTATACGGGATATACCGGCTACACTGGACCTCAAGGTGACGCATCGACTGTTACCGGCCCTACTGGATACACTGGCTATACCGGCCCTATTGGCCCAACCGGATATACCGGATATACTGGCCCTGTATTCTCGTTTACTGGAGTAAATTTAACTTTTGCTGATGCTGTATTATCGGCTACTGGAACTTGTCCTACTGGTGGTTCTATTGTAGGTTATTATGTTTCTGGTGTTACTGGTAATCCTGCTCCTTCTCACTTGAAACTTGTAGTTGCTGATGATGTTCTTACTGGAACATTAACTGCTGCTCCCGGAACTGGTGAGGCAATCGCATTTACTGCTTCTGTTCAGACTGTTTAGTTCTATATAGTTTTTTTCGGTTTTCTATTTTAAAAAAACCGATTTATTAAATAATAAATTTATGCCAAATATTTATACAAACATTACTGCGGCTGCGCCTACTACGACTGCGATAACAACTGGTCCTGTTATTCTCTCAGGGTTGATGATCAATAAAGCTACTGCTACTGGAGTTATAACGATTTATGACGGAATAGACACTACTGGAACTGTAGTGGCCACGATTACATCTCCTGCTACTTTATTACAAAACCAATTATCTATTGATTATCACGATATTTGTTTAAAGAAAGGATTAACAATAGTAACTGCAACTGCTGCTCAAGATATTACAGTTTCTTATAGAAAATAAAATTTTAAATATCTATTTTTTATCAAACTTAAAAAATGAAATTTTCAGTTTGTTTAATTGCAAAGAACGAAGAAAAAACTTTACCCAGATTACTAAAATCTCTTAAAGGAGTAGATGAAATTATAATGGTTGATACTGGTTCTACGGATAAGACCATTGAAGTTGCTAAGTCTTTTGGAGTTACGGTTTATGAAAATAAGTTTGATATAATAATAGATGAGGAATTAAAGAAAAAAATTGATGAGTTAATAGGAGAAAATTCTATTAAGATTGGAGATAAAGTTTTTGATTTTGCTGTCGCTCGTAATTGGATAGCCGAGAAGGCAAAGAATGATATGCTCTATACTCCTGATTGCGATGAAATTACGGAATGGGACTTACCAGCAGTAGAAAAATTATTAGATCAAGGAATTGATCGTCTAGAATATCAATTTGTTTTTTGTTGGGACTCTCAAGGAAATCCTTTAGTCCAGTTTATTCATTCAAAGTTTTATAACCGTAATAAGTTTAAATGGGTTCGTAATGTTCACGAAGTTTTGGAAGGTAATGGAAAGAGTCAATATACAGATAAAATTTTTTTAAAACATTATCAGAACGGTGAAACTCCAAGAGGACAATATTTAAAAGGTCTTGCAATAGATTATATTCGTGGCCCTTATAATGATAGAAATTGTCATTATTTTGCTAGAGAACTTTTTTATTCAGGAAAGGATAAAGAAGCAATTAAGATTTTTCAACAGCACATTGACAATCCCGGTTGGATTACAGAACAAGGACAATCATTGATTTTTATGGGAGATTGTTACAAAAGATTGGGAGATAGGAAAAAGGCTTTAGAATACTACGCACGAGGTTTTTCTTATGATATGGGAAGAAGAGAGGCACTACTCTCAATGGCGCAGATTAAATACGAAGATCAAAAATGGGCAGAAGCGGAACGACTTTATCGACACGCTTTAGAAATACCCAAGAGCAACTATTATGCTAACTGGGCGCCTAACTATGGACATTTTCCAATAGGTCAATTAAGTGTTTGTCTTTTTTATCAAGGTAAATTAGAAGAAAGTAAAAAATATCTTTTACAAGCTCTTTCTTTAGACCCTCAAAATAAAACTTATCTTTCAAATCTTAGATTTTTTGAAAGACCTAATCCAATGGTATCAATAGTAATACCTACTTTAGGAAGACCTGAAGGATTAAAAAGATGTATTGAGAACATTAAAAAGAATGCTAATTATGATAATTATGAAATTATTGTAATTCACGATGGAGAAGAAATACAAAATTTTGAAGGAGTTACTTCTTTAAAAAACGAAGAAAGATTAGGAGTTCCTAAGACCGTAAAACGAGCAGTTGAAATTTCAAAAGGAGAATTAGTAATGTTCTTAGCTAATGATGTTATTCCTCAACCAGACTTTCTAAGATTGGCTGTTAAAAAAATGATAGATACTTTTCCTGATGTAGATGGCTTGGTTGGACTTAATGATATGTATTGGAGAGGAGGTGAATTTTTTACACATTGGTTGGCGAGCAAAAAACTTTTACCGGCATTAGACTTTGAGTTCTTTCACACTGGTTACCATCACAATGGGTGTGACAATGAACTTACCGAAAGATGTCGAAAGATTGGAAGAACAGTTTGGGCCAAAGAGGCTATGATTTTACACGATCATCCAATAAGACCTGATTATAAAGGAATTGTTGATGATGTCCATAAAATAGCTGGAAAGTTCTATAAAGAAGATAGAGAACTTTTAAAGAAACGATCTAAACTTATAGGATTTGATTTAAAAGAAAACTTTACTGATCCGAATATAAAACTTTCTGCTGTTATACCTTTTTTAAATAAAATAGACCTAACGAAAACAGCAATAGAAAGTTTAATTAAGAATACTAAGAGTTTAGGACAGATTGTAATTATAGATGACGGATCAACTGAAGATTTTACTCCTTACTTGAATGAACTTAAAAAACAACAAATACCAATAGTTTTTGCTCGAACAAAAGAGGGAGAGAGAGGAGTTACTGCGGCTTGGAATTTAGGAATGTCCCTGACCACAATGCCTTATGTGGTTCTTATAAATAACGATCTCCTATTTAGTCCTGATTGGGATCAACCTTTAATCAATGCTTTGAATGATGAAATATGGTTAGTGTCTCCTTATCATACTTGCGGAGACATCCCGGCAGATTTCCCTTTAGGAAAAGATAGAAAAAAGAATTTAGTGGAAGGTCAAACAGGATTACCTTTTCTCGGATCGTGCTTTATGATGAAACGAGAAAATATGGAACGAGTGTTCCCGATAGACGACAGGTTAAAAATTTGGTGTGGAGATAACTACTTATATGCAATGATTGCTATTGAATATGGTAGAAATGTAAAAGAAATACCGGAATCTTATATCCATCACTTCTGCAAAGCCACAACAAAATCTCTTCCTGAGAGTGTTCTCTATGAAGATAAAATAGAATTTGAAAAGATTTATTCCGAAAGAAGATGGGACCAAAGACCTAAGTATGTTTATACAATACCATCAATAGACCTTAGATTAAAACTTCCTATTAAGGAATTGCATAAAAAAAAGGTTCTTAATGTTGGGGTGGGAGATTGCACTTCTGGAATAGCAAGACAACTTCCTTATTTAAATTTTGGTCAATTAGACCATTTAGAACCTCATCAAGGTTACATAGATAACGCTAAAAAACTAAATTGGACTTGTCATAATGTAAATTTTATTAAAGGAGATGTTAGAGATTTTGATTTTTCAGAATACGACTTCGTAATGATATTTGATGTATTAGAACACTTGAAAAAAGAAGAGTCTTTAAAGGTAATTTCGAAATTTAAAAATGTATTTATCTTCTTGCCTTTAGAGAACCAATTTAGAGATAATCCAGACGGAGTCAAGGAACAAGACCATTTAAGTCTTTGGACAGAAAAGGACTTCAGAGACTTGGGATTTAAAACAACTTTACTTTATAATTTCCATTCAGACGCAAAGGGAAATCGATGGTCAGCACTCTGGGCGATTAAATAATAAAAAGTATGACTTCATTTGTTAATCAATCAAAAAGTTCTACATCCTTTACAAACCAAACTAAAAACTCTAATACCTTTGATTTTGGTTTAGGGTTTCTTTTGCAAGAAATAGGTGCTTATATACTTCAAGAAAATGGTGGAAAATTTATTCTTGAAGAAAGTTATAATTATAAAAAACCAATATCTTTTACAAACCAAATTAAACATTAAATATGGCTATT
>Ga0265297_10011817_pt1 | contig 10610 bp, 6 predicted proteins | sample Munlanlwell13791_FD_192502 | JGI IMG/M metagenome (GOLD analysis project Ga0265297, IMG submission 192502) | Leachate microbial communities from a municipal landfill in Southern Ontario, Canada - Leachate well 137-91 | ecosystem: Engineered > Solid waste > Landfill > Unclassified | place...
AATGAATTGTTCTTTTTGTTTTACCGGAAAACAAGGACTTAAAAGAAATTTGACTACAAGTGAAATTGTTGGCCAGTTTCTACAGGCTTGGCGCTGGTTAGCGAAAAATAGGCCTGGAGAAGAGAGAATTTTAAATATTGTTTTTATGGGACAAGGCGAACCTTTACATAATTTTGATGCCGTCAAAAAAGCGTGCGAAATATTTTTATCAAAACATGGAACTTCAATTGGTGTTCAAAAAATTACCATTTCAACGGCTGGTTATATTCCTGGACTTAAAAGATGGAGCCAGGAAATTCCTGGAGTGAACCTTGCGTTATCTCTTCATTCACCCTTTGAAGAAAAGAGGAATGAACTTATACCCATTAATAAAAAATATCCGCTAGATGAGGTATTGGCATATATTGACAAGATACCTTTAAATAAAAAGCAATTTGCTACTTATGAATATATTCTGATAAAAGATTTTAATGATTCTCCGGATGATGCTAAAAAATTGGGAGAGATACTGACTGGTAAAAGTGCTTATATAAACTTAATTCCTTTTAACTCATTCCCAGGATCACATTACAATCGTCCGGATTTGGATAAAATTGAAAAGTTTAAAGAAGTTTTAGATACTTTTAAAATCCCGACTTTAATAAGAAGTGCTAAAGGCGATGATGTATTAGCAGCATGTGGACAACTCAATTCTAAAAATTAAATAGCTATCAAGTGCCAGTGAATGGGGCCGGACCAAGTCAACAATATGTTTTGATGGAAAAAAATACATAAAACCTGAAATTTAACCAATAAATCACCGGATGAGCCGGTGATTTTCATGTTACTCCTTTTAGAAGTAGTTTATCGACTAACTGCTAAGGGGCGTTAACCACCCGACGAACAAAGAGCCAACTCCTCTCAATTTTTGATCAATCTTGACGGTCGCTTGTGTCGGCCCTGCTGCCTATAGAAAATGTTCTGCGAATGTCAAATACTAACCAGAAAGCGGTCGTTGAGCAATTGAGGACGATGACAGCAGACGAGCCAGAGCCGTCTTGAGGTTCGCTCAGAAAATGTTCAGGCGCATTAGGTCGCATCCAGACACTCGATACGTAGGAGCATGGTCTGTCTATGCAGGAAAGGTAGTTGAAATTCTAGGAATGACCCCACGGAGTGGTGTGCTCGCGATTGGATATATTACGACTCAAATGCGCCGCTGGAATTCTGTCGGGCGAAGATATCGGACAGTTAATCGGATGGCTCGGCCAGCGTATGCGGGGGTGTTGTGTGGAGGAGGAGGCGAAACAAGCGTATCAGAGAGGGAAATGTCGGACAACCCAGAAGGATGCCCGACACGGCTGTCAAGGGTTGTTTCAGCAACCAGGTCCGGAGAGACATCGATCCGTAGACGTGATATACGCACCGCATTGTGTATACTGGGCCCGGAGGTTTGCCCTCGCTTGGTTCTTGGCCGCAGTGCAGGATCTTGTGTGGTCGCAACCAGGCGCTCTAGCCGTTGCGGACGCGCCAACGGGACAATCCTTTTGTTTGTTATTGTTGCCGATTGATGCTGTACCTTCCTGCCACTTGTTGTTGCCGCCGCCAGCGGCCACAGGATGGGCGAGCCCCAACCCCAATGCCATCAACAAACCAATGACCGTGAAACGACTCTTCATTGCTGTAATCATGTTGTTTCTCCTAAAAAGTTTAGTGGGTTCTGAAGCAAACCGTTTTATTAGCGGTTTTTTTAAACACTGATAGTAATCCATTCTGAATGTCTTCATTTCAAGAAGCCCAGGCAACGCCCGACATCCTCCTTGTGTCGCCGAAGTCCAGCCTCAGGATTGCTGATCTATTTCGGTGCGTTCCTGACGAAAGCGCCCCAGATCTGGATCAAGCCTTTGTTCAGGGTGTGCGTCACAACCAAGTTGGCATTGCTGTTAAGCTCGTATTTGGTCTCATGCGTTGCGGAAGCACTGGCCGAGAAGAAAGGCCAAAATCCGAGGCTCGCTTCGGCCTGGATTTTCTGATAGTCCTCTTGCGTATATTCAGCAAGACTCGTAACCGTGATCTGATAGTCGCTGACCAGTAGCAGCGCGTTGACGCGGGCCGCGAGCGATCCGTCAGGTTGGCCGAAGAACGAATCCCACGTTCCGGCATTCGCCTGCGGATCCCAAACCGTATTGTCATTGGGTGCGTTGTACGCCCGCATAAACTCTGCTGAATTGAACCAGTTGATCGGATCCACGGCCAGAGTCGCATATTTGTTGATCGTGCCGTTGATCGTGAAGCGTTGCCGCGCGGCTGTGGTATTCAACTGTTCGAAACTGCCCGACGCCGCGCCAGAAAATAGTTCATAGAATCCGCTGGCGGAACCGTTGACGAGGGTGCTTTTCAAGGTCGTATTCATCGAATCGGAATCGAAGTTGATGATTGCAGTGCCGCCAGTATTAATAGCAGCTCTCGCCCCATCATTCGTCGCCGAATATTTGTATAGGAGATAAGATTTTTGGGCAGTGTCCAAGAATTTTTGAGTGGATGCCGGATCGGCCATGGCGGCCAAGGCTTGATTCAAGGGAGCGTTCGCCGCCTGCAGGAAGGTATTGACGGCCTGCGCCACCTTGCGCGGATCGAGGTTCTGGTTGGCCCAGTTGCTGAAAACCTGCTGCGGAGTCAGAGTGCTCGTCGGATTGGTCTTGTAATAATTAATTCTATACTCGACCCAGCTAGGGTACATATCTTTCAAAAATCCGGCAAGATCCGTGCCGGTCTCTGGCAAAAGGGAGGCCAGCAGCAGTTGATATGCGGAAGAACGTTTAGAGAGTCCGCTCGGGTCGTAGTATGCCACAGCGGCGGGTTCGGGAACCGCGTCTGAAATCAGGAACAAGCCGCTAGAATCTTCGGTTTGAAGACCTAACACTCCTTGCGCAAGCTGAAAGTTAGGGTCGGTAACCTGCATTGCTTCAGTGACCACGTTATACCAACCGGCATTGAGATTGGTCACTATATCTTTCACGTTTTTAGGGTCTGTCGTTGGCATGATATATTTCCTCCACCAGTCATGGTGATAGCTTCAGTAAACTCACATAAAGTAGAGATGGATATCCCTTTTCTATCCGATCCAGCACGAGCAACCAATACTTTCATGTTGCGCTGGAACCAAAGATTACAAAACAAATCAATGTCCCGATATAGGTTCGTCACCCCACAAGCCTGTCCGTAAAACAGCCTACAGGCTAGGCTCAATGGAGAGGACTACGCGCTCGGGCCTGCTCATCGCGAAATACATAGGTCCGGGCCGAGCGCCGGCAAAGCCTTACTCAACCATCCCCGCGCGAACCGCATAGCGCACCACGTCAGCTATGGTATGGGCCTGGAGCTTGTCCATCAGCCGGTCGCGGTAGGTATTCACCGTCCGCGGACTGATCTCAATGAGACGGGCGATTTCCTTACTGCTTTTCCCCAAGGCGATCAGACGTATTACCTCCCGTTCCCTCGTCGAAGGTGCTACGGCCGTCCTCCCTTGCCGCTGCAGCTCACGAAGCTTGGCGCGGATGGTGGGGGGCATGAAGGTACCGCCGGCAGTTACGGTCTGCAGGGCCATCACCAGATCCTCGAAGGAGTTGCTCTTGAGGACGTAACCTGAAGCACCGGCATCTTGGGCATCAATGGCGGCGGTGGGATCTTCGTGGGCGGTTAGTAGGATGACTTGAGTAGTAAGGCCTGCCACGCTCGTCTTGCGGGCGACTTCGATGCCCGTCATCTCTGGCATGTGGATTTCAAGAATGGCCACATCGGGCTTGAGGTTCTCAATGAGGTCCCATGCGTCCCGGCCATTGGCAGCTTGGGCGAGGGGAATGATTCCTTCCACTGTATTCAGAAGAGCTGCCAGACCTTGACGGAATATCTCGTGTTTGTCGGCAAATATGACGTTTATCGGCATCGGCATCGGTAACTTTCCTTGAACTAGACAAGATGGAGTTGCTCATTAGCCAGCCGGTGTTACTAAAGTAAATAATACCTGCCGATAAATATTAGCATTCATTATCTATCGATCGATTCCCTTCTCGCCCTGGTTATTAGAGTTGCTCCAGGAACTAACGTCAAGAATCCGCCGCAATCGTTAGGTCACAAAGACCGCCGGAAAACCAGAAGTAGTAATCGATAAATGATTCCAACTGGTTTCTGATGTCATCAAGCATCAAGCATCAAGCATCAAGCATCCAGTTTCAGGGCGAGCTTTGTCATGTCACCTTCTGCGATGACCACGCGAGTTGATCATCAATGAGGATGACAAAAACTGGGAGGTATTCCTGTTTACCTTGGCGGAGATGATCGGCAGATGAACTGGCTGTGTCACGGCTATTGGCTGGTGACCAATCATTACCATTTGCTGATCGATCCCCCTTCAGCGTCAGTCTCTCCAGAGATATGCGACAACTCAACGGAGTTTTCACCCAGGCCTCGAATCAAAGGTATCGACGTTGCGTTTCGGCCATTTGTTCCAGGGACAGTTCAAGGGCATTCTGGTAGACAAGGATGCTTACTTGTTGGAGTTGACCCGGTACGTTGCGATTAATCCGGTCCGCGCGAGGATGGTTCAGCAACCACCTAGCGATTGGCCGTGGAGCAGTTATCGAGCCATAGTTTGAATTGCAGATTCGCCCCCATGGCTGGAAACCGATGCATTCTTGGCGCTTCAACGATTAACTCGGAAAGGTCAGAGAGCGCTATGAGCGATTCGTGGTCGAAGGGATGATAACCGCTAGCCCCTTGGAACATCTCAAGGGCCATATTTATCAGGTGGATGAATAATTAGTAATACGGATGCAGGCAAGCATAAATCAAACCGTTCAGATGGACATCAATATCCCCAAGTGACAATTCACAGGCCACCGGTGTATTGCCTGGCACACTTGGCAAACCAATACGCTGACCGCATTTATTACGTTAATTTTGTTTAATTTCAGTCGATTAAGTTATTTTTTACAATTTTCGCTACGGTTTGCGTTTTGATGCACCCTGTGCCAAAAGCTGCCATTGAATGACATGTTGCATGCAAATTTTATCAAACCTTTTTAGGGAAAACTTAGTGTCGTCAATATTGGAAAGCGATTTTTTCCTCTTGGTCTATACTCAGCTAAATCAAAGAATTAATTTGGAACGGTTTTGAAGAGTATTCGACAGATCAGTTTTTTATAAGGCAATCCGTTTCGTATATATCTCTTTATATTACAATGCCTTGCACAACACGGAGACAAACTGCCATGAGTTTCATGAAATTACTTCTAGTCTTGGCTATGGTTGGTGCGTTGTTTCACTTCAGGAATGAATTCGACACAAAATTCGCGCTGAGAACGGCAGATGTCAGCTCCAACGGCTTTATTGCCTTGCCTGCGCCAACGGATTTGGATGCTGACACTGTCATCGTATTCGCCGCAGAAAACTGCCTAAAGGAAGATGGCCAACGTGCTGACAGGCTGGCAGATGAGCTTAGTCGCCACAATGTCCCGCATACCCGTGCGCACTCGGCAAACTTTGACCTTCCTGAACCTGACCCTGCTGTGCTGAACCGCCTTGACTCAGTGATGAAAGGCTCGCTCCCGATCGTCTTCGTGAACGGAAGGGGCAAAGCTAACCCAACCTTTGAAGAAGTGCTTTCGGAATATAATAATTCAACTAAATAACAGCACGATCTGAATCGTATTCGCCCGTCCGAAGGAACCTAATCCTACACTCAATCGGACGGGTCGGATCGCGGCTTCATGCTGATTATCAATCTGGCAATTTTACCGGCCTGATTCTGGGGTGCCGACTAACCAATCTGTTAGAACTTTTGTGCTAGAGTCCTGTACCGCTCCACGGGTTTATGTGACAACTTAAAGAAAGTCTACTCCTCACGATAGGCACTAGATATTCTCATCAATTCCATATCCTTTTTTAGCCAAACACTGCCGCCAAAAGTGGGAATACTGACTCATCATAAGGTCGTTTTTTGTCATGGACTAAGAAATAGTGTGATCTGTTTCTATTATTATCAAAATGTGGGAACGCTTTTTCTAAGTTTAACTATACTTTTATTAGTCAATCATTCCCTAACTCAATGATTATAAAGCCAAGCTGCAAAATAGAGCTGCACTGATTTAACGGCCATTTAAAAGAGTAGATACAGTAAAAACTGAGTGCAGGAAAGTCTCTCAGCGCAGTATTAAAGCATGTCTGTGGCGACAAATCCGCCAGAAGAACCAGCGAAGCGATGATAACAACCGATTAGATGGCTGAGTATTTAAAGCCACTATAAAAGACAAAGAATTGTTAAGGAATTTCCTTGTTAACCCATTGAAAAGCAATCCTGGATTTCTAAAACAAATTTTAACAAGGGTAGGACATGGCAACGACTCAGGTACTGTATACACAATCTGCTAGAGCGGGTATGTGCTTAATAAAGCGCCCTCTGTTGATGTCCCCCATCCCTGACGGCAGATATCCCGTACACCGGAGAAAAAAGTGCTTAATCGTTCTTTAATCAAAAAAGGATTTTTGTTAATTGCATCAATACTATTGTTGTTGGGATTTGGCTTTAACTTCCTAAGCGTAAATAGGCTAGCGCCAACCGTAAAACCAGAGCTAATCGCAAAAAAGGTAACCCAGCCTGAAGTCACAGTCATTTCAAACGTACCGCAACTGCCCGAAGCAATTACTCCAGAAGGCGTTGGAGCGTTAAGCAATGGAAATACTCCCTACTTACTGATTAACGCGGATGATTCAAATTTCCAGCATCTAACTTCGCCTGGCCCTATAAGACTCATCTATTACAGCACAACCCCCTCGTTCCGTTCGGCTCAAAAACTTGTTAGGCAGGATCGGCAATCTAAATTAACGGGCATGTCGGATTCGACGAAACTAGAAAGCCAGAGACTGACTGGAACACCGCTGGAGTGGCAACGTCTTGGCTTGACCTTTTTTAAAAGCCCATTACCGACAAAACCGCAACCCATAACGCCCCGGCAATTGTCTGAGGCTATTAAGGACAACGTTGACCTGCAAATTATTGATTTCCGGCCGACCATGCCTGGCGTGACTGAGGCAACGCCCTTTCCGCAAGCCCTGCGCTGGATGCCCCATGAGGCCTTAAACAACCTACCGAAGCTTTCAAAAGAGAAATGGATGGTACTGATTGGAATTGGCAGCGAAGATGTTCAACCGATCGCTTTTGAGTACTTTCAAAAAGGCTATGTGCTTACCACGGTTCTGGATGGCGGATACCCAGCCTGGGTTAACGCAACGGATCGATAAATCAAAAAAACATAAACGCGGATATTGTCACTATGAGAATGGATTCTAACTTTGCGATGGCTGCGCTGAACGCGGCATTACATCGGAGCGACATTTTAAATGCGTATTTGACTTACGTTTGGCGAAAGAGTTTTACCATCCAGGTGAGATTGCTTGTCTCTTTAGCCCTGGTTGTGTTTGCTTCGACAGCTTTAGCTCAAACTCCCGTTTCCGATGCCATTGCAGTCAACACCCACTGGACTGTGGCGAACAGCCCATACCTGCTCAATGGGGATGTGGTCGTTCAAAATGGCGCAGTCCTCACAATCGATCCAGGCGTCACGGTCTATATGGGAGCTAATGCAGGCCTTACCATACAGTCTGGGAGCATACAGGCTCTTGGCACCTTGGAGAATCCAATTAATGTCCTGTCCGACAATTCCCGGCTTGCCCAGAACGCTGCGCCTGGTGATTGGAAGCAGTGGGTCTTTAATCCAGGAACAATCAATACCCGGATTGATTATGTAACGTTCGAGCATGGTAACGGATTGGCAATAAAAGGCTCCTCCCCGATATTGAATTATATCAAGGTAAGCAACCACCAGGGTACGGCGATTACCATAGATCTGGCCGCATCGCCGACCGGCGTGGGCAATCAGGCAACCGGCAACACCATAAACGGCATCGCCGTTCCAGCAGGCGACATTAAAACCAGCATAAAATGGGGGTTACGCGGCATCCCCTATGTCATTGGTTCAGGAGTGGTTTCTGTTGGAGCCTCACCCAGTATCACCTCAATCACACCCAAATTAATCCAGCAAGGCTCGACTTTAAACATCGACCTGGTTGGCGCTCGCCTTACGGGTCTGGCAAGCGCTCAATTCGATAACAAAGGTCTGACTGCACAAGTTCTACCCAATTCCACAGACACCCAGGCCAGCCTTTCGGTAACTGCCTCAGCAACAGCGGACCTAGGAAAAACCTTAGCCCATGTGCTGGTTGACGCGGGTGAGGTCTTGGTTACCGATGCCCTAACCGTTGTGCCAACCCAACCCATACTGAGCAACCTGAATCCGGATAAGCTTTATCTTGGCCAAGGCGTGGTGGATGTCTCGGTCAATGGCAGCAATTTCAACAACCTATCTACTGTCCAAGTCAATGGATCTACCATCACTTCACAGTATCAGTCTGCTACAAAGTTACTGGCAAGCATAACCACCCCTGCCACTGCGGGTAACCAACTCGTCAAAGTCCTGACCCCCGATCCCTTCCATGAAGGCCAAAACCTGACCTCGAATGAACTGACATTGCCTGTGGTTCAAGGACAATTAGCTTTGAGCCCTTCCGCAATCACGGCTACCAAAGGTTTTACCAAGACTGTTACCTTGACCTTGCCATACCCGGCAGGCTCGAATGGCGTAACCGTAGACTTGGTCTCCAGCGTCCCCGCTGTTGGCACGGTTCCTACCACATTGGCCATCCCGGCAGGACAAACAACCGCGACTTTCGCCTTCACTGCCACTGATGTCGGTAATACCGTCATCACGGCCAGTAAAGTTGGCTTTTTAAGTGGTCAGGCGCAGGTCACCGTCATGCCGCCACCGACCCTGACATTGACACCCGGGCAGTTAACGTTAGGCGTTGGCCGCACTGCCTCGCTGACCGTTCAATCCAGTGTCCCTGCAAGCGCATCAGGACTAACCGTCAACTTGAGTAGCACCAACACCGGCAGTGCGACCGTCCCTGCCTCCCTGACCATTCCATCCGGATCCAGTTCCGAAACCTTCACCGTGACGACGGTAGCCTTAGGCACAGCCTCCATACAAGCCACCGCCACCGACTATGCGGCGGGCAATGCGGCAGTCACCGTAAAACCAGTGTCCTTGAATCTCCCTACAGGCGTTCTGGTTGCCCCTGGCCTGACCCGTTCAGTCCCGCTCACCCTGTCCGACCCTGCGCCGGTAGGTGGCTTGGTGGTGACACTGACCAGCGGCAATACCGCCACCGCCACTGTGTCGGCACCTATTACCGTTCCGGAAGGCCAGACCAGCGCCAACTTTACCTTGACCGGTGTGGCCGAAGGCGCCACAACCATCAGTGCGGCCGCCCCTGATTACCAACCGGCCAGCATGGCTACGACAGTCCAGGCGGTGACGATCGGAGTCGGCATCCCGTCCGTCAGTTCGCTTAGCTTGCAGCCCGGTCTCGCCAAAGCCGTCGCCATTACCTTGTCCAATCCGGCTCCGGCCGGTGGGGTGGTGGTCAACCTGGCGTTTGCTGACAGCACGGTTGCCAGCGTTATCCCGACCAGTATCACCATCCCTCAAGGCCAGACTTCAGGGGGGACTGTCCTGGCAACGCTGACGGGACAAAATGTTGGCAACACTACCTTCACGGCAAGCTCGGCAGGACTGAATGCCGCAAATATTCCTATCTCGGTGTTTGTGCCCACCCTAAAAATGTACAACCCTTATGGCGATGTCACTGTGACGGTGGGCAAGGGGCTGAGCAGTTACATCTATGAGGTCTATTTGTCGCGTAATGTCAACGGTACGGCGTTTGCCGGCACCGACGCGGTGACTGTCAATCTGAGCAGTTCCGATCCCAGCAAGCTGGCCGTTCCTACGACGGTGTCTATCCCAGCGGGCAGTAGTACCGTGAACTTTCCGGTGACTGGAGTGGATCTCACCAACGGCACGCCGGTGACCATTGATGCGACCGCAACGGGCTACACCGCGCCGGCCACCAAGCTGGCGGGCACTGTGGTCGCTCCTGTGCCCAATTTCAGCGGGCTGGCCGGCAGCCGTAGCCCGACCAGCGTGCGTGATCCCTTATCGATCTACTTCACCGTACCCGGAGCAATTTATTCCGGTAACCAGACGGCAGCGACGAACCTGCCGGTCGACTTGGCCATTGTCAATGCCAACCCGGCGGGCATCGTGGGCGGTTTTTACAGTGCGTCGACAGCAGGTACAGCAGTGACGCAGGCTCAGGTGTCCCAAGGCAGCAGCAACAGCAACACCGTCTATGTTGATACGCCGACGGTGGCGGGCAGCTATCAGGTGCAAGTTAACGTTCAGGGGGCAACCGGCCTTTCGGCGGCACAGACGGTGTTTGCGCCTACCCTAAAATTGTACAACGCTAATAATGTCGCCACTGTAACGGTGGGTAAGGGGCTGAACAGTTACATCAGTGAAGTCTATCTGTCGCGTAATGTCAACGGTAAGGCGTTTGCCGGCACCGACGCGGTGACCGTCAATCTGAGCAGTTCCGATCCCAGCAAGCTGGCCGTTCCTACGACGGTGTCTATCCCAGCGGGCAGTAGTACCGTGAACTTTCCGGTGACTGGAGTG
>Ga0265297_10011818_pt1 | contig 10610 bp, 8 predicted proteins | sample Munlanlwell13791_FD_192502 | JGI IMG/M metagenome (GOLD analysis project Ga0265297, IMG submission 192502) | Leachate microbial communities from a municipal landfill in Southern Ontario, Canada - Leachate well 137-91 | ecosystem: Engineered > Solid waste > Landfill > Unclassified | place...
GTGCGATTGGGAAGACGGGGGAGATTTGGGAGGTGCAACATGCGCGAGCGTTTTGGGCACAGATTGGGATGGGGATTTACATTGTTACAAAAATTGCACCTATGATGTTGTAAATTGTGAATTGGGTTCAACAGAAACATGTGCGAGTTTAGGTTATGAATGCGGAACAGTAAATGGTGAAACCTGTTTACCGGGTTGTAATACTCAAACAGAAACATGTCAGGCAGGTCAATGCATTCCAATAACTGCAGAATGTTCAATACCAAGTGCATCATGGGCAGTTGAAGAAATAATTGAAGGCAATTCAGCCCAATTAAATGTTCAGACATCAAATTGTATAGGGCAGATGATTTCATTTACAGTTGTTGAAAAAGATGGTTTGGGAAATCCTGACGACGCTGTTTCTCATAATCCAAATTCAAAGCAGGTAACATCAAATACTGTAACGCAAACTTGGACAGCCGAATATATTGATGACAGCGACGGAGGACAAACAGGTGATCCAGAATATGAATTCACAGCAACGATAGGAAGTAAATCAAGAGCAAGTTCAAATCTTTTAACAGTTCTTGAACAGAGCTCTGAAGAATGTTTGGGGGTTGATTTCTGTTTGGATTATAAAACTGAAACTGCATGCGAGGCGGATGCTTGTGGAGTTGGAGGAAGGGGAATTTCAAGTTATGTTGATTGCGGTTATGGAATTGATTGTATATGTAGTTGGGTTGACGGGGCGTGTGAAGATGGAACAGTTGAATGGTGTAATGATAATAACATTATAAATATTGGAGAGCAGTGCGACGGAACAAATTGGGGTCCTGTACCGACGGGGACGGATTTAGGTTGCCAATACTTTGGTTATACGGGTGGAACTCTAACTTGCAACAATTGCGTTTTTGATACTTCACAATGCACAGGTAAAACAACCGGAGATTGTGGAAATGGCGTTATAAATACGGGTGAACAATGTGACACAGGAATGTCTTTAACGAACTGCACTTCACTTGATGCGTTTACAGGCGGAAGTTTGACATGCAACAATGATTATTGTTTACTTAATACGGCAAATTGCGAAGGTGGAGAAGGCCCTTATATACCTCCGACAGGCGGATGCGTTTACAGCGATTCGATGGAAGATGACTGCGAAGACGGAAGCCTGACAAGAAATTTAACAGCGACGTGGGTTGGCGAAGGAACGGGTGAATGCGAAAGTCCGGGCCTTACAACAATTGTCTGCCCGGCGCAAATAAAAGTCAAAGCGTTTGGAATTGTCCAGTTTGCAATTGCAGTTATTTTGTTAATAATAATTTATATCATAATTAGGTCAAGAATAAATACAATGCGACGCAAAAAAGTTCCGGAAAAATATGTTAAGAAAAAAATTTCTAAGAAGAAAAGAAGATAAATTGTAAACTTTATAAATTTCTTTTAACTGCTAAATTGATGACACTAAAAAAAATTTATGATTATTCAATTGACACTGATGAAAATACGCTAAAACAGTTTAAAGATTGCTACTCGCAGGATTATGTTGTTTCCGCTGCGTTGATGCCCGACGCTCATCTGGGTTATGTTGCTCCAATCGGTGCGGTTTTAATCACAAAAAATTACATTGTTCCGTCGTGGGTTGGATTTGATATAGGATGCGGGATGATTGCAGTAAAACTAAAGTCAAAGAACATTCTCCAAAAAATAAAAAAATACGAAGACGAAATTTTCAAAAATGTGAAAAGGCATGTTCCTATGGGTTTGGGAGAAACAAACAAAAAACATGAAATCTCCGACGAGAGTGAGAAAAAATTCAAAGAACTGCTTGAAAAATTTCGTTCGGGTGCGCATGATAAATCAATTTACAATTTTATAAGAGATGTTGGTTTGAGAGATTTGGGAACTCTCGGAGCAGGGAATCATTTTATTTCTTTGAATTATGAAGAAAAACAAAAAAGTAAAGGTTTCGCGTGGCTGGTGATTCATTGCGGTTCTCGCGGTTTGGGACACAGAGTTGCAAAAAAATATATGATAAAAACTTCGGGCAGCGAAGAAGAATACGAAAAAACTTTTCCGCTTAAAGCAGATTCTGAAACAGGAAAGGAATATATTAATTTACTTGATTTCGGGCTTGAGTATGCGCTGCTAAATCGTATTGAAATAAGCAGAAGGGTTGTGAAAGCGCTTGAAGAAATTTTTAAAACAAAAATTAAAACGGAACTTTGGGTGAATAAAAATCATAATCATGCAATTTACGAACGCGGAAAATTCATTCATAGAAAAGGCGCGACGCCGGCGAAAAAAAATGAGCGCGGGATTATTCCGGGAAATATGCGCGACGGTTCTTTTTTAGTTACGGGGCTTGGCAATCCAAAATTTTTAAATTCGTCGTCGCACGGGGCGGGAAGAGCGATGAGCCGTCATGAAGCAAGAAGCAAAATCTCCGTCGATGAAATGAAAAAAACGATGAGCGGAATAAAAACAAAATATGTGATTGATGAAGCGCCTCAGGCATATAAAAATATTTACGACGTTATGGAAAAACAAAAATCTTCTGTGAAAATTTTGAAACATTTAAAGCCGATGATAAATTGGCAGGAGTGATTATTCTGAAAAGTTTCCCTTTCCGTCGTTTTTTAAAACGACAGTTTCATACTCAGGTTCCTTAACAAATTTCAGATTGGAAACATAATCAACACCTTTATTCGGTTCGCCTTTTTTTGTGAATGGTTTACTCACATCGTTTAAAAAAGTTATATCATAATCTCCGTCGCTGTCAACATCTTCAAGTTTGAAAGATTCTTTCACAAGATTTTTTGAAATTCTGAAAGTTTCTTCGGAGTTGACAGAAATAATGTAATTATAATTTTTTGATTTTACACTTGAACTGTCAATTACACTAACTTTTTCTTTTTTAAAATCCCCGTTTAAATCTTCATAAGCTGAAATAATCTCATTGTTGTAAATATTCCAGAGCTGACCGTCCGCTTTTGATGCTCCGATTAAAATTCCTGCACCCAAAACAATTTCTTTTAGTCCGAATTTCATAAATATTAAATAAAAATTTTATTTATATTCTTTTATATAATTTAAAATATATTTTGAAATTATTTTTCCCAGCAGAATATTTTCAACTGCCTCGGTGAATAGCTGTTCGAATCCGAAGAAATCACAACGGATTGCACATAAACGTCGTTCAAAACCAGTTCGTCCAAAACGCACAATTCACGCAATGAACATACTTTTGCCTGACATTCATAAGATTCAAATTTTTTTTCTTCAATAATATCCTTTATTTCGCCCAATCCCTCAGCATCAAAACCTGACCAGTTTACTGGCATATCAGCGTCGAGAACATTTCCCCGAAAAGTTTCATTTAACTGAATTATTTTGAGAATTGAAATTTCCATTTCGTAAACGTCCCTTGAAGATTCACTGTAAACGCTCCCCCGATTAAGCACGAAAAAAATTACCCCCATAACAAGAAGTATTGAAACAAATACTTCCAAAACTTTCACCCAGCCGTTTTTATTTTTTATTACCATATTCTCGTTTTTAATTTTCCCGAATGAATATTTGCATTTTCATCAATATACTCAACAGATTTTTCTCTTGAAAAGATATTTGTTTTGGGAAGTGTTTCATTCGTGCTTATGATTGTCCCGTCTTCATATTCAAAAGAAATCCCGGCGTCGGTATTATTTGGAAGATTCAAAGCTGATTTGAAATTTTCATAATTTTCATAGTCGTTTATTAGCTCAACAATCTTATCCTCAAAAAGATAAACTCCTTTTTTAGTTATTGAATTATAATTTGTTCCTTCTGTAATCGCATGGCACGACACGGATTCATAAGAAACTGAAAATCCGTCGGAGCTGTAAATTTTAAAAAAATTTTCGGAGACAGAATTTCTTTTTATATACAATGTTTTAGAATCCACGGACGAAATTGAATCGGGAATTATAATTCCGTTTTGATTTTTTATTACAATTCCCGGGTACGCGTTGAATTCATCTACGAAAGAATTTATACTTAAACATGTGTCAGAAATTGAACTTGGGAGCGAAACCGTCGTCGTAGAAACGTAAAAAGATGTTTCGTTTATTATTTTGTTTTCAATGAATTCCAGCATCGGCTCTTTGTCCTGGTTTGTCAAAATCGCGGGCTCAAGGATTACTCTGATGAATAAAATAAATGCAACAAAGATCATAAAAGAAATCATAACTCCGACGTGAGACCCCTTAAAATTTTTTATCACCAGCTTCATAATTTAAATAAATGAATATAGTATATAAAATTATCAAATAAGTTCAGGACATCCTGTGTTTCCAGATTTTTCAGAATAGCTTCCGATAAAACATTCTTCAGCAACACCGCTAAATTTATTATTTATTATTCTTACTCCCGTGGATTTAGATGCGCTGAATATTCCTTTTTGAGGATCTTTAATAGTATTATTTTCTATAAGCGGATTATTTGTTTCAGAATAAATTGCATACGGGACAGGTCCATTTATAACATTATTTCTGAAAATTATATGAGTATTGTAATTGTAGGGAATGTAAAATGCAGATCCTCCGTGACCTGTTGTTAGGGGTCCTGAAAATGAATTATATTCTGCAATCCCATAGTTTATTTCATGTCCGCTTGCGTGAAGGCAACCTTTATTTCCTGAATTTGTTCTGTCGATGACGTTATGATGAACCCACCATTTATCCACACCCTGCCCTTCTCCCGAAAATTGAATGCCGTCGCCACCTGCCTGACTTGTATCACTCCCATAATCAAACCACATGAGATTGACATGGTGAATATAATTATGCGCGATTTCAACATTCTCAGAATTGCCCGCCCATATTGCGTCGACGTAAACTTCTTTAATTTCTGAATAAAGAACTTTCAAACCATCTCCCCATGAAAAAACAGCGTCGTTTCCAGAATTGCTTACTGTAACGTTATACAATACCCCATTTAATGCATTGCCTCTGAAATAAAGTGCAATTCCCGACAGGAATCCTGCATTAGGGTGCTGAATGTGAATATCTCTGAACAAAGTGTTTTGAGATTCTATGTTAAAAAAAGTTCCGGAACTTGTCCCTATTAAAATAGGTCTTGCTCCTGTTCCATAAGGACCAATATAAATATTTGAAACACTTGAGGGTATGCTAAACTGAGCATTTGTTGTCTGACTTGTTCCTCTTTTTTGCATATAAGCAGTATTACTTTGCCAACTAACATCTGTCCATGAATTATAAGGGCATGAAATTGTTCCAGTTTCACATCCAGACCATGAAGGGTCAATGTAAATTTTATTTGAATAACTATTTTCATCTTTTAATGTAAAGACAGTCCATCCTGAATGGTCATTTGCAAAACAATCGTGGTCTGTAAGTGAAGTGCATCCGCTTTCGCAAACACCGTTATAATGAATGCAGTTTCCCGTCGGCAGAGAAGAGCATGCGAGACAATTTCCACCGCAATCAATTCCTGTCTCACCCCCATTTTGAATTCCGTCGGTGCACGTCGGTGTTACAGCATTATTTACACAAACCGCACCTGAGCACGTCTGAGTTGAATTGCAATCCTGAACAATTTGCGGAGCGGTTGTATAAGTGCATTGCTGAGTTGCGTTGCAGTAAAAGTCAAAATAATTTCTGTAAACATCTCCCGACGCGTGGCAATAATTTGGAGAATAATTATCTGCTGTGCAATCCGAATCAATTTCGCATTCACCGCCGGTTTGATTTGCGGGAGGCAAAATAATTTCTTCATCGTCGTCAAAGTTAGAAACACCTTCAGAACTTTCCCAAGTGTCTTTTACATCCCCGACAACTTCTTTTCCCGACGACAATCTGAAAATCGGTGCAACCTGAATTTTTTTTATGTTTGAAGAATTTACCTGAACAAGATTAAAAATAAATTCCTGTTTTTCATAAACATCCAGCGAACCGTTAAAATTGAAAATATCAGAATTTTCGTCGTCGGAAACAATTATTTTCAGCCCGACAAAATCTCCGTCTCCGGTATTTCTTTTCACTCTCACTGAAACCTGATTTGCGGTTTCATCGACGCTGACCTGGTCAATTTTTAAATCCAAAGTAAATTTTCCGAGAGTGACTTGCTCAGAACCCTGATTTATAACGTTCCTTATAACAACCCATAAAATTGCAACAGCGACGAAAACTAACAATAAAATTAAAAGTGTGGAAATAACATCCGAGAGACCTTTTTGACCTACTATCCTCTTTTTCATTTGTTTGACAAACCTCCGTAGGTGTTTGGTGAACAAACTAAAAATCTTGTTAAAGATTTTTTGCCTTCGGTGAAAAAGCTACAAAAATTATTCAACCTCTTTTTCATAATTACTAAATTAAAATAAAGTATTTAAATTATGCTAAATTTCTTGCCTCATCCATTTCGCTTGCACTTAAAGCTTTGTTGAAAACCATCATTTTGTCAATCCGAGCATCCAACTGATGCGGTCCGTCCCATTGTGTTGTGCACGCTAGTCCAATACAAATTGGGTAGTTTCCAACATATGCATTGTTAGTGAAAGTCCCAGCGGCGTCTGAACCCAGAACTGCATTTGCATTCTGGTCCCATATTCTTATTCTGTAATTTCTTGTTGAATCAGAATAAGCACCACAAACAAAATACCATCTGTTCAACGCCATTGTTGTACTGAATTGAGCAGTAGAGTAATTCATACCTTCATTATAACCCACATCTAAACGTATACGTCCTAAATTATTAAACAAGATGAAACTTGCATGGTGAGGATAAGTTGAAGTATAACCTTTTGAGAAAATATACCCGAATCCATCTAAACTTTCCATTCTTACCCATGCGCAGACAGTTATATCTTTTGTAGTATCTGTCGATTTGAAAGGGAATCCCGTCGGAAGATTTGCATCAGTCACATAGGCGATATGATTATCATATGAAGGAAGATTATTAATATACAAACTTGATGCGCCTTGTATGTAATTGTTTGTATCCGCGCTTGCTCCTCCTGCAATTGTTAACGTAGTTGTCCCTTTCGAATCAGCACCCAAGGAAGAACTTTCAAAATTCCATCTTGAAACAAGATACTGGCTTACCGACGGCGTTGAAACTGTGCACTGACCAGTTGAATTACAAGTTCCCGACGAGCAAGTTCCGCAATTTGTACTTACACCGCAAACAGTTTGAGTTCCGCATTCATATCCTAACGAAGCACAAGTATCCGTACAGGTTGCTACACACTGTCCGGAAGAGCAAGTTCCCGACGAGCAAGTTCCGCAATTTGTACTTACACCGCAAACAGTTTGAGTTCCGCATTCATATCCTAACGAAGCACAAGTATCCGTACATGAAGATTCTTCAACGCAAATTGTTCCCGAACAAACATAACCCGACTGCGAACACGTCCCGCAATTTGTACTTACACCGCAAACAGTTTGTGCTCCGCACTGGTAACCTAACGAAGTACAGGTATCCAAACACTGCCCTCCGCCGATGCTCGTCGCAACAATTTCATAAGTGTCCTTCACATCCCCGACAACTTCTTTTCCCGACGACAAAGTAAAAATCGGCGCGACCTCAATTTTCTGAACTCTTGCCGGAATAATATTTTGCAAAGGCACATCAAAAGTAATTTCCTGATATTCTGACATTGATAAATTTTTTCTCTGATAAATTTCAGTATTTTCTCCGTCGTCAATTATAAAACTCAAACCGCTAAATTCTCCCGCACCGACGTTTCTTTTTACTTTAACACTCAAACTATTTGCGCCAAGGGTCACTTTTTCAATTTTTAAATCTAAAGTAAATTTTCCAAGGGAAACCTGTTCAGTTCCCTGCTGAATTACATTTCTTACAACAACCCAAAGTATCGCAACAGCGACGAAAACTAATAATAAAATTAAAAGTGTAGAGACGACATCCGATAAAGCTCTCTTGTTCAGCTTCCTCACCACACTCTTTTTCATACAACACTACAAGAATTTCTAATTTAAAAGTTTATCGTTATCAGCTTTGAACTTTTTCCTGAAGTTTCTTCATTTCGTAATGTCTTGGTTCTTTGTCCGTTCCTCTGACGATTGATTCTTCAATTTCTTTTACATATTCAGCAATTTCTGCGGCGACGTCGGCATTAACACTTATACTGTCAATTCCTTTTTCAACAAGATATTTTACCATTTCTTTTTTTGAACCCGATTGTCCGCAAATGCTTGTTTCAACATTGTATCTTTTGCAAACTCTGATTACATATTCAATCTGCCTCAAAACTGCGGGGTGCATTTCGTTGTAAATTTTTTGCACGAGTTCGTTGCCTCTGTCGACGGCAAGAATATATTGTGTCAAATCGTTTGTTCCGAAAGAAATAAAATCAATTTTTTCTTCGCACAATTCTTTTATAATCTGAACTGCCGCCGGAGTTTCAACCATGACGCCTAATTTAGCGTCGTGGAATTTTATTTCTTCCAAAATTTTTTTAATTCCCTGAACTTCCTCGACGGAAATAATTTGAGGAGACAATATTCCGATTTTTTTTCCTTCCTGAGAAACTCTTTTCAGCGCATTCAATTCTGCCTTAAGAATTTCGGGATGCTCCAAACTGAATCTTATTCCGTGCATGCCCAGCATCGGATTTGCTTCAATTTCTTCCGGAGCGCCGTCGAGATTTGAAAATTCGTCGCTTCTTATATCGGAAGTTCTGACCCAAAGCTCGTCGAAATATTTTGCAATTCCCGAAACACCTTTGAAAATCACTTCTTCATAATCTTCAATTTTGTTATTCTTCCTGAAATAATCCGGGTGTTTTCCCGACTCCGCAATGATTCCTTCAATTCTCGTCAGGCCAATTTTTTTAATTCCTGATTTTGACGCTCTTTCAGCAAACGTCGGCAAATCAACAATTAATTTTATTTGAGTTTTTGTCTGCGCCGTAACCGGCAGAATTTCTTTTTTTTCTGATTCAGCAACTTCGCCCTTGTAAACTTTTCCGGAATACGCATCAACTGTTATCAAATCGCCGTCTTTCAATTTCTTCGTCGCTGATTGCGTTCCGACAATGCACGGAATTCCCATCTCCCTCGATACAATTGCCGCGTGCGCCGTCAGTCCGCCTTCATCAGTTATAATTCCCGAAGATTTTTGCATTGAAACAACCATGTCCGGATTTGTCATTTCCGTTACCAAAATATCTCCCGGCTGAATTTTAACCAAATCTTTTAAATCATTTATCACTTTTACTCTTCCGACGGCAATTCCCGGAGAAGCGGCAAGTCCCTCAATAATAATTTCACCTTTTATTTCTTTGATATTCTCTGACGAAACTCTTGTTTCTATTGTCGTCACCGGACGCGTTTGTACAATATAAATTTCGCCCGATTCAATTGCAAATTCAATATCCTGCGCCTTTTGATAATGTTCTTCCAACTTTTGGGCAAATCTCGCAAGCGAAACTATTTCGCTGTCCCTCAACACAACAGATTTTGAACGTTCTTCTGAAAGTTTTACAATTGTTTTATTACCGGAAGAATCCCTCGTGAAAGCGGTTTTTTTATCTGCAATTTTTCTGTCAATAATTTCAAGTTCCTGTGAAACAACATATTTGTCCGGAGTTATTGCCCCCGAAACAATTCCTTCTCCGAGGCCGTAAACCGCTTCAATAATTATGTTTTCATTTTTGAAAGTTGGGTCGCGTGAAAATATCACTCCTGATTTTTGCGAGTCAATCATTTTTTGAACCACAACTGCTAAATGCGCCTGTTCGTGTTTGAAACCTTTTTTATTTCTGTAATAAGTTGCCCTCGCTGTAAAGAGTGATGCAAAGCATTTTTTTACATGCACGATTAATTCGGATTTTCCTTTTATGTTAAGAAAACTGTCCTGCTGTCCGGCGAAACTTGCATCCGCCAAATCTTCCGTCGTCGCTGAACTTCTGACTGCGACAAAGATTGGTTCTGAAGCGTGATTTAAAATATCCAGCGCCGAACCTTCAGCAAGGTCCAAATCTCCGGAGCCCAGAGTGTCATACGATTCCGAAATTTCTTCTTCTATCTCCTTCGGAAATTTTGAATTTACAATAAGTTCACGGATTTTTTTTGTTGAATCTTCAAGTTGTTTCGTATTTTCATAATCAATTCTTCCGAGAATTTCATTCATCTGATTTTTTATTCCTGACTTTTCAATAAAATAATCGTATGCCTGCGCTGTCACGACAAATCCCGGCGGAACAGGAATTCCTGCATTATAAATTTCTCCGAGGTTTGCGCCTTTCCCCCCGGCAACCGGCCCCGAATTTTTATTCAATTCAGAAAACCATTTTACAAAGTCTACTTTTTTATTTTCATCATCCTCTTTATTCATTGAGTAAAAAATGAATTTATATTAATAAATATTTGGGTTTTCTAAATCTATTAATGACTTATTTTGAAATAGCACCGACAGGACAGCCATCAATAGCGTTTTTTATACATTTCTCGTCGCCTTTTGCGCCCGATTTAACATGCGCTTTTCCGTCGTCACCCATTTCAAAAACTTTAGGACAAGTTGAAGCGCACGCCCCGCAACCAATACATTTTGCTTTGTTCACCTTCACCATGATTTGTCAACGAAAAAATATTTTATAAATTTAT
>Ga0265297_10011819_pt1 | contig 10609 bp, 14 predicted proteins | sample Munlanlwell13791_FD_192502 | JGI IMG/M metagenome (GOLD analysis project Ga0265297, IMG submission 192502) | Leachate microbial communities from a municipal landfill in Southern Ontario, Canada - Leachate well 137-91 | ecosystem: Engineered > Solid waste > Landfill > Unclassified | place...
TCCATATCGGTATTATAAATCAATTTCTTCAACCGCACCAACTTCGGGGTATTTGGCCTTAATCCCCAAATAGTCCCGCAAGCGTTGGGCTAAAAACATGGCCGACTTTGGCTCACCCATCGCCACAAAAACTTCTTTAATCGTATCCTTGGTACTGTCCACAAATTGCAAAAGATGATCAGAGTCTTTGTGGGCCGAATAGCCATGGATACTGACAATTTTGGCCCGAACCGCCACCTCCTCACCAAGAATCTTTACCGTCCTCGCTCCATCTTGGATCAAGCGGCCAAGACTCCCCACTTGCTGATAACCGACGAGGAGCAGAGTGCTCTTGGGATCATCCAAATAATTTTTTTCGTGATGGATAATCCGACCGCCGGTCGACATGCCCGAACCGGCAATAATAATCTTTTTAGGATTAGCTTGAAAGATCGCTTTGGATTCATCGGTACTTAAAGTCTCATGCAATTGCGCAAAATGAAAAATTTTATCACCCTCTTGCTCAATCTCCACCCGCACGGCGTCATTGAGATACTTGGCATATTTTTTATAAACCGCGGTTACCTCAATGCCCATTGGCGAGTCGAGAAAAACGGGCACCAGCGGGATGCGCGATTCCTCCATCATATTTTCGATCTCAAACAAAATTTCTTGTGTTCGTTCAATCGAAAAGGCCGGGATCATTAAGGTCCCGCCGGCGCGCATGGTATCCTCAATTGCGTCCTCAAGAATATTGCGTCGTTGCGAGCGGTCTTCGTGATTGCGATCGCCATAAACACTCTCCATTACGAGATAATTGGTATCGGTTAGAACTTCGGTATCATGAAGCAAGGGCGAGGGCGAATTGCCTAAGTCGCCGGTAAAAACCAGCCGATGCTCCCCCCGCGCAAACTCAAACATCGTTGAACCTAAAATATGTCCGGCATCTTTGAGCGTAACCCGTAAACCTTCTTTAAGATTAATGGTCTCATGATATTCGGCCGTCTTCCATAAACTCATGGCCGTATCAATATCCCCCGTACTAAAAAATGGTTCAACCCCATCACGATTTTCTTTACGAAAGAGATTAAGGCTATCACGAATAGCGATCTCGGAAATTTCTTTGGTCGGTGCCGTTGAGTAAATAACCCCACGAAAGCCCTCCTTGATTAATTTAGGAATTCGCCCCACGTGATCAAGATGGGCATGAGTCACAAAGAGATAATCAATGGCCTTAGGATCATATGGGAAGCCCTCGCGATTTTTTTCATCAAAAGCCTTGTCGCCCTGAAAGAGTCCGCAATCAACCAAAATTTGTAAGCCTGACGGACCATCCGCCAGCAAAAAATTAGCGCCAGTAACCTCGCCCACTCCCCCGTAAAAAGTTATTGTTGTTTTTTTGTCTTCCATATAAATGATAATAAAAATAAAATAGCTGAAGTTAGGGCTCCGATTAAATCAAATAAAAGATCGTGCAATGATCCGCGCCAACCGGTATAAAGCATGTGCAAAGTCTTAAGTTCTACCCGAGCCACATAGAGTTTGTCGGCCGTAAACTCCAAGAGCTCCCAAATAATCCCGACCAAGAGCGCCCCAGCGATACTGGCCAAGATAATTTCGCCTCCGCCCACATCCTTCCATCTTTTATGAAAAAAGAATAAGAAAATTTGGATCGCGACTAACCCGGCAAATAAACCGCCCATGAAGTGCATTGGCTGATCAAACCAGCGCCAACGCCAGTACCAGAAATTTTTAAAGGCCAAGAAATCCAAGACCGTAACCAGGACAAGCAGAAACAAGCTGAAAATGAAAAAACCCTTAAATTTCACGGCTCTCTTATTCTAAACTATTTCTTCTCCCCCCGCTAGGGAAAGCAAAAAACACCCTTCGACAAGCTCAGGGTGTTTTTTGCTAGGTTATTTAGAGAAGATATCCCTAGAAAATTCTAGGTGGGTGCCCGCAACGGCTAGCCAAGGCTAAACGTAATTTGAGGCTCCCTGATATATGTTTACACTAGAAATATTTCCTAAATAACCTAATTTGATTATAGGTCAAAACTAAAATGAGTCTACCTTGCTAAGAAGTGGATTACTCATCAACCCCGTAACGTTTGTAGTCGCAGATGGCGGAAGGGTCAGAAAACCAGTGAGCAATTTCGTGTTCAGCTTCTTCGGGTGTCTCGGAGGCATGAATTAAGTTCATCACCGCCCGCTTTTCTTTGTTGGCAAGAACTGGCGAGTCAATTGAGAAGTCGCCACGAATGGTCCCCATCTCGGCGGTCGCCGGGATCGTTGGCCCGGCAATCTTGCGCACGACATCAACAGCATGAATGCCCTGAATCACCATTTTAACCAGCGGAGCCGAGGTCATATAATCGATCAGCCAGCCTCGAACTTGCTTACCAATTTCCATTTCATCGGTTGTACCAACCTCAACCATTGGATCAAAACCATATTTATTATAGGTATTTAAAGTCTTGCCACCCAAACGTTTGATCCAGGCCTCGTCTTTAGGATAATGGTTATCGATTTGCTCTTTGGTTGGTTGAAACATTTCAAGCGCCACGATTTTTAAATCGCGTTGTTCGATCCGCTTAATAATCTCCCCAATCAAACCCTTGCGCACACCATCAGGTTTGACCATTAAATAAGTTCGTTCTTCTTTTGGATGCATAATTATTGTTATTAACTTTATAATTTTGTAATGACTTCGTTCTCTGTTTCGGTAATCACAATCGTCTTTTCGGCATGAGATGCCAATTTACCATCCTTGGTCAAAAAAGTAAATTCGTCGGTTCCAACCTTAATTGCTCCGTTGCCAAAAGTAGCCATTGGCTCGATGGCAATTACCAGGCCGGGCAAGAGTTCGTCCCCTGTCCCCGCTTTGCCATAATTAGGCACAAAGGGGTCTTCGTGGGGCTCGTAACCAACGCCATGGCCAGCTAATTCTTTAACTACTTTAAAGCCATTCTCTTTAATTACTTGCTCGATAGCGTTACTAATATCGCCAATTCGTTTGCCGTGGAGAGCGGTAGCAATCCCCACCGCAAGCGCCTGTTCGGCGGTCGCAATTAAATTTTGCGCTTCAGGCGAGATTTTGCCCACTGGTACCGTTACCGCCATATCAGTAAATAAACCATCATGCTTAAGTCCCAAATCGAGACCGACGATATCCCCCTCTTTAAGCACACGCTCACTCGGGATACCGTGGACAATCTCGTCGTTGATTGAAACACAGAGAGCGGCCGGATAAGGCTTAGGTGAACCTTGCGGTCGATAATCAAGAAAGGCTGGTTCATCTCCGCCCTCCTTAATCAATTCGCGCGCCAGACTCTCTAATTCACTGGTTTTAACCCCCGGCGCCACCTTGGCCTTAATTTGCTCCAAAATAAAGGCGAGGCGCCGACCGCCTTCGCGCAAAATCTCTATTTCTTGTGATGTCTTTAATTTGATCATGCCTCGAGCATCTTTACCAAATCTTCGTGAATTTTTTCGCGCGATTGTTCACCATCCACTTCGATAAACCGATATTTAGGATTATTGCGATAATACTCAACCGCCGGCAAAACATCACGATCAAACCAATCAAGGCGACGATCAATGTCATCAGCATCATCATCGGCCCGACCACGAGCCAAAAGACGTTTTTTTGTCTCTTCGCGCGAAACATCAAGATAAACTATTGTTGGCATCTCACGATTATAAAATTTAAATAGCCAATCCAGAGCTTGGGCCTCCAGTAGTGAACGAGGGCAACCGTCACAGAAAATATGCTCCGAACCAGTAAATTTATCAAACAAAAAACCAGTCCAAGTCCAAATAGCAAAATTGTCGGGCAAGCGATCGCCTCGCTCAATACCCTCCTTAAGCATTTTGGCGGTATACCCACCAGTCTCAACAATTTCGCGAAAACGCGCCCCAGTCTCAACCCGGAGCCAGGCATGCTCAGCATTAATTACCCCTTTTTGGGTTAAATGCTCCGCCAATTTTTCGACCTGTGTTCCCTTACCGCAACCCGAACGACCAATAAAAATATAGGTATGTAAATTTTCCATACCGCTATTTTCGCACAAAATATCCCCAAAAGCAAAAACTTGACTTTTAAAGTCAATAGTATAAAATAATAGTACAAATGGCCGTTAGGCCCCTGAGAAGCCCCCGCAAGGGGGCTTCGTTTGTTAAACAGTAAAAAATTTCTGAAGTTTAACCATTATCTCTTCAAAAACATCGTCAGGGATTCTCCGCACTTTTCTCTGAAAACGCTTAGTACTGATCAAGCGTATCTGCGACAAAATAACAGTAAAATTTTTGTCCTCGTGTGTAAGCCTAAAGTAATATGGGCCAATTTTGTCTTGAGACGAAAGTGGTAAGACCCAAGCTAAACCTTTGTTAAATTTCCGAATAACCAAAACCGGTCTCTCAAATAATTCATTTTTACCATCTTGCTCGTCACCAACATTAATCCCAATCGAACACCACCAAATCTCTCGCTCGTGAAATAAAACTAGACCCTCATAGTTATTAATCTTTTTCTTTTCTTTATTCCAACTATCAAAATCTTTGTCCATCTCTAAAATTTTCGCACAAAATATCCCCAAAAGCAAAAAGACAAAGGCCACCCAAATATTGAGTGGCCCTGATGATTCTTTGGAGGCAACTAAAGACTTTTTACCTTTCTGCCATCTAACCGGAAAGGGTCCTTCGGAGGATAAAGAGTCGCGAACATGCCCGTAATTAGTGAGTGAAAATATAATTCTCCTCGATTTTCATTTTTTCCCGTCGAGAAATTTTCTTCACTCACCGCGCAAAGATCAAGACGAAATTCGTAGTTACGAACCGTTGACCTAACCCATCTCGACGAATTCAACTCCCGCCTTGCACACCACTCAAAACCTAGGCAAACTTCTCCCTCAAAAACATCAACGAAATTTAGCTTACCCCGAAACACCCCTTTGGTCCCGGTGATTTCTGCTTGCCCATGAAGATACTTCTCAATTGTGCTCAACAGAGAAAAGAATAAGTCCGGCTTCCTCATGCATGGCAAATTTTCAATTTCATAGCAGTGCGAAATACCTTCGGTCTCGGCAAGGGTTGGAGTAGGAGGTTCAGCATGATAACAATACCTCTTTTTACAACCAGGGTTAGGGCACTCTACGATAAACATTCCGTAGCTTCCCCCGTCCGGCCTCGACATCGTCTTCAGCGAGACATGAGTGTAACCGACCAAGGTTTTAGACAAATCGGTCAAATCATGAAGACACCTTTCGCACAAACCAAGCGTAAATGGTCTTATGCTTGGATCATATCTCACTCCCCATTCGGGAGGCTTTTGGAGCGCTGTCTCTTTGGGCATCTCTGCCTCCTTTCTTAGTTTAGGTTTTTGACAATATCCTTAGCCAAACTACCAAAAACCCACCCAAAACTCAAGTAACAACTAAGCGAGGACTTGTTCAGTTAAACAACCTCGTGGAGCACCGGCCGGCATGGGTTTTGCCAACAATCAAGCTCGGTTGTCCCGCTTAAAAAGCCTCTCGCAGAACGATTTGGCATGGTCTCCGAGTGTAACGAGGAGCAAATCGTTCGAGAGGAGCAAAAAATTTTCGCTGGAAAATTTTAAGGCGAGGTTTTTAAGCGGGAGCAACCGAGCGATTAATACTCTCGCATCGAAATCTGCGCGTTGATTTGTTTGACGAATTCGATCGCGACCGAAACCACGATGAGGAGGCTCGTACCACCAATGGCCAGTGAAGCAATGCCGGTCATGTTTTGGATAACGATGGGCAAAAGGGCAACAATGCCCAAGAAAAGAGCCCCAATTAGAGTTAACCGGGTCAGGATATTGGAAACATAGAGAGCGGTCGAGGCACCCGGGCGAACACCGGGGATAAAGGCCCCGTTCTTTTGCAAGTTTTCGGAAATCGCTTGCGGGTCGAAAGTAATAGCCGAGTAAAAATAGGTAAAGACCACCACCAAAAAGAAGTAGAGGAAGCCATAAATTAATTGATTATTGAAAAAGTCTTTAATCGCCGTAGCCACCATTTGCATCGTCCCCCCAGTCGAACTAGCCAAGAAACCAGCAATCATTTGCGGGAAAAGAATAATCGAAATGGCAAAGATAATCGGCATCACCCCGGCGTTATTAACCCGGATCGGTAAGTAAGTGGAAGTCCCACCGTACATCTTCATCCCCCGCACCCGTTTAGCATAAGTAACTGGGATGGGCCGTTCAGCCTCGGTCACAAAGACAATCGCCGCCAAAACCACTAACCCCACGACAGCAAAAACTAAGTACATCGGGACTTGTGAGATGTCATAGGTTACCCATAATTGAGAGAGAATGGACGGCAAGCGCGAAACGATACCGGCAAAGATTAAGAGCGATACACCATTGCCAATCCCAAATTCGGTGATTAGCTCACCAATCCACATGAGGAGCATCGAGCCCGCGGTAACCACAAAAATATTGGTCACTTGGCCAAAAAGGTCAAGTGGGAGTAAGACCCCTTGCTTTTGCAATAAAACCAACAAACTTAAGCCTTGGATAACACAAAGCGGAACGGTTAAGAGACGAGAATATTGGGCGACCTTGCGTCGACCCGCCACCCCCTCTTCATGATAGAGTTGCTTAAGTCGCGGAAAAATGAGAGTAAGTAATTGAAAGATAATGGACGAAGTAATAAACGGCCCAACACCTAACATCATAATCGAAAGATTAGACAAACCTCCGCCTGAAAAGATATTAAGCAGGCCAAAGAATTCATTATTATTTAAAAATCGTTCGAGTTGAAGAACATTAACTCCGGGGATAGGAACCGATGCTCCTAAGCGAAAAAGGGCTAAGGCACCGATAACAAAAAGAATTCGATTACGCAAACCGCGATCTTCGAGAACCAGTCTTAATTTATTATTGAACGCTTCAAACATAATTAGGCTTTGGTCTTTAGGGCCAGGACCGATCCACCGGCTTGCTCGATTTTAGCTTTAGCCGAGGCCGAAACTAGACATCCCTCAAACTTCAATTTTTTAGTCAATTCACCGGTCGCCAAAATTTTAACCGCCGCGATTTGCCCTCTCTCCTGTTTGATTAATTTTTTCGCCGACAAGGTGGCCGGAGTTATGACCTCGCCATCTTTAAAAACCTTATCCAGAGTTGCCAAATTAACAATCGCCGGCTTAGCCTGAATTGATTTAAAACGATAGCCGCGTAATTTGGGCAGTTTTTTGATGATGTCACGCATCTCTGGGCGACGCTTATTACCAGCGCGCGCTTTTTGCCCTTTAGTCCCCCGACCAGAAGTTGTTCCGCGTTTACCACCACGACCAATTAATTTGGATCGGTGATGACTGGAATGTTTTTTTAAATTATGTAATTGCATGTTATTTATGGTGAGGATTATCGAACCATTATTTAGACTTTAAGCTGGTGAGGGCAATGATCGTGGCGCGAGCAATATTTAATTTATCCTTACTGCGTGATAAAACCTTGGCATTAATATCATGCGCTCCGGCCAAAGTTAAAACAACGCGCAAGGCACTACCGGCCACCAAACCACGACCCTGCGCTGGGCGAAGTTCAACTTGGGCTGATTTAAATTTGGCTTTGACTTCGTGCGGAATCGACTTAGTCTTGGTTAAAGGAATTTTAATCATCGCCTTCTTGGCTTTGTTAAAAGCTTTGGCCATTGCTAGAGAAGTATCACCGGCCTTGCCAATGCCCACTCCCACCCGGCCATTTTTATCACCAGCCACTAAGGCCACTGAGAAGCTGAAACGGCGACCACCGGCCACCACACGAGCCACGCGACGAACATTGATTATTTTTTGATCAAATTCGGGCTTCTCGGCTAAAGGCTTGCGTCCATTGAAAGGACGACGTGGGCGATTACCAAAGCCCGCCGCCGAGCGATTCCCGGCAAATTGGTTTTTATTATTGGTGTTTGCTGTTGGTTTGTTTTCCATATTTTTTATTAAAACTCCAGCCCCCCTGCTCGCGCGCCATCAGCTACAGCCTTAACTCGGCCGGCGTAACGATAACCGCCGCGATCAAAAACGGCTTTGGTAATTTTTTTAGCTTTGGCCCGTTCAGCGATCAATTGACCAACTCCTTCGCTTTGCTTAATTTTAACGAAATCACCTTTTTTATTTTTAACCCCCTTCACTTCAGCCGAAGAGGCCGCGACAATCGTTTGACCAAGCTCATCATTTATCAATTGGGCCACAATATGTTTATTGGAGCGAAAAATAGACAAACGAGGACGCAGAGCGGTGCCCGTTAAACCGGCTCGAACCTTTAAATGGCGGCGTTCACGTTTTTCTTTTTTAGTTTTAAATCTTTTAATTCTCATAGGTTTTATTAAGCGGTAGTGGCACCAGCTTTCTTACCCTGTTTGCGACGAACAACTTCGTCAATATAACGAATCCCCTTACCCTTATAAGGCTCAACGCGCTTGAGCGAACGAATCTTGGCAGCAAACCCACCAACAACCTCTTTATCAAAACCGGTAATAGTCATTTGCCCCTTCTCAACGACAACCTTAACGCCGGCCGGAGTGGCCACCTCAACCGGATGAGAAAAACCAAGATCTAATTTAATTTTATCCCCGTTAACGGCATAGCGATAACCAACCCCTTCAATTAAAAGCTTTTTTTCATAACCCTTAGTCACTCCCTCCACCATATTACGGATATGAGAAGCGTAGGTACCCGAAAGAGCGTTAGCTAAAATTGAGCCATGAGCCGGCGCAACGACAATTCCTTCAGGCGTAATTGTAATTTTGACATCATCACGAAAGCGACGCTTGAGTTCACCAAGCGAACCCTTAACCACTAATTCGCCCGCTTCAAAATTGGCGGTAACTCCAGCTGGCACAGGGATAGGTTGTTTAGCAATTCGTGACATGATTAATATATTTCAAATAAAGCCTCTCCCCCTAATTTAGCTTTGCGGGCTTCAGCGCCAGTCATAATCCCTTTAGGAGTAGAAAGGAATAAGGAGCCAAAACCTTGACGAACCGATTTGATATCGCCAGCCTGAAAATAAACCCGGCACGAAGGACGTGATAAACGTTTGATCTGATTGATTTTGGGTTCGCCGTCAACGTAATTTAATTCGCAAGTTAAGAATTTTTTAACTTTTTTACCACGACGAACAACTGATTTCAAAAATCCCGCCTTAACTAATGCCTCGGCTAACGCCAATTTGAGATTAGAGGCCGGTAAAGTAACACTCTCGCGCTTCACGCGATTGCCATTTTTGAGCTGTATTAAAAAGTCTGAGATTGGATCCATGTTAATGATTATTTATAGTGAGCCTGTCGAACTACCAAGATGATTTGCGGATACCGGGAATTTTGCCCTCGTTGGCTAATTCACGAAAGCAGATACGACAGAGATCAAAATCACGCATATAAGCTCGTTTGCGACCACAACGAAAGCAACGGCGAACCACCCGCGAAGCAAATTTCGGGGTTTTAAGCGATCGGGCAATCGTTGATTTTTTAGCCATGGATAAATAATACGGCTCTTACGAGCCACCCCCTATCCTAGCAGGAAAAGCCTTTATCTGTCAACGCGATTAGCCATAGAGCTTTTTGAGCTCCAGCCCCTGTGTCTCGGTATTCAAAATGGCAAAAGTCGGGGTGGTAAAGACCCCACCCAAGGTGCCGGGGTTAGCGATGACAGTTTCCAAAGACTCCCCCCCTTTGATCCACGGCCGATGAGTATGTCCATGAAAAATAAGGTTATATTTGCCCGACAAAGCCAACCCTTCGGTCTTCCCTGGTCGGTGCACAAAGGCGATACTAATTATTTTACCCTGAGCGGTTCGGCTGAGCTCACCGTCGAAGCCTTGCCGAAGGGCCCACTCCCCAAGCTCGGCAAAAACCTCTAAATTTTTATGCCTCTCCGCCACCTCGGCAAATTCCTCCCGCCTAATTTCCATATTGCCACAGGCCAACTTAATTGGACCAGAAAAGTCGGAGACTAACTTCTCAAGGGTCTCCGGCGTAGTGACATCCCCACAACAAATAATGCCCTCTATTTTCAGTTCTTCTGCCAACTTTAAGAATCTCTCTAAATTAGCGAGATTGTCATGGATATCCGAAATAACGGCGATCTTCATCGCCGTTATTATAGCACATCGTTCTATTTAGGAACCGGAGCGAAGCCGTCTTCGGTATTGGTTGGATCAACACGATAGCTAGCAGAGTTGGAGAATTGGATAACACGCAAGAGATGGGTTATGTCCACCGCTCCGGATTGGTAAAAACCGATATAATTCTGTCGTTCGGCCTCACTGATCTGACGATTTCGATCAAGATCGGCCTGGTGATAATTTTTTAGGTCGGCTCGACAAGCACTCTGGGTCCTGAAGGTGCTTAGGGTTTGATACATATAGACTCCACAGAATTGCTTTTGCTCGCAAGCTGTGTTAACGCTATCGTGCCAATAAAGATCCTTACAAGGGCTGTCTCCCGACGAAGTAATTGTTAAATTAACCGTGTTGCTCTTCCCCGCCGAGTTTACAACATAAACGGGATAGGTACCCGCCGGGACACGTTTTCGCAATTGGATCTTAATAGAGTTGCGAGTCGGCGAAGCGATACTGACACGAAGGGCCGCCCAATATACAC
>Ga0265297_10011820_pt1 | contig 10609 bp, 11 predicted proteins | sample Munlanlwell13791_FD_192502 | JGI IMG/M metagenome (GOLD analysis project Ga0265297, IMG submission 192502) | Leachate microbial communities from a municipal landfill in Southern Ontario, Canada - Leachate well 137-91 | ecosystem: Engineered > Solid waste > Landfill > Unclassified | place...
GAGCCGAGGATCCTAATAATCCGTATTGTGCTATTTCTTTTGAATCGGTAATATGATGTAAATTAGCTGCAATATTCATTTCCGATAGTAAATCACGAACATCATTTTCCAATTGAGTGCAACGAGTACATCCTGGGCCCAACACCATTATATTCAGGCCATGGACTGGTTCTTCCGCAGCCGGTAATCCTTGTGATATCTTAAATTCACGCAAGAGTGCTTGTCCATATACATCCATTGCGGCCTGAGGAACGTAATTATTTATGATAACATCACTTAATAAAATGTTTTTAATGTCCTCATCACTTTTGCCCTGATGATTTTTAGCTGTTTTTTCCAGGATATCACTTAAGCCTGCAATGCCGACCAAATGACCATTAATCATAATTTGTTTAATATCATCATTAGCCATAATGGCCTCTAAAAAGATTTCCTTCAATTTATTAGGGCTATACAGTTTCGTCAAGGAGAAAATTATGTATGCAGATCATTATATTATGGATGTGTCAAAATTAGCTTGAGTCTCAGATACCAATACACTTCCAAAATCTTCTTTGTTAAATTGTAATAAAACAATGTTTTATTTTTATCTTGACATTTAAAACAACGTTTCATATTCTTATTTAAGAATGTGAATTAAAGTAGAAATGTCATGCTTACAGAAAAACCGGTAATTACTGAAAAAATTAAAGAACGTTTATATCCGGTAGTATTGCGGCAATTTTCCATGAAAGATTTCCATGCGGTCAATATACGCGATATATCTAGAGAAAGTGGAATCAGCACCGGCACAATATATAAATATTTTTCCTCTAAAGAAAGCCTTTGTTTTTCAATAATAGAAGAGAAAATGCGGGATCTCTCTTCCTTATTAAGGATGCATATAGAAGGAATGGAAGATAGCCAGGAAATGTTTCGAAGGTTGTTCTGGGTTACTATGAATTTTTTCGATAATAACCCTGAGCTTGCGGTGACAATTTTTATAACTGTTCCATTGAAAAGTTTTATGACCAACAAATCTTATAAAAGACATGCAGAAGTTGACATACTGAACGAAATAATTGAAAAGGCAAGAATAAAAGGCGCAATTCGATCAGATATTGAAAGCAGTGATTTTGTTGATCTTTATGTGATGATCATACGCAGACATATACAAAATTGGTATATCTATGGGATGCCGTGGAAACTAGCTGACAAAATTAACAAGTTCTTTGATTTTTTTTGGAGAGCTGTTGCTCCTATTGTTCCAGATCGCTGATAATGTTTCACGTGAAACATTTTAAGGTCCCGAAGAAATAAAAAAGGGCAGAATTAAATCCTGCCCCTTTTGGATTAACAGATTCTAAAGATCTATTCCATGTGCAGGCCTACAAAGAAATTGGACTTGCCACGTTTAACCAATAGCATAACACCTTTCTTTTGCACGGCTTTACTCATTTCTGCTTTGTATTGCTTTAAAGACGTAATTTTTGTTTTGTTTACTTGAGCAATTATATCATGAGGCTGAATACCTACATCATCTGCCGCACTGCCCTCTTCTACGTCAGCAACTATTACACCGGCATCCTGAGAAATGCCCAATTGTTTAGCAAGGTCTTTAGTGATTTCCTGTGCTGATATTCCGAAATATTCGCCTTCACCTTTTTTTGCCAGGGCTATTTCGGCTTTATCAGTCCGCTCAGCGACGATTACCGGAAATGTTAAATCTTTTCCATCACGAATGGCTTTAATAATTGCCTTTTCGCCAACATGTAAAGAAGCAATTGTCAACAATAATTCATGCGTGTCTTTGACAGGCTTTCCGTTTATTTCAGTGATTATATCACCTACTTTTATGCCGGCTTTATCGGCGGGATCACCTTTAACAACATCGGAAACTAAAGCGCCATTTTTGGTTTTATGATTAATGCTTTTTGCTATATCTTCTGTAATGTTTTGAATGGAAATTCCCAACCACCCTCGTGTTACTTTACCCTTTGTTTTCAGGTCATCAAGGATACCTTTAGCCATATTTATTGGTATGGCAAACCCTATTCCCTGACCCTGAGCAACGATTGCAGTGTTAATTCCGATAACTTTTCCGGCCATATTAAATAATGGTCCGCCGCTGTTACCCGGATTAATGGAGGCATCGGTCTGAATAAAATCGTCATATACACCTGCTCCGATTACGCGTCCTTTGGCGCTGACAATGCCTGCGGTGACGGTTTGCTCCAACCCAAATGGATTGCCAATAGCAATAACCCACTCACCTACCCTTAATGCGTCAGAATTGCCTATTTCGACAAAAGGCAAGTTATTTTCAGGCTTTATCTTAATTAAAGCAATATCGGTTTTTGCGTCCGTACCGATAATTTTTGCTTCATACTCTTTACCATCGGAGATTTTTACCAGAATTTTGTCTGTTTGCTCCACAACATGATTATTGGTGAAAATGTAACCATCGCTACTGATAATAAATCCGGAGCCAAGACTTCTTTGTTTAAATTCGCGTTGGGGCATCTCTCCAAAAAAGCGTTCAAAGAAATCATCTCCGAAAGGACTGCCAAAGGGTGAACGGCCAAACGGTGACATTGAACCTTTTCGTCCTTTAAATATTTTTGTTGTACTTATATTCACCACAGCAGGTTTAACGCGCTCTGCAAGGTCAGAAAAAGAACCGGGCGCGCCATCTGGGGATACTGCTGATGCCGTTTGTATTTCCGGAGCTCCAGAAGCAAGAAAGGAAGATCTTAAAACTTCTACAAAGGAAACAATAAAAAAAGCAACCAGGAACGCCATTAAGAACATGAAAAATGTCTTACGATTTTTGTTTTCCATATTATCCTCCACCTTATAGATTGGAAATCAAGGCTATACGCCACATTGTCCGCAATTAACTCACTTAACAACTTGACTAAATATAATGATGGGCCTCTTTTTGTCAATTAAATATTCTTGGATTATAGCTGTTTGAAGTATTAGCTATCATATGTTATATAATATATTTAATTGAGGATTTTGATCTATGGTTATACTGGAAAATATAGGGCGTGCGGTCATAAGATTGATAAAGTCGTTTACCGATATTATTTATTTTGCCTGGAAAATATTAATTCGTATCTTTAATTGCAACACTTATACAAGTGCTATGCGAACTGTGTTAACTGACCAAATCTATTTCACTTCCGTACAAATATTGCCAATTTTCCTAATAGTTTCAATTGTTTTTGGTTCTCTGCTTATCGGTGTTCTTTTTCTCCAGCTAAAGCAATTAGGTCTCACACAATACATTGGGCATGTTTTAATGGGTTTTATTGTTACCGAATTTTCTCCTTTTATTACAGTGCTTTTAATAACTTTACGATCCGGTTCTGCCATCAATACGGAAATCGCTGTGATGAAAGTTAATAAGGAAATGAGTGCGCTGGAAGCTTTTCGTATAGATGCAATCAATTACCTGCTGGTACCTAGAGTAATAAACGGAGTAATATCAATAGTTTTGTTAAGTACGTTGTTTTCTGTAACATTGCTGGGCAGTGGCCTTTTATTTTCAAATTTAATTTTTGGTATGAATATAGATGCGTATGCCACCGTTTTATTAAATTCAGCAAGTTTTTCTGATATAGTGGTAGCTTTGCTAAAAAGTGTTGTTTTTGGTTTTTTTATTATTTTAATTCCGATTCGGTTTGGTTTGCAGGCATCGCACGAGCTTACCAGCGTTCCTGTTGTTGTGGCTCGTGGAATGGTCAATGTCTTTGCTGCTGTTCTGACTATTGAGGTGTTATCATTAATAATAAAATTATTATAAATTTCTCGGCAAGTGAACAAGATTTGAATCAGAGGATGCAGAATTTTATGGAAAACAATCCGCAGCAAGCAGCCCCTGTTTCTGTTGATGTGCCTCTGATTTCCAATCAAAGCGTTTTGATGAATATCGCTTTGATCAAACAATATCATGAAAACATGCCGATAGCCCAAGTCGAACCGATTGTCTTTAACGCGTTACGCCGGCTGAATTTGGAGGATATTGCGTATAAGAGAAATCCTGATTTAAATGATGAGGAAAGGTTTTTTGCCATGTTGCTTCGGGCTGTTATGGTTCGCGATGCTTTGGTGATTATTGATCGACCATTTAAAATTATTCCACATCTGAAAAATATAGATAACATTTTTCAAGCGCTAAAAAGTATTGAAGATTTATATTTAAACTGTCATATATATGATTATGAGTGGATGAGAGAAAAATATGGGGAATTATCCAAATGAAAAGAGAAGTTAAAGTTGGTTTGTTTATAGTATGCACAACAATAATTATTTGTCTGGCGCTTCTGTACCTGGCGAACGAGAAAGGATTTTTTGCCAGAAATTATACGTTTACGCTTTCATCACAATCCGGTGACGGATTTACCGAAGGTATGCCGGTTGAATTTTCGGGATTTAATATCGGTAAAGTTCAGAAACTGGAGCTAAACGATAAAGGCATCGTTTTAATTAAAATTAAAGTTCCTCAGAAGCACCTGAAATGGATCAAGATAGACAGTACTTTTACTTTGTACCGCCCATTAATCGGTGCTGCACGTATTATCGTAACGACCGATAATTTAAAAAGCGCGGCGTTGCCGGAAGATAAAATTCCGGAAGTACTGGTAGTAAATGATATCAACGATTCGATTGAAAAGGTTCAACCCCTGCTGGACAAAGTAACTCAAATCGCGGAAAACTTGGAACGAGTAAGTAGTAAAATTGACGTTATGGCGGGGAAAGCTGATGTACAAGTATTCGGCAGCGAAGGTACAATGCCACAGGTTAATAAAATGCTCAAAGATGTTAACGGGAAATTGGAAAGATTGAATCCGTCCGTGGATAACTTAAATAAAATCAGCGGAGAGGCTTCAGAAGGTCTGAAAGATGTTGGCATACTACGTTCGAATGTAGATGATACACTTAATGCCGTTGAAGATCTGGCCAAAGGAGTTGACTCCATCATTTCCACGAAAAAAGAACCGGAGATTAAATTGCCATGAAAAAATATTTAATTCTGGTATTGATGGCATTTGTTTACGCTTGCGGATCGACACAACAGTTTCCTGACTGGAAAGATACGGCATTCCGGAACTTTGAAAATTATAAAAAAAATTTCTTAAACGGTAAAGAAGGTGTATCGGAACCTCATTTTGTCAAGGCAAAACAAGCCTTATCCGATGGTAATGATTTAAATCTTTTAGCCAGACTATATTTGACCAAATACGCTCTACATACGGCGGTTTTAGAAAATTTTGATGATAGTGAATTTGTGAATATCAATAAACTCCAGCCCAATACCGCTAATGTTGCTTATTATAATTTTTTGAAAGGAAACTTTGCTGCGGTGGAAGTTAATCTTCTGCCTCCCGGATATAGCGGTATTCTGAGAATTGCCGGAAACAAAGACCTGACAAAAGCTGTCGGGGAAATTAAGTCTATTAGCGATCCGGTATCCCGTTTAATTGCCTGTGGGGTCTGGGTGAAGTATTTTTCTTATGATGAAAATATTTTGCAATCAGCCATTAATACGTCCGCTGAAAACGGATGGAAAAGACCACTCCTGGCATATTTAACCAAACTGCAAAAATATTATCTGGATCACGGCCAGACAGCAAAAGCCAAAGACATCAATGATCGGCTTGATGTTTTAAAGAAGTAATCTTGTCGCTTCAGCGATCAAATTTAACCGTAGCTTGTATCGAAAAAATCAGCCTATAGCTTTGGATCCTCTTTCAGCGTTGCTGATACGAATACATTCGGTAAGTTCGACAACGAATATTTTACCGTCTCCTACACTGCCGGTGTGAGCACCTCTGGTAATTGCGGAAATTGTCGGTTCAACAAAATCCTCATTTACGGCTATATCCAGTCTGACTTTATTGAGCAATCCACCTGCTTCCTTCGCACCGCGATATATTTCTGTAACACCTTTTTGTCTTCCCTGCCCCAGAACATTGGTAACGGTCATTAAATTTACGTCAACAGCCTCCATTTCTCTTTTAACTGACTCCAATTTGTGCGGTTGAATAATGGCAATTATTAGTTTCATGACTTGTTCCTCCTATTCTATTACGGTGTAAGCGGCTTCGCTCTGTTCTGTCAAATCAAGGCCGACAATTTCATTTTTCTCATCAACTCGCATACCGATAAGCGCATCAACAATTTTGAAAATAAGCCAGGTCATGACTGCGGCAAAAACCGAAGAAACTACAACAGCCAAACATTGAATAAACAGCTGCTTAGGGTTGCCAAAAAGAAAACCGTTGTTTCCGGCAGCGTTAATTGCCTTTTCACAGAAGAGACCCAGAAAGATGGTTCCTAAGGCGCCGCCGACGCCATGGACTCCGAAAGCATCCAGAGAATCATCATAGCCAAGTTTCGTTTTGACAATTGCAACAAATGTATAGCAAAGTGCGGCAGCGGCAATGCCGACGAAGATTGCGTTCATAGGATTGATAAATCCGCTGGCGGCTGTAACAGTAGCAAGGCCGGCCACGGCTCCTGTAACCGTTCCCAGGATTGTCGGTGTTTCATTTTGCCACCATTCAATTATGGCCCATGTTAATCCGGCGGCAGCCGCTGCTGTATTTGTTGTTAAAAAAGCGTTGGCAGCGATGCCGTTCGCGGCCAACGCGCTGCCTGCGTTGAAACCGAACCAACCGAACCACAAAAGCGCAGCGCCCAAAACTGTAAAAGGAAGATTGTGCGGGCGAATCGGCCGATGATTATAACCGATACGTTTACCCAGCATAATAGCCAATACCAGTGCTGAAATTCCTGAACTGACGTGAACAACAATTCCACCTGCAAAATCAAGCGCGCCCATATTTTTCAGCCAGCCACCTGTTCCCCAAACCCAATGAGCTAAAGGATCATAAACAAATGTCGCCCAGAGAATAGTGAATAGTAAGAAAGCCGGAAATTTTACTCTTTCCGCGTAAGCACCGATAATTAAAGCCGGGGTAATGACAGCAAACATCATTTGGAAGATCATAAAAACTATGTGTGGAATTGTCGCAGCATAATCTGCATTTGGTAAGAAGCCTACTCCTTTGAGTCCCGCCCAGCTCAAGTTGCCGATCAGTCCGTGAAAGTCAGGACCAAAAGCAAGAGAATAGCCAAACAAAATCCATTGCAAACTTATTACGCATAAAATGATAAAACATTGCATTAAAATGGAAAGAACGTTCTTTCGACGAACCAATCCTCCATAAAAAAATGCCAGGCCGGGAATTGTCATTAATAACACCAGTGCCGTGGACATTAAGACCCACGCTGTATCTCCACTATTCATTAGATTAACCTCCTTTAGTGTTCTATGCAGGAAAGTTAATAGCAACAGGAATGCCAATAATGTATATTATTGATAATATTGAAGTATTTTAGATAATACTTTATAAAAGGCAAAATAAAGCGCAACAAAGACGTTGTTCAAAACGCGAAATTAAACAAATTTGTGATTTCTATCGATTATGACATTTTCGGTTTTAGTCTGATTCGCAACAACGATGATGTGGTTTTAAAGTTTATAAATTTCCGCACGGCAGTATTCTCTAAAACCTGTCCGGGTGTAAACCTTTACGCCTGACGGTGTTGCCTGCAGAATTATATCTTGGAAACCTGCTTGCATTGCAGCCTGCATTGCCGCTTGTGTGATTCTCAGACCGCATCCTTTATTTCTGTATTCAGGTAGAGTAGCTACATAATATATTCCGGCTGAATTATTGTGTGTGAAAAGAAGAGAGGTCGCTACCGGCTTTCCATCTAAACAAGCCAGAAAAAGTCTTTGAGGAGATTGTGTGTCGAGATTAAATGAAGAAACAAAATTGACAAATTGTTCTCTGGTGCGCGGAGGCATTTCAAAACCATGAAAAGAAATATCTTCCCATAAAAACAAGTCACTTTTGTCCTTTACTTCTTTGACTGATATATTTTCGGAGAACGTTATTTCAGACAATACATTACTCAAATCGGCAGCCATACAAGGAACTTTTGCAATTAAACGCAACCCGTTGTCTTGCAACAGTTTTGCTGTTTCAGGCGATTGTCCGCGGGGATATACCCACCACCAGGAACGGAGATTTAGATTTTTATAATATTCTTTTATTTGGTTAATAGACTGTGTGTCGTCTTTTGTTAAAGGTTTCTCATTCCACGCCCAGTTGATATCGGAAATGGCAACGCCTGTGTGCATCGCACAGATTGGTCCAATCCGCTTTAGAGATGAGTTTAAACTTCCCCAGTAACGACTGACGGCAAAGAAATTTTCTTCAATGTTTTTAATTTTAATGAGAATGGAATTTCCTTTATTATTTGTTAAAGAATGCCGGCATGTTTCGTCCAGCTCCAAATTTTCCAAAATGGATCATGATGGTCTTGATTGTTGATAGTGATTCTCAAACCGCATTTCATGGCGAAATAACGGTGAAAGGCAAGACATCCGGTTAATTCCGGATGAAATACTGTAACTAAGACAGATTCATTTTCAGCCGCTGCTATATAATCATCAATTTTTAAAAGTACATTAACATCCGGTCCCACGTCAATAATTTTGGGCGCACGGATAAAAGTAAGGGGTACGGGTTCGGCAGAGACAGCCGGGATTATTGATTCGCATACGAAACTGTCGAGTTGGCTGCCGAAACTGTTGCGTTCAATCGTAATGTTAATCAAACTAAGACAGGGACTTTCACCAATGACTTTATTTGCCAGCAGAATTGCCCCGGCGCACGTACCCCATATTTTTATACCGCGGTGATGAGCCTGAAGTATTACATCTTTGATTTCAAAAATATTGAGCAATCTAGCCAAACAGGAACTTTCACCACCGGGAATGATTAATCCGGCCAAATCGGCAAAATCCTTCGCCTGCTTAACTCGTTTATAAGCGACGCCCAAACTTTCCAAGTGTTCCAGATGTTCATGTACTCCGCCTTGCAAATCCAGAACACCGATTACAGATGGTTTTTTGCTTACCAGGTGGAGAGTCATAAAAATTACCAGCCGCGGCCAGCCAGAATTTGTTCCGGCGGTATTTGCGAGATTTCCAGCCCGGGCATGGCCTCTCCCAAATCCATAGAAGCTTCCAGAACTTTTTGGGGATCATTGAAATAAGCTGTTGCCTTGACGATAGCCCGTGCGCGTTTAGCCGGGTCAGCTGATTTAAAAATGCCGGATCCGACAAAAACACCGTCACAACCCAACTGCATCATCAAAGCAGCGTCGGCAGGAGTGGCTATGCCGCCGGCTGCGAAATTTACCACTGGCAAACGTCCTAAATCCCTGACTTTCAGAGCTAGTTCATAAGGAAGACCATTTGCTTTAGCAAAACCGGTAACTTCCTCCACAGGCATCTGTACCAGTTGACGAATTTCACGGTTCATCGTTCTCATGTGGCGGACAGCTTCGACAACGTTGCCCGTTCCCGCTTCCCCTTTAGTACGGATCATGGCCGCGCCTTCGGCAATCCGGCGCAACGCTTCTCCCAGGTTGCGAGCACCGCAGACAAAAGGGATGGAAAACTTTGTTTTATCAATATGGCATTCTTCATCAGCCGGAGTCAAAACTTCACTTTCATCAATATAATCGATACGTAAGGCTTCCAGAATTTGTGCTTCGACAAAATGACCGATACGGGCTTTCGCCATAACCGGGATGGATACGGCCTTTTTAATTGCTGCAATCATCGAAGGATCAGACATTCTGGCTACGCCTCCATCCTTACGGATATCGGCCGGTACACGTTCCAGAGCCATTACCGATACTGCCCCGGCTTCTTCTGCGATTTTTGCCTGTTCAACATTGGTTACATCCATAATGACGCCGCCTTTCAGCATTTGCGCCAACTGGACATTCAGTTCATACCTCTTTGTGTCCACTTTTATCAGCCTCCTGACTTAATAAGTTTATTATAATACTTAACAAAGGTATTGACTAGTGAAATAATAATCAAATTACCAAAGCATTCTCGTTTTTATCTGTTTTTCGTTTAAATATTGTTTGATTTCGGTAATTGTGTAAGTTCGGTAATGCACCATGGAAGCAATCAAAGCCGCGTCGGCCTTCCCTTCCGTCAAAACCTGAGCCAAATGTTCAGGTTTACCCGCCCCGCCTGAAGCAATTACGGGAATACGCACATTTTCGGAAATCATCTTCGTCAAATTCACTTCATATCCTGTCTGCATGCCGTCGGCATCAATAGAATTCAGACAAATTTCACCGGCGCCGAGTTTTTCCGCTTCTTGTGCCCACCATAAGGCATCAATGCCGGTAAATTTTCTACCTCCGTGAATAACTATTTCATAGCCTGACGGCGTTTTACTGGATACATCCACTTTTTTTACATCCATACCAAGTACAATACACTGGCTGCCGAAAGCTTTTGCTCCCTGGGTGATGATTTTCGGCTCATCCACCGCAGCGGAGTTAACGCTGACTTTTTCAGCTCCGGCCAGAATTACTCGTCGCATGTCTTCCAGATTGCGGATGCCGCCGCCCACGGAAAACGGAATAAAAATAGTTTCCGCCACGCGCCGTACTACATCAATCAAAATGTCACGTTTATCTGACGATGCTGTAATATCGTAGAAGACTATTTCATCCG
>Ga0265297_10011821_pt1 | contig 10608 bp, 4 predicted proteins | sample Munlanlwell13791_FD_192502 | JGI IMG/M metagenome (GOLD analysis project Ga0265297, IMG submission 192502) | Leachate microbial communities from a municipal landfill in Southern Ontario, Canada - Leachate well 137-91 | ecosystem: Engineered > Solid waste > Landfill > Unclassified | place...
TAAATAAAAGTAAAAAAAAAAGAATGACAATAATACGATTATAATAAACAAAAATAAAAATGATTTTTTTTTGTTTATATTTGGTTAAATTATTAATTTTAGGAATATTATAAATTAAATTTATTAATTTCAAGAATATTATAAATTGAGTTTCTTAAATTTAATATTGTAAATTATTCTTTGTAATGGATAAAGTTAATAATCATTGTGAGTCTTTAAATGAAAAAAAAATTGATGAATTAAAAGAATTATTTAAAAATAGATTTGATGATACTTTTATTAATAATTATTCAAAAAAATATTATGATTTGTTTATTAATAATATAATATTTGAACCAAACGCAAATAACACAGATTATATTGATGATTTATATTATTTGGGTGTATATTATCAATATACAGAAATAAATTATGATCTAATGAAAAAATATTATCTCCAGGCAATAGATAAAGGAAATAACGAAGCTATGTACAATTTTGGTTTACACTACGAACGCAGATATCAAAATATATATTATGACTTAATGAAAAAATATTATCTCCAAGCAATAGAAAATGAAAATTCTAAAGCTATGTATCGATTAGGTTCATATTATAAATGGCAAGAATTAAATTATGATCTAATGAAAAAATATTTTATCATGGCAATTAATAAAGAAAATATATTAGCCATGGTAGAATTGGGAGATTATTATCGATATGAAGTAGCGAATTATGATCTAATGAAAAAATATTATCTTATGGCAATCGATAGAGGGGATGAGGAATCTATGATAAAATTGGGTGAACATTATGAATATGATGAAAAAAATTATGACCTAATGAAAAAGTATTACCTTCAAGCAATTGAAAAAGGGAATTCTGAGGCAATGGTTTGTTTAGGTCGGTATTACCAACATACAGAAATAAATCATGACTTAATGGAAAAATATTATTTAATGGCAATTATTATTAAATGTAGTATCAGTGCAATATATAATTTAGATTATTATTACCTTAATCATAAACCGAGTAACGATGATTTACAAAATTATTTTTGTGCTATTATTAAAGGGGGTGATTTTATTGATGAATCTATTATTTTTAGAAAGAGTAGTAAATATGTTAAAAAAAGTAGAATAATCAATTTATTTTGTTCATGTATCGATAATAATAATTTGGATATTTCTTATTTTGCGTATTGTTCACGCAGAATTATTAATTATATTAATTCTCGTAAATCATATAAACCGTGCGAATTAAAAAATATTGAACATTTTATAAGATATGTTATTAAATTATATTATTATCATAATGACGATAAAAAAAATAAATGGGAATATAAAAAAAATAAATGGGAATATAAAAAAAATACCAATATAATACTTATGAAATATACATCACAAATATTTATGGAATATTTGGACCTCCATTATTATGAATATCTCGAAAAAATATTTGCCCCAGGAGGCAAAGGATATATTAAAACCAAAAAACATTTTGAATTAATAGCTAAACAACAATAATAAACAAAATAACAAACATGAAAATAATAATAAATAAAAAGTAAACAAAAAAAGTAAACAAAAAAGAAAGACAATAATGCGATTATAATAAACAAAAATGAGAATAATGATTAATAAAAGTAATAATAATTGATTATTAATAATTAAAATTAAAATAAAAATTGATTTTTATTTTGTCAATGCTCAATAATTAATTTATTACTAAAATAGATAAGATAAACTATTAATTCATTAGTCACATTGGACAAATATGAACTTTATATATAATGATTATATTATATCGGAAAAAAATAATGAAGTCAAAAAATCAAACTTAAATGATAAAGAAATTAATGAATTAAAACAATTTTTTAATTGTCAATGTTTTAATTCTTTTATTAATAATTATTCAAGAAAAAATTATAATTTGTTTATTAATAAGATAATATTTGAACCAAATGCAAATAATACAGATTATATTGATGATTTATATTATTTGGGTGTATATTATCAATTTATTCATGTAAATTATAACCTAATGAAAAAATATTACCTCCAGGCAATCGAAAAAGGAAATTCTGATTCGATGAATAATTTAGGTTTGTATTATAAAAATAATGAAGAAAATGATGATCTAATGAAAAAATATTACCTCCAGGCAATAGAAAAAGGAAATACTGAAGCAATGAATAATTTAGGTTATTATTATCAATTTACAGAAAGAAAATATGACCTCGCGAAAAAATATTATCTGCAAGCAATAGGTAAGGGAAATTATGAATCAATAAATAATTTAGGTTTTTACTATCAATACACAGAAAAAAATTATGACTTAATGAGAAAATATTATTTGATGGCATTCGTAAAAGATAGCTCCAGTGTTACATTTAGTTTAGGCCAATATTATCAACATATAGAGGAAAATTTTGATTTAATGAAAAAATATTACCTTCAAGCAATCGAAAAAGGAAACTCTAAAGCTATGGTTTGTTTAGGTAATTATTATAAATTCACTGGAAATTATGACCTAATGAAAAAATATTATATTCAAGCAATTGAAAAAGGGAACTATTATGCTATGGAATATTTAGGTCATTATTATCAATATAGAGAGCGAAATTATGATCTAATGGAAAAATATCTTTTAATGGCAATAGATAACGAAAATGATCAATCTGTCTCTATCGTTATGAATGATTTAGGTCGTTATTACGAATATGAGAAAAAATATGATCTAATGAAGAAATATTATCTTATGGCAACCGAAAAGGGAAACCCTTACGCAGCGGGTAACCTGGACTATTATTATATGCATAATTTACCAAATAACGATGATTTGCAAAATTATTTTAGTTCTCTCAATAATGGGAATATTAATTTTAAAGATGTCAATATTTTCGATGATAATTATATCGAAAAAGATAGAATAATTAATTTATTTTGTTTAGGTATCGATAATAATAATTTGGGGATTGATAATTTTGAATTTTGTTTATGCCGAATTATCAATTATATCAATTCTTGTAAATCACATAAACCTTGCGAATTACAAAATATTAAACATTTTGCAAGATATGTTATGTTATTATATTATCATCACAATGAAGATAAAAAAAATAAATGGGAATATAAAAAGTGTATCAATATAATATTTATGAAATGTGCATCGCAAATATTTATTGAATATTTAAATTTCTATTATTATGAATATCTCAAAAAAATATTTGCACCAGGAGGTGAAGGATATATAAAAACCAAAAAACATTTTGAATTAGTTGTTATACGACAATAATAAAATATTAAATAGTTGTTAAAAGATTGTTAAAATATTAAATTTAATTATTTTTAGATTTTTTTTAAATTAAAATATTTATAATAATAATAATTGGCTACGATAACTTATTTTAATTTTCGCTTATTTTAATTTTTGTTTATTTTTATTTACTTTAATTTATTTTTATTTATTGTTTATTTTAATTTATTTTTGTTCAAGTTTATATTTTGTTTATATTTTGTTTATATTTTGTTTATTTATTGTTTATTTTACGCTTACGTTCTTTTACTTACGTTTTAATTTAAATTATATATAATTAATAATAGTGTTAGAATAATGGATGATAAAATTGATATATTGAAGAAAATTTTTAAATATATGTATGATAATGTGGACAGTAATAATGGTTGCAATAGACAAGAAAATAATAATTGTTGTGTTAATGATGACAAGATTAATAATATTTCGATATTTAATGAAACATCAAACAAAATAATAAATAAAAATACAAATACAAATACTAATGAAAATACTAATGAAAATACAAATGAAAATACTAATGCAAATACTAATGAAAATACTAATGAAAATAAAAATGAAAATACAAATACTAATGCAAATACTAATGCAAATACTAATGCAAATACTAATGAAAATACTAATGAAAATACAAATGAAAATACTAACAAAATATTAAATAAAATATCAAAAAGGGTGTATAATTTGTTTATTAATAATGCGATTTTTGAACCAGATATGAATAATATTGACGATTTATATTATTTAGGTTTATATTATCAACAAATTAAAAAGTATGATCTTATGAAAAAATATTTGTTAATGGCAATTGAAAAAGGAAATGACAAAGCGATGAATAGTTTAGGTTTTTATTATTTTACAAGGAAAAATTATAAATTAATGAAAAAATATTATATTATGGCCATTGATAAATGTAATAATGTAACAGCTATGAATAATTTAGGTTATTATTATCATTACATAGAAAGAAATTATAATCTAATGAAAAAATATTATCTTCGAGCTATAGATATGAAACACTCCCCAGCAATGCATAAATTAGGATTGTATTATGAATGTAAGGAAATAAATTATGATCTAATGAAAAAATATTTTTTAATGGCAATTGATAAAGGATATTCTCCAGCAATGTATAATTTAGGTGTACATTATCAATATGTGGAAAAAAATTATGACCTCGCGAAAAAATATTATTTAATGGCTATAGAAAAAGGAAATACAAATTCGATGTGTATTTTAGGATTGCATTATTTTAATAATGAACAAAATTATGATATGGCAGAAAAATATTATTTGATGGCAATAGAAAAAGGAAGTTACTTAGCAATGAAAAATTTATGCTTTCATTATCGTTTAAATTATGACAATGAAACGAATTTACATAATTTTATATTTGCTATCATTAAAGGAAACATAAAAATTAAAAAAATCAAATTGAAAGAAATTATATCACGAGAAAATAATTTTTTATTTGTACGTCAATCATTCGAAAGCAAAATTATAAATATATTTTGCGAAATTATTGATAAATTGAATATTAAAGATTTCAAATATTGCGCATTTAAGATTATAGCGCAATTAAATAAATTCTGGCGATACAAACAATATTATAAAAATAATGTTTGTCATTACTTTAATAATAAATATAGACTAGATAATAAAAATATATGTTTGTCTGACAAACTAACCAAGAATAATATTAATTACTTCATGAATTATATTAGTAAATTATATTACAGCAAAAACAAAAAATATAAGAAATGTCTTGGTAAATTATTGAAATATAAGGCATATAGTTCACAATTATTTATGGAATATTTAGATTTTTATTATTATGAATATATCAAAAAAGAATTTGCGCCAAATGGATCTGGATATGTTAAAACTAAAAATCATTTTTATTCAATTGTAAATAAACAATAAAACAATAAAACAATAAAATAATAAACGATAAAGAATGAAAAATAATAAACAAAATAAAAAATAAAATGTATTCTTATTTTTGTAATTAAATTATTTTTAATATTGTAATTTATTTTCCTCTTGTAGTTCCTCTTCCTCTTGTAGTTCCTCTTCCTCTTGTAGTTCCTCTTCCTCTTGTAGTTCCTCTTGTTGTTCCTCTTGTTGTTCCTCTTCCTCTTGTAGTTCCTCTTGTTGTTCCTCTTGTTGTTCCTCTTGTAGTTCCTCTTGTTGTTCCCCTTCCTCTTGTTGTTCCTCTTGTTGTTCCTCTCCTTGCCCTTCCGCTAGTTTTTTCTTTAATATCAGTTTCAATTTTTGCATTAACATCAACGCAAATTTTGGAGAATTTTTTTTGTTTATTTTCAGGTAATAACTTATTATATTGTTCTTTTAATGCAGCTAGATCATCTAGCCATAATTCTTCTTCAGTTTTTTCTTTTAATGTATTGTATAATTTTTTAATTTCCCTTAAAGTTTTTTCTAATTGTTCGCGTTTTTCCACTGTCATTGTGTAAATTGGCATCATCAATAAATAATTATATCCTGTTGTTGTCCCTTCATTTTCTTCAAATTCAGTACTTTCATTTATTTCTGTAATTTCACTTTTGGAAGGATATTTATAAAATGCTGGTTCATAATTTTCCAAAATTTTAATTAGTTCTTTTTTTGTTTTCTTATATATTTCTATTGGTGTTATTTTGTTACCATTTTTATCAATACCATTTTTATCAATACCATTATTACTATTTCCATTTTTATCAATACCATTATTACTATTTCCATTTTTATCAATACCATTTTTATCAATATCATTTTTATCAATATCATTTTTATAAATTATTGCATTAATAAACATAACCTTTGATGAAATAATTGCAATATCGGTTTTCATAACATTAAGTTGATGTATTTTTCTTTTTGCGTAATATTCTAATCTTACAGCATAATAGTCTTTAATTATTTCGGATGTTGTATTGTATTTTTTTATTTTTTGTTTATTAAATCCGTGCATATTTGTTAACGATACTTTTTTAGATAATTTTAACATTTTAATAATTGTTTCATTAGTTAATTTTTCGTACTTTTCTGGACTAAACTTTATTTTAATATCAATTTCCTCTCCTGAACTTATATCATCAAAATTCTTTATTTCTCCACTTTCAATTAATTCCCTCAACAATATTTTAAATGTGTCAGTCCACACTTCAACTGGTAATTCTTTTATTGTTACTGTGTTTGTATTATCATCTTTGGTAAAGTAACCATATGTTTCAAAATTATTTCCATTTTGCTCAATTTGTCCATAAAATCCGCGGTACCAAGGTTTTAATTTTGGTAATTCATCTTGCGAATCAGAATTTTTTAATAAACATTCTAAATATTTAATAAGGTCAATTGGATTAAAACACGGAATGTTTGTCGAAAAACCTGTTCCTATTCCTCTTCCACCATTACATAAAACCATCGGAATAATTGGAACATAAAATTTCGGTTCAATTTTAATCCCATCATCAAATTCGTATTCTAAAATATCATCATCTTCTGGACGATAAATATAATTTGTTAATTCGGCAATAGATGTACTAATATATCTTTCACTTGCATATTCTCCGGGTCCTTGGGCCCTTCCACCAAAAATACCAATTGGTTTTAATAATTCAATATTATTTGTTCCTATAAAATTTTGAGCTAATCCAACTATTGTTGAATTTAATGATTGATCTCCATGATGATATTGAGTCATTTCCATAACTTTACCCATAAAAGTAATTACTTTTAATTCTTTTGTTTTCCCTGAAAATACTTTTTTTGCTGTGTATATAATTTTTCTGTGTGATGGTTTAAATCCATCTATTATATTCGGTATAGATCTAATATTATCATCAAGCGAAAAAAGTATTAATTCTTTATTAATAAAATCTCGAACTAAAATTATTTTATTTGTTATATCTAATTCGTCGGCTCCTGGTCCTTTCATTAACCATTCTTTTCTTTTGTCTGCAAATTTTTTCTCGAATGCTAAACGAATATAATTTTCGTCAATTTTAGATTCACAAATGTAAGTGCGTTTTAGTTCATCAATTCTATTAAAATAATCTATAGCATCTTTTTTGTCACTTGTTCCCAATCCTTTATAATATTTAATTCTCCACTTTGATAAATCTTTATCTTTGCTCCATTCTCTAAATTGCTTTTGTGTGAAAAATTCGATTTTTTCATTTTCATTTCGTTTATTAAATGCCTTTTGTATTGGCGTAACCAAAGATGTAACAAAATCATTTTTGATTATTAAAGATTTCCAATGATTATGAATTACATTAATAATTAATCCTTTAATGTGACTCCCATCAGTATCTGAATCTGTCATAATCAAGATGTGACCATAATTTAATTCGGATGTATCTTTATATTCTTTTCCGTGTTCCAATCCCAGAATTTTTTTAAGATTTGTCAATTCAATATTTTTTGATTCTTTTTCATCTCCAACATTTCGAGTATTCAAAACCTTCCCCCTTAATGGCATTATTCCATAATAATACCTTTGATTTTTTGATAAACCTGAAACAACCATACTTTTGGCGCTCAATCCTTCGCACAATATTAAATAACAATCTTTACTTTTTGCCGTTCCTGAATAAATAGCTGAATCATAATTATCAATAAATACTTTCTTTTTTCTTTTGCCTACTGTTTTTTGTAAATTGATTTCATTTTTTGCGTTCAATAGAGCCTCGCATTTTTTCGAAATTTCCATTTTCTTCATTATTTTTTGTAAAAATTCTTCTGGCAATACGCAAGTAGATCCAAAATCTTTCGGATCTGTCGATAATGTATTTTTCGATTGTTCGCAAAAAGAAGGTGTATTAATTATGGAATTAATGAAAACAAATAATAAATTTTTTATCATCACCGAACTTAAAATACTATATTTTTCACTTTTGTTAATCATTTTATCTTTAATATATTTTGTTATTTGACTAACAATATATTCAACATGTTTACCCCCATTAAGAGTACAAACGCCGTTAACAAATGATATTTGATTAAATGAATCATCCAAACTATTAGTTATAACAATATTCCAACGATCAATGTTATATTCAATTAATGGATCATCAGGAGTAATGTACAATTTTGCATAATCTTTAAAATTTTTAAACGAAATTAATTGATTGTTATAATAAACAGAAACAGAATTACCAACACAAGCAGATAAATCATATGCGCGTTTTTTAACCAATTTTAATAAATCTTTCCCAAATTTTTCTTTTGTAAAATTAATTCCAAACCATTTATAATCTGGAGTAAATGTTATTTTGGTATATCCTTTTATTTTTTTATTTACTTTTGTTATTGTTGGAGGATTTATAACAGACAAATTATTTTTATATGTTTGTTCGTATTTTAATTGTGTGTTATCGTCAAGTGTTTCAATATGAAAATATTTCGATAAAATAGTCGTCAATTTTCCACCAATTCCAAATTTACCACCTGTTATTTTTGCTTCTGAATCATCAAAATTATCACCAGATCGCGTTTTTGTTAAAACCATTTCGACACTCCATTTATTATCTTTTTCAGATTTATAAACTGAGAAACCAGTTCCATTATTATAAATTTCGAATGTTAATTCTTTAGAATCACCAACAATAGTTTTTATTTTAATTTCGCTTACGAGGTCCGGATGTTTAACATATTGATCTCGACAATTAACAATAATTTCATCTATAATTTTTAAAAGACCAGAACAATAACTCACTTTCATTTTTTTCATTTTCTCAATAATATTATTCTTACCGTCGTCATTATTCTTACTATTGTCCTCGTTATTCTTACTATTATCAACATTATTATTGTCGTCATTATTCTTATTGTTGTTGTCATTATTCTCGTCGTTATTCTTATCACCATCATCAATTTTATCGCTTTCGCCAATTTTATCGCTTTCGCCAATATTTTTATTAGATTTAACTTCAACAGGAATCCATAAATAATCATTTATAATTTCTTTACCTGATCCAATATACATATCCGGCCTATTTAATACATGTTCTATTGAAGTTAACCTTTTATATTTTGTTGTCATTTTTGTCTGCTGTCTAGGTCGTTTGACTGCGATGATTATGATTGTCACACTTATTAATAATTTTAATATTATCCCTGTTTTAAATATTTAGTGTGCCTTTAAATTAAAAATAATCATTTTTTATTAAAATGTTTTCATTACTTAAAAATAAACAAAAGAAATAATCATTTATTTTTATTCATGATTTTAGAGATTTATATTAAATTACTTAAATAAAATACGACAACATTGATTATATAATTATTTCATAATATTTTGTTTATTATTTATCCAACAAATTTGAAAATGGAAGAAAAACTTAACATAAATGAAAAACCAAAGTCTATGGATATCTTAAAAGGAGAGTTAATAAATTTATTAAAAACTGACACAAATAAAAATTTTATTTTTATGAATGATGTAACAATAACATTGATCGAATTATTTTATCAAGCTCTCGAAAAAAATTCTTTTATAATTAATCAAGAATTATTGCATATATTTATAAAAATTTATGATGAAACTAAGGATGGAAATGACTATCATAAAAGTTCAGCGTATGATGATTATATTTTATTTGAATTGTTAAATTTAATTTTTGAATTGAATGAATCACCAAAAAAAAATGAGGTATATAATAAATATTATTGTTTAAGCCTTATTTTTGATGGAATAAAATTTATGTTTAATTTACATTTTCGGAATAAAAAATTGGGAGAATATATGAAAGAATACTTAGAAAATGTGAGTGAAGCCTCAAGATTTACCAACAATTATATATATGTAATTAATAAATCGATCGGTAATATTTTACATGAATCTATTTATCCGTTAGATGTATGTTATAATGCTATAATTAATAGAGATAATTCAAATAATAATTTGGAAAAAAATTTAAAAAATAAATTAGAAGAATATGAAATTGATGTGCATAATTTATATAATAACATTTTAGTGACGCAAGGAGTATTTAATTTAAATGATAATAACGCACTATTCGACCATTCAAAATACATATTTATTTATAAATATTTAGAACTGATGTCTAAATATATTAGGAATATTATAGTTGAACAAATAGATTATGATATTAGTACATTTGATAATATTATTAATTCATTACCACAATGCGACGAAAAAAATAACAAAAAATATAACCAAATAAAAGAATATAATGAAAAAAATAATAACGATAATAAGGAAAGGAAAAAGTGTTGCGAAAATAATAAAGAACTTTTAATTAAAATGGAAAAATTATGGACAAAATTTCATTATTATGATTCTAA
>Ga0265297_10011822_pt1 | contig 10608 bp, 7 predicted proteins | sample Munlanlwell13791_FD_192502 | JGI IMG/M metagenome (GOLD analysis project Ga0265297, IMG submission 192502) | Leachate microbial communities from a municipal landfill in Southern Ontario, Canada - Leachate well 137-91 | ecosystem: Engineered > Solid waste > Landfill > Unclassified | place...
AACTGCCTGGAACGGAAGTGATAAGGTGTGCCAGGTATCCGCCGGTACAGCTTTCGGCAGTGGTCAACGATTGTTGTTTATTTATTAATAATTTTCCGGCAACTTGTTGCAAAGTTTCATCCCCGAAACCAAAAATAAAATCTTTTGCGAATTCGTTTAATGCTTTGATTTTCTGAATGATTAATTTTTCGGCATTTCCCGTAATGTTTTTGTAACAGGAAAGCCGGAGTTTCACAATCCCCGGCTCAGGAAGGTAAGCCAGTTTAATATTTCCCGGAAGTTTTTCTTCCCAGTCACGTATGCGTTCTGCTAGTGCCGATTCGCCGATACCGGTGGTTAAAATCGTTTTGTGAATTACAGAACCGGACAGGTTCAGCTTTTTGAGTTTTGGCAACACTTCATTCAGCAGTATGTTTTTCATCTCAAAAGGGACGCCGGGTAGCGAGATGTAGTGGTTGCCATTTTCTGTAAACCACATACCCGGGGCAGTACCGAGCTCATTCTTCAAAGGGATACAGTTTTTGGGCAGTTCGGCTTGTTTTCTGTTTATCTCGTTCAATGTCCAGCCACGGCGGGAAAACAATGCTTCAATGTTTTTTAGGGACGATTCATTCAAAACCAATGGTGAACTAAAAAACTCAGAAAGTGTTTTTTTTGTAATATCATCATTGGTGGGGCCAAGACCGCCTGTAATAATTGTTATTTCTGCATTTTTTGCACTGTTGTGCAAGGCATAAAAAATATCTTCACGATTGTCACCAATAGTATAAATAGCTGAAACATTGATGCCTGCTTTATTTAATTCATCCGCGATAAAAGCAGCATTGGTGTTTACGGTTTGCCCGATGAGCAGTTCATCGCCAATGCTGATGATAAGGGCTTTCATTTGAAACTGAGTGTCTCTCCCATATCTTTAGGGATAATGGACATCACAGGAATATCTGCTTTGCGTATAAATTCTGTGGTTTGTGAACTTACAAAAAAGGGTATGATGCTTGTTTCCTGTTGTGTCATAATCATAATAAGGTCAATATCTCCTTGTTGCTTCGCATAAACGAGCATTGTAGGTACATCATCCGACTCTTTTGCAGCTTCAATAATTTCCGCAGTACAACGAATATTACGTTCTTCGATGAAGTTTACAACCTGTTGTATCTTAGCATGTAATTCTTTAACTATTCCCTTATGATTCACTGACCAAAGAACTGAAACAACTTTTATGGTTGAACCGAATAACTTAGCCATTTCGATAGCCCATGAAACCTTTTGGCGGCTTTCCAGAGTTAGGTCAATGGGGACTAAAATACTGCGGCATCCGTTGTAATTGTGCTCAGAAGAAATTGTGATTACCGGGCATTTTGCGTGGCGTATCACTCTGGAAGCATTGGCGCCTATGGTTGATTCATCATCATTATAAGTGCTGGCTTTTCCCATTATTATAAATTTTGCTTCTATCATGTCGGCTATTTCGACAATCTTGGAATATATTTTGCCTTTGGCAACCATACCGCTTATTCTTAATCCGGTTTCCTTTGATTTTATACCTGCAAATTCATCAAGTTCTGCCTTCATTTTTCCCATAAGTTCTTCACTCTGGTCGGCCGAAAAAAACTTGCTTATCAAATTGCTTTCTTCATGCACATAAAGCAAAGTAATATCAAGTTTCGAAAGGCGGGCAATGTTGTATGATTGTCCAAGGGCAATTTCTGATTGCTCGTTGAAGTCAAAAGGCACCAATATGTTTTTGTAATTTTCCATAAAACTTTAAATTTGTAAACAGTTTATAAATATACACACAAAATATTTACCTTGACAAGAAAAAAATAAAAAACTGACTAATGATGTGATTATCAGTAATAAAATATTCTTATGATGCAAAAATAACAAAATGGACACTTATGAAAAAATTTGAAGAATCCGAGCTTATTATTACTCCGGAGAATAAAATATACCACCTTAATTTGCATCCAGAAGACATTGCAGATGATATTATTGTAGTTGGTGATCCCGGAAGAGTTGGAAAAATATCCTGGCATTTTGACAGCATCGAACTTAGAGCTCAGAACAGGGAAATAGTAACCCATACAGGATATTTTGGCGGAAAGAGAATCACAGCCTTGTCAACAGGCATGGGCCCCGACAATATTGACATCGTGCTGAACGAGCTTGATGCACTTGCAAATATTGATTTTACCACACGTACTGTTAAACCTGTATTACGAAAATTGAACATCATTCGTATTGGCACTTCAGGTGCTATGCAGAAAAATATTCCCATCGATTCGTTTGTTGCATCTTCATATGGACTTGGCATTGACGGGGTTCTGAACTTTTATGAGAAACCTCAGAATGAGGTGGGTGATAAATTTACCGACGAGTTCATCCAACAGACAAAATGGCCTGCATTTCTTGCGAGACCTTATGTGTTTCCAGCTTCTGAAGAGCTTTTAAAGAAAATAGCTTTTGATATGCAGCAGGGCATAACAGCTACGGCACCGGGTTTCTTCGGACCACAGGGCAGACAACTGCGTGCAGGACTAGCATTTCCGGACCTGAACGAAACACTGACAAGTTTCGAATTCCAAAGCAATAAAATTACAAACTTTGAAATGGAAACCTCGGCATTATATGGATTGGGAAAACTTTTAGGACACGAAACCCTGACGATATGTGTAATCATTGCCAATCGCATTGCGAAACAATTCAGCAAGGATTACAAGCCACTGATGGAAAAACTTATATTGACAGTACTGGAACGTATTACCAAATAAACCGGATATGCGAAAAATATATTGCTTCGGCGAAGCCGTTTATGACATAATTTTTAAAAACGAAATCCCGGTTGAGGCTAAGCCCGGCGGCGCCATGCTCAACGTAGCTGTATCTCTTGGACGTCTCGGGCTTCCCGTGTATTTTGTCGGCGACTTTGCCAACGACAGGGTAGGGAATATTATTAAAAAATTTCTTAAAGAAAATAATGTAGATACAACCTACATCACCATGTATACCAACGCCAAATCGCGTATTGCATTAGCATTTCTGGACGAAAAAAACAATGCCGACTATTCTTTTTATAAAATACGAATTGAAGATAAACCCTATATAAATTTTCCCGAACTTCAGCAGGACGATATTCTTTTGTTCGGCTCGTATTATGCCATCAAGCCCGAAATAAGAACGATGGTTTCGGAATTTATTCATCAATCAAATCAAAAAAATGCGCTGATAGTTTACGACCCTAATTTCCGACTTGCGCATCTTAATATGCTCGAACAACTTAAACCCTTTATCGAGGAAAATATTTCTATAGCTGATATTACAAAAGGTTCTGATGAGGATTTTAAAAATATTTTTCAAATCGAAGATGCTGGAGCGACTTATAATTTGTTAAAAAAACTCGGAAGTAAATCTTTAATATATACACGAAACCGTAATGGGGTGGATTTGCAAACCTATGATTTTGAGAGTCATGTGCCGGCTATTGGTGTCAAACCCATCAGCACAGTGGGCGCCGGCGATACTTTTACAGCGGGGATGGCCTACTGGATGTACAAAAATAAAATTGATAAAATAAAGCTGCAAAGACTCTCACTGGATGAATATAACAAGATGATAACTATGGCTGTGCGTTTTGCTACGGATGTATGTTTGAGTTATGATAATTATATTTCTTATCATTTCAGGGATGAACTGATAAAATAATAATGTAAAAATATTTCATTCACCAAGTTTTTGTTTAGTAAATGCGTTTGATAATTAAACTGAGTCTATGAAGCCGGGTAAGGAGCTGAAGGAGATAGTGGATTTGTGCAGAGAAAATAATTCGGCTGCTCAGGAAAAGCTTTATAAAATGTTTTATGGTGCGATGATGAATATTTGTTTGCGTTATTCAAGAAGCGAAGATGATGCCCTGGAGGTTTTGAATACCGGTTTTTTAAAAGTTTTTCAAAATCTTGACAAATATCAGGGAGAAGGAGATTATTTATATGCGTGGATACGAAAAATAATGGTAAATACAGCGCTTGACAAGATACGCTTTGAAAAAAACCGCTATTATAATACAGTTCCTCTCAACATTAACAACGATTCTTCGCACATAGAAAACGAAGCTTTGAGCAAGCTTGGGGAAGAAGACCTCATCAAAATGATACAGGACCTACCTCCGGCCAGCCGCTCCGTGTTTAATATGTATGTTTTTGAGAATTTTAATCATAAAGAAATAGGGAAAGCCCTTAACATAACCGAAAGCACTTCGCAATGGCATTTGCTTAATGCAAGGCGCATATTAATGAACAGGATTTTAAAACTTAACCGTAAGGAGACCATCATAAATGGATAAAGAAAATAATATTGACAAATTGTTCAAAGAGAAGCTGGCTGAATACAAGCCGGATTTTGTCCCCGAGCACTGGCAGATGATGAAAGCGGCCATAGCAAACCCTCGTAATTCGGGCATTGCCGGGACAGGGAAAAATACCGCCAATTTACTTCTTATCATCTCCGCTATCATCATCGTTTCCATGGGTATTTTCACCTATGTGCTTTCGGAAAAACTCAGGCTGGAAGGAAACAATGATAAATTAACTGGACAATTTTCCATAGAAAAAAATAATAATACGTTTGTGGAAAATGTGATGAATAATTCATCTCCGGAAAATATCACATCAGGCAATAACGAAATTTATAAAAATGCAAACGAAAAGAATAATGGTTTGTCTGATGAAAACTTTTCGTCAGATGATGATAAAAATGCCAGCGATGTTATAAATGCAGGTAATGCTGCAAATAAAACAAACAAAGCAGGCAGGCATGATAATATTGCGATTACAAATAATTATACAGGAAAGGTAAAAAACAATTCGGGTGACAATAATAATACTTTAACAAAAGAGAATTTAACATCGGGAAATACTGAAAATAATAAGAATAATTTACAGGAAGAAAACATTCAAATTATAAAAGATAAAGATAAGGATGTAACTTTTCCGGAATACCAGCCTGTAAATAACGCTGAAGATATTGACAACAGTGGAAAAGAAATGAATGATATAGTTTTACTGGAGCCGCAGAAAGCAGATGAAACAGTCCAAAATGAGGAAGTGAAAAACAGTGATGATAATGTTTCTAGCGTTATTGACGATTACAATTCAAAAAAACAACAAGCTGAAGCCAGAAAAAAATTGCAATCGGAACGTAATGCGAAAAGAGGCAGTAAGTCGAAAGTAAACCTGGAGACTCCTCCGGATTATAAGATAGGCATATTAAATAATTTTGAAGCCAATCCTGCTTATGCCGGCTACAATCAGAGGCACACCATCTCGGTGAGTACTATGGTTTATAAGCCTTTATACAAACCGGGTAATGACTTTAACGTACCATTCGGATATAAGCTGGCTTACGATTTAACTTTTGGCAAGAGAAAAAATTTCGGAGCAGGAATAGATTATAGCAGGTTTATTGGGGGAGCAGGGGGGTCGTTGTCTGTTGACATGAGTTTTTCATATCGTTTTACACTTGCACCATACCATTATCTGCGTGTGGGAGCAACTGCCACTTTTTTGTCGCTGGATGTCAACAATACTTCTTTAACATTTTCAGATATGATAGATAATCATCATGGTTTTGTTTTCGGTACTAACGAGATATTTCCTGGCAAGACAGCCCAGAACAAATTTGATTTAGGTGTCGGTGTTTGGTACAGTTGGGAATCATTATATGTGGGCTTGTCTGCCAATCACCTGACATCGCCGGAAGCTGGACTAGTATCTTTGTATCGTATTCCACGTGAGTACATGCTTTCAGCAGGTTATGCCCTGAAGTTTGGCGACAACTTTGGCATGTTGCCGGCCATCGAAATGCTTTGTGATGAAAAGACGTTTCGTTTTACTCCTGCAGCATTGTTTACATACAAACGCTGGCTGCTGTTCGGCGCCGAATTTCGCAACCTGAAGAATGCAGGCATCATACTTGGATTTAATATAAAGGATAATGTAATTATTAACCTGCATACCGGCTTACCGATGAATAAAATTCTTATTCAAAACTTTGGGATTATTGATTATGCCGGAATCAATGTCCGCCTGCAGTTCGGAGGGAAAAGATAATAATAGGAAAGCTATGAAGAAACATAATAAAATAGTTTTGTTTGCTTTGTTTTTTCTGATGACATTCATTGCCTTTTCCTGTAAAAAACAAGACACCCCCACCCCGGAGCCTATATATGATACCTTGCTTGTCAATGCTCCCGGAATGTTTTACGATATGAGCGAAAATACCATACTCACACTGGATGCTACCATACCGGAAGCAACATCTTACCTTTGGCTGCCGGGAAACTTATCCACACCTACCATAACCATAAGAGACGAAGGATATTATGAGGTTACTATCATCACTCCATCTCAGCAATACGATTATCAGGTGACTGTGGTTTATAACGGAAGCGATTGCTATATTCCCAACTCATTTACTCCCAATAACGACATGTTAAACGATACTTGGAGGCCATATTTCTATAATATAAGCACGGAGAATTACTACCTGTATGTTTATAATGCTGATAACGTGAAATTATTCACAACCGAAGACCCTTTGCAGGCCTGGGACGGGAAATATCACGGTCAGCTGATGCCGGCTGGATATTATTACTACGTGATAAATTATCAGACAATTTCAGGAGATTCTAAGACAAAAAACGGAATGCTGCAATTGGTTTTATAGTTTAAAGTTCAGAGCAAATAAGTTATTGTTTCGGGTTTTAACAAACATATTAATAAAAATGGCCGGTTGTGCTATTAAATTATGAAATCTCACTATTTCATATATACAAAATATGGACGGTTCAAATTTCGATTTAGCTCAATCCTGCCGTCAGAAAGTTATGAGCTAAATAGCACAACCAGTTAAAAAATATGTTATTTGCGTTGTTAGTTATTGTTTTTTTATTTTTTAACCCAAAATCAATTCTAAAAAAAAAGTAAATTTTTACTGCACAAAATACATTTAACAAACACAAAGCCATGAAAAAACTTTTTGCACTTATCGTTATTTTGTTCACATGTTTTTATTTGTCATATGCACAAACAGCCGACAGAAAATGGAGCATGGGGATTCACGGGGGCGCCTCGCAATATTGGGGAGACCTGGGCCATGGTTTTTACAGTTTCACCAAAGGTTGTTATTTCTTTGGGGGGCTGTCTGTTTCTCGTTATCTTGACAGATTCTTCGACTTAACCCTGGCAGGTAACTACGGCAGTATCGGTTATGGCAAATCAAAGTCCATAAACCCTGCAACAGGCCCGTACATACATTCGTCACTTTTAGATGTTGATTTAACGGCTCGTTTCAAATTTCTCGGAAACGATGAATTTAAATTGTCGCCCTATATTTTCTTCGGAATAGGTTATATGAACTTTAACGATAAACACAGTGATGAAACCTGGCATAATGTTGCTTTACCGACATGCGGTATCGGGCTTTCTTATCACTTTCTTCCTTATATGACACTGCGTTTTCAGGAAAAATTCATTTATTCTAACTACGACAAGGTTGACCACTATGCCCGCAAGGACGATGACAGTTATCTTCAGCACGACCTCAGCCTTGCTTTTAACTTTGGCAAAGCAAAAGACACAGATGCCGATGGCATACCTGACAAAGATGACAAATGTCCGGAGGTCAAAGGGCTGTTGAAATTCAGTGGCTGCCCCGACACTGACAATGATGGCGTTGTAGATAGCGATGATGCCTGCCCGGGCACATCCGAAAATGTTAAAGTGGATGCCAAAGGCTGCCCGCTGGATACTGACGGCGACGACATTGCCGATTATTTAGATAAATGCCCGGAAGTGAAAGGCCTTGCAAAGTTTGCTGGCTGCCCCGACACCGACAATGACGGCGTTATAGATAAAGACGACCAATGCCCCGGAACGCCTGAAAATGTAAAGGTGGATACCAGAGGTTGCCCGTTGGATAATGACAACGATGGTATTGTTGATTACCTTGACAAATGTCCCGATATCAAAGGCCTGAAAGAACTAGATGGTTGCCCCGACAAAGACGGCGACGGCATTCCCGATTATCTTGATAAATGCCCTGAAGTAAAAGGCATACCCGAAAACAAAGGCTGCCCCGAAGTGAAGCAGGAAGTGAAGGAAATATTCCGCAAAGCATTGCAGGGGATACAGTTTGAAACCGGCAAAGATGTCATACGTTCTGTGTCATACCCGATACTCAACAATGTGGTAAATATCATGAAGGAGAACAAGGAGTACAACCTTATCATTAACGGGCACACCGATAACGTAGGCGATGATGCTTCAAACATGCTATTATCGCAAAAACGTGCTGACGCTGTAAAGGGCTACCTGGTGAACAAAGGAATTGATGCAGCACGCATGAAAGCTTTTGGCTATGGCGAGACCAAACCGGTTGAAGATAACAGCACTGCTTCCGGACGCGCCAAAAACAGGCGTGTTGAGTTTGTGGTGGAGTTTTAAGTATGATTCGGTAAAAAACTTTTAAGCTCATTGCGGTATTACAAATAATCAATGTTGTTTGTAATGGAAGGAATTATTGCAAGCTATTGTTGATTACTGCTTAATAAATTTTATATTTTTTCTGCTTATGGTATCAATAATTTCAACAAAGTAAATTCCTGAATTCAGTCCGCTAATATCAATGGTATTTCTGTTGTTCAAATTATGAGTGGCTACCGGCTGCCCTAAAGAATTGTAAATGTTCACGGTCAGCGATGATGATGTTACATCGCCCAGCAGATAAATGATATTCTCTGCAGGGTTTGGATAGACTAAGAAATTTGATTCTGCATTATTTTCATTTATTCCTGCATAAGCCATCTTCACTGCCCTCCAGGCGTGTATTTTTCCCCATCCCCAGCGGTAGCTTCCCGTGTCAGGAATAGCTCCTGTGCGATTATCTTCGCGTGCCGTCTGAATAATGATATCTTTTACTTGTTCGGGAGTCAGGCTTGGATTGGCCTGCAACATCAAAGCAACAATGCCGGTTACCATAGGTGATGACATAGATGTGCCAGAGAAGCCCATAAATTTATATGTTCTCCCGCCAAATTCAACTGTAGTTACAGGATTAGGGTAGCTGCCGTTGGTGAATGATGACAAGGATGAAATAACTCCCACTCCGGGGGCAGAAATATCGGGTTTAAGCCTTCCATCGAATGTAGGTCCATAACTTGAGAAGGAAGCTAAAGTTCCCCCATACAAATTTCCGCCGGCATAGTATTCGGAATTATAAGCTGCAACACTGATGATGCTTTGTGAACAGGCAGGTTCTCCTACACCGCAATAATAATCGCCGTTCACCCAACCGGGCTGGGCATTGGAAAAAGCTGAACCCCAGTTGCCGACATCATTTATGAGTTCGATCACATTCCAGCAGTTTATTACTCCGGAATCAGCAGAGGCGAAAAGCACTATTTTGTATGTGCCTGTTTTCAGGTTACGTATCCGTATGCGCATATGCGGCCGGTTGTTCAATGGATTTGAAGAATCACTGGAAATATTGTAAAAGATGGTGTCGGCGCCAATAATAATGCTGTCCTCAATGTAATAAACAGAAGAATCGGCGGTTGAATAAAAAGATGATTGATCAAGTAGGCTATACGATGTATTGTATACTTTCAAGCTTACATCAAACTTATGCTCTGGTTCACCCCATATGGTTACCGACTGCCCCCACATTTTTGGATAATAGGAGTAACTGTCGAAATTCACCTGTGTTCTCAACGTGTCGCTGATACCATTAAATGAATGTGCCAGATGAAATTTTACATCGCCGTTGTTCCCGGCAGCGGCAACAAAGACCACACCCTGTAATGACAGTTGGTCAATAGCCTGGCTTAACAATGATGTGCCGTCAAGGTTGCCGGCATAGTAAAGCCCCCAGCTTTGGTTTATCACTAAACGCTTGATTACACTTGATGCATAATCTGCCATCCAGTTGTAAGCATCCAGCACTGCCGCCATGTCAACCAGGAAAGTAGCCATAAGATATTCGGCCTCGTATGCTACACCGCGATATATGGTACCCGCACCGCTGCCGCCGCAGATGCCTGCCACATGTGAAGCGTGTGTGGCCCATTCATAAACATTAAATGTGTCGCACTGTGCCAACAGCAGGTCTGCCTCTCCTGCAATCTCAGTTCCATAAGAAAAGCCTGCAGGTGGCGGCCCCGCATTGCGAAACTGATCCCATGCTTTTACAATGCGTGTATGCGACAATGTGGTGTCATAAAACATCGGATGTGTATAATCAAAACCCCAGTCGGTGATGCCGATAAGGACATCTTTGCCTGTAAATGGCATAGGAAGGTCAATACCTTGCCACACACTATCTACACGGGTATCTTTTACAGCACGATTTAGGGCTGGGGATATTTTTCCGGCAACCTCAAGGTATGAAATGCCGGGGAGTTTACTGATCATGTGAATTTTTTTCAGCGGGATGCGCAGCGTGATAATGTCTCCTGTTCGTGACCCAATTTTCATACCTTCAGTTTCCAGGATAGTTTGATTAAATTGTTCGTTGACAAGTGCAAGGCAGGATATATAATAAACGCCGTTGCGCTTT
>Ga0265297_10011823_pt1 | contig 10607 bp, 9 predicted proteins | sample Munlanlwell13791_FD_192502 | JGI IMG/M metagenome (GOLD analysis project Ga0265297, IMG submission 192502) | Leachate microbial communities from a municipal landfill in Southern Ontario, Canada - Leachate well 137-91 | ecosystem: Engineered > Solid waste > Landfill > Unclassified | place...
CGGTGCTTGCATTGATGTAGCTTGTAAGCTACACTTTTTCATGATTGAAGTTTTCCGATACCAAACCGCCGGTGGTCATGAGCCGGTCACCGAGTGGCTGCTATCACTGCGCGACAAGCAGGCGCAAGCCAAGGTTCGGCTTCGCTTGAAGCGGATCGAGGCCGGCAATTTTGGCGATTGCGAGCCGGTGGGCGATGGTGTTCTGGAACTGCGGGAGCATCTCGGCGCCGGGTATCGGGTCTATTTGGGGCGCCACGGTCGGACGATCGTCATTCTGTTGTCGGGCGGATCGAAGAAGACACAGGCGAAGGACATCAGGACGGCCAAGGATTACTGGGCTGATTGGAAACGGAGGCAAGCATGAACAAGAAAATAGCCGCAGCGGTTTCTCATCACGAGCGCGAGGTAGCCGAGCTTCGAGCCGACCGCGAACTGGCGGTGGAATACCTCAAGGCGGCAATGGAATCGCTGGATGATCCGGATGACCGGGCCGCGGGTCTACTTGCGCTGCGAACCGTGGCGGAAGCTTACGGCGGGCTGGGGGCGGTGGCGGCCGAAGCCGGCATCAGCAGGGAATCGCTGTACCGCACCTTGTCGGCCAAGGGCAATCCCACGCTGAAAACTCTTCTGGCGGTGTTAAAGGCCGTAGGCATGAAGCTTTCAGTCGAGCCAGGGCAGCACGCCGCTGCCTGAATTTCGCGATCCCGGCCGCTCCGGTCCCGGCAACTGTCGGCGCTGATGGTGCTGCGATTCAGGTTGCCGTGAAAATCAATTCGAAGCTGACCCTAAATCGCTCCGCCGCCTGCGCCATGACGCAGGATTTCGCGCGAGGGGTGCGCGCCTTCGTCGCGAAGCAGAAGCCGGGGTTCCTCGGTAACTGACAACGGCTGCTGGCCAAGAGTCGGCGCCGGAGGGACGGCAATTCAGCCTGCTTTTGAAATCAATTCGATGCTGACGAAAAATTGGACGTAAGCTTTCCGTTACGACAGCACGGTATCGGGCTGTTCGTTTAGGAACTGATGACGGCGGGCGTCCAGGACCAATTGGGAGGGTATTGACAGGATGGCTGCGGCAACCAGAACACCAATTGCAAAGCTCATCGGATTTGACTTGCCCTTCGTGATATTTGTGAAGGACGGCATGCGTGATCTGGAACTGGACGAGTGGGTGAAGGCATGCCGAGAAGGAAGAGAGCCACCACCGGCTCTATATGCACCCAATATGGGCAGTATGGGCAAGCTAATAATTGGAAGCAACTCCCCGGTTTATGTGCCCCCTCTCGATTTGGCTCCTCCGTATGCTGTGCTCAACGGGGGGCGCCATGTAGGACTTCAGTTTCTCAAGAGGGTCAACCAAAGAAAATCCATCATTACAGTTGGGGAAGTTCTCGGCGACCGGACCGGCAGATCATCGTTCTCATCGGTAATGTGCGTTGTGACTCCTCTATTGGAGAGTGATCCCAAGGACGACAACGAATTGCGTTTCTGGGAAGAACTTGCGGTTGACGCCGTCAATCATTTCATCGAGCACTACCGCGTGCTAGCCAAGCGGCCATTTGTGCAGCCGATCACCCCAGCGGTCATCCAGGAATTTCACATCGGGACCGACTACGGATCAGGCGTTGAGAACTGGGTTCCCACTGGCCGAGGAAGCGGGCACATGAACGGATTTGGCGGGGCGATTGCCGACGACATTGATGTTCAGATCAGAAACGCTGTCGCGCAGTCTGATCCTCCAGACTTTGCCCAAGTCTTGTTTGCTGAGGTTCAGAACAACGCCGACCTTCGCAACTGGAGAATGGTGGTGATTGATACGGCAATCCTCTTTGAGGTATTTTTGACGAGTTTGATCAGATTCGTTGCTGCACAGCGCGGCAAGTCTGATGTGGAGATAGAGAAACTGCTAAATCAAAAAAATGGACTTCCCCACAATGTCGAGTACCTTGCAATGCATGTGCTTGAAGAAGTAACCGGCTTCGCCTTCAAACAGGACTCTCGGTTTCGCGACTGGAAGGAGAAGGTTGCGTCACTGAGAAATGATCTTGTGCATGGGCGAAAAAGAGATGTCACGGCTGAAGAGGCCGAAGGAGCTTTCCAAGCCGCGAATGCCGCACGTGACGTCCTCCGAGAAAGGTGCCTTCAGTGATATGGGGTCAGCCTGAGGTAGACCGGCTTTCCCGGACACATTTGAAGGTAGACAATATCTTTGGAGGTGTCGAATGGGAAAGACAGTCAGCAAGGTCAATCCGCCAGTGCCATTGGGGTCAGAGTGACTTGCGTTTCCGACACCTCGAATCACCGTCTCGCCAGCGCCGACTCTTGAACGATCCACCGATAAATGGTCGGTCTCCAATATTTTCAAGCAGGCTGAGCCAATGGGTGATATGGGGTCAGCTTGATTTACTTTTTCGAAGGTTTGAATCGCCGTCTCGTCAGCGTCGGCTTTTGAACGATCCACCGAAGAATGCCTGGGCCCCAATATTTTCAAGCGGCCTGAGCCAATGCCATGCGAATCTCGACGGCATCGAAGGGAACGGTCACCATGTCGTCGTCGGTGCGTTCGATCAATCCCAGTTCGACGAGGCGGGTAACATCGGCATGGACATTCGAGTAATTTCGCCCGGCCGTCTTGGCCAGCGCATACACGCTCGTCGGGCCCATGCCACGCAGGGTGTTGAGGAGATCCAGGCGGGCGGGGGTCAGCTCGGCAAACAGCATCCGTGCCGACTCGAAGGACAGGTGGTAGTCCGGGGTCCGGCCACGTACCTTCTGCGCGAGTTGTTCCCGCGCGGCCCTGAATACGGTCCCTTTGCCGCCAACTTCGATAGCGATATGGGGTCAGAGTGATTTGCTTTCGTGGGACCAAGAATCGCCGTGTCGTCAGCGCCGACTTCTTGGGACTGGACAAGGCCGTGCAAACGAATCCGAAGCGCGCCCTTATCGTGCACATAGGATTGACCCACCCGCAGCGGCAGAAAGACGTGATCGACCAGGTGTGGGTGATATAGGGTCGGAGTGATTTGCTTTTCTGACACCTCGAATCGCCGTGTCGCTAGCACCGACTTTTCAACGTCTGGCGTGGGAGCCGTCGGCGAATATGTCAATCTTTGACAATATTTGATAGCATTGTTGTGAGTGGTCGCCGCCAGGCGGCCGGCACAGCGAGGAATCGAACATGGGCATGAACGTCAATCTCACTCCGCACCTTGAAGAAATGGTGCGGCAGAAGGTCAGCTCGGGGCTTTACACATCGGCCAGCGAGGTAGTGCGCGAAGCCTTGCGCCTCATGGATGAGCAGGACCATCTGCGTGAGGCAAAGCTGGCGCAGTTGCGCCAGGATATTCGCGCGGGCCAGGACAGCGGTCCGGCAACGGCATGGGATGCCGAGGGCGTCAAGAGTGCCGGGCGCGCCAGGCGCCAGGCCAAACCAGTCGCGACCAAGCCATAGGATGGCGCGCATCCTGCGTCGACCGCTCGCCGGCGCCGACATTGCCGAGATCTGGGATTACATCGCCGAGGATAGCGTCTTGCAGGCGGATGCCTGGGTCGATCGTCTTGACGGCAAGCTGCGTTTGCTGTCGAGCCAGCCATTGATGGGCCGTGCTCGTGAAGACCTGTCGCCAGGTATTCGCAGCATGCCGTTCGGTCGCTACGTTATCTTCTACGAGCCGCTTCCCGATGGCATCGACGTCATCCGCGTGTTGCACTCGGCGCGCGACATCGACGCGGTGTTTGATCCCGATCCGGATGCGCCGGGGTCATGACCGGCGGCTGGCAAAGGCGGTCGAACTCGCGCAGGGTGAGCTGATCCATCACGCCGGTCTTTTGTAGTCCCTTGGCCGTGTCGTGGACGACTTCAAGAATCGCTGATTTCGTCTTGCGCATTGCAATTTTCCCGATCGATGCACCGATTTTTGGTCGGCTTGATTGGCGCCTATTGTGGCTCGAATCACCGTCCCGCCAGCGCCGACTTCCGACGACCGGCGGGCGGTCGTCGAAGCTACATCATCCCCATGCCCTTCAGCACCACGATTCCGGCGCTGGTGGTGAACAGCGAGCCGACGGTGGTCAGGGCGATGATGTTGGCCGCCAGCGCCGCATTGCCGCCCATCGCGCGCACCATCACGTAGCCCGCGGCGGCGCTCGGCGCCGAGGACATCAGCAGCAGGATGCCGAGGTCCATGCCGCGAAATCCCAGGGCCATGCCTGCCAGCACGAACAGCAGCGGCACGGCCACCAGCTTGCCGGCGGCGGCCAGCACGGCGTCGCGCGGGTCGTGGCGCAGGCTGCGAAAATCCAGTGCCGCGCCGGTGCACAGCAGGGCCAGCGGCAGGGTCATGCGCGCGAAGTATTCGCCGGACTGGAGCAGGATTCCGGGCAGCTGCAGCCCCGAGATCGAGACCGGCAGCGCCAGCACGATGCCGATGATCAGGGGGTTCATGGCCACGGAGCGCAGCACGCGCCACGGGTTCTGGCTGGCGTGCAGCGACCGGCTCAGGCTGACGACGGAGAGCACGTTGAACAGGATGGTGACCAGCCCGACATAGAGCGAGGCCGCCGCGAGGCCGGGTTCGCCATAGGCATTGACGCAATAAGCCAGCCCGATGATGGCCATGTTGGAACGGAAGATTCCCTGCACCACGACCCCGCGGTCGCGCTCTTCGCGCACCGCGAGGCGCGCCGTCAGTTCGCCGGCGCCCCACACCAGCAGCGTCGCCGCAAGGCCGAAGCCGATCAGGGCGAAGTTGGCCGTGGCATCCAGATGCGTCTTGCTGACGCTGATGAACAGCAGGGCCGGCAAGGTGACGTTGAACACCAGGCGCGAGCCGACCTCGATGAAGGCGTCGTTGATCATGCCGATGCGCCGCAGCCAGGCGCCGAGGCCGAGGATGACGAAGATCGGGCCGGTGACGGAAAGCGAGAATTCGAGGGTGTCGAGAAATTCCGAAATCATTGCGCCAGGCCGAACTTCTCGTAGCGATAAAGGGGAGGCTCGATTTTAGCTTCTGCCGCGCTCCACGTTGCCCGGCCCGGCGCTGTCAGATCACGCCGAGCGAAGACCACAGCGCCTGACCCAGCAGGCGCGTGGGCAGCAAGGTAAAGGCGCCGGCAACGATGAGTCCGCCGAAAAATACGCCCTTCATGATTCTCTGATGGCGCTTGATATTGCCGGTCATGGCGAAGTACACGGCGAAGGAGAGCGCGACCAGGGAGATCACGGACAGGCCGTGGATCCACGAGAAGCTGCCGCCGCCCCGGATCCAGTAGGTCGAGACTGCCGTGACCAGCATCAGGCCGACCCAGGTGCGGCCCAGCACGCGGTGGGAGAAATTGCCTTTGCGGCGCATGAAAACGGCAATGCCGAGAACCAGCGCAGCGAGGGCTGCGCTGAGGTGGATCAGGATCATGGGGGTGAATTCTTGTTGCATTGCGGCCTCCTGTGGGTTTGGGGTGGAGGCAGTTTCCGCAATGCAAATGCGTGGGGCGAGCGAATTGCGACGAATCGCCGGATTGGCGGGTCGAACTGCCGCAGGAGGCAACGAGCCGTACGCGCGCCCGGGAACGCGGCGTCAGCCGTTCTCCGGCGGGAGTCCGGACTGACGGGCAAACTGCTCGAACCCGTCGATGGGCAGCGGCCGGCTGAAGAAATAGCCTTGATAGGCATGGCAGCCGGAGCCGGCCAGGAAATCTCGCTGCGCTTCGGTTTCGACGCCTTCGGCGATCACGGACAGGCCGAGGCTCTGGGCCAGCGCGACGACGGTTCGCGCGATTGCGGCGTCGTTCGGATCGGTGAGCACGTCGCGCACGAACGACTGGTCGATCTTCAACTGGTCCAGCGGCAGGCGCTTCAGGTAGGAGAGCGACGAATAGCCGATGCCGAAGTCGTCCAGCGCGAAACCCACGCCGACGCCCCTCAGCGCGAACATCTTCTTGATGATCTCTTCGACGTTATGCACCAGCAGGCTCTCGGTCAATTCGAGTTTCAGCCGCCGCGGATTGGCGCCGGTGTCCTTGAGTACCTCCAGCACGCGGACCACGAAGTCGTGCCGGTTGATTTGCCGGGCGCTGACATTGACGGCGATCGTCAGGTGGGCCATCTCCGGCTGTGCGGCCCATTTCGCCAATTGGGTACAGGCGGTCTCCAGTACCCAGTGGCCCAGGGGCAGGATCATCCCGGTTTCTTCGGCCAGCGGAATGAACTCGGCAGGCGAAACCATGCCGCGTTCGGGATGCTGCCAGCGCACCAGTGCTTCCGCGCCCGTGACGCGGCCCTTGTCGACCACCTGGGCTTGGTAGTGAATCACGAACTGGTTGCCCTCGACGGCACGCCGCAGGTCTCCCTCCAGCGCCGCGCGTTCCTTGACGACTGACTCCATGGCCGGATCGAAGAAGCGGAAAGTGTTGCGCCCGGCTTCCTTGGCCTTGTACATGGCGAGGTCGGCCTGCTTCATCAGGTCGTCGATGCCGGCGAGCTGGCCGCGGAACAAGGTGATGCCCACGCTTGCCGTGCTGTGGAATGCCACCGTGTCGAGTTGGTAGGTCTGGTTGAGTGCCGCGAGAATTTTCTCGGCCACCGTTTCGATGCCGGTGGCGGCATCGCGCTCCATCGCGCTCAGGTTCGCCAGCATCACCACGAATTCATCGCCGCCCAGCCGCGCCACCGTGTCGCCCTCGCGCACGCACAGGGTCAGGCGCTGTGCCACCTGCCTCAGCAGCAGGTCGCCCATGTCATGGCCGAGCGTGTCGTTGAGCGTCTTGAAATGGTCGAGATCGATGAACAGCAGCGCACCATGGCGGTCGTTGCGGGAGCTGGCGGTCATGGCCTGCTTCAGGCGATCCAGCAGCAGCGTCCTGTTCGGCAGGCCGGTCAACTGGTCGAAGTAGGCCAGCTCCTCGATCCTGTCTTCCGCCTTCTTGCGTTCCGTGATGTCGAAATGAGTGCCGATGTAATGCGTCACCGCGCCATCGTCGTTTTTGACCGCCGATATGGTGAGCCACTTCGGGTAGATCTCGCCATTCTTGCGCCGGTCCCAGATTTCGCCCTGCCACCCGCCGGTACGGCCGATGGTCTCCCACATGTCGCAATAGAACTCCTTGTTGTGGCGGCCCGACTTGAGCAGCCGCGGCGTCTGGCCCACGAGTTCGTCCGGCGCGTAGCCGGTGCTCTCGCAAAATGCCCGGTTGACCCGCAGGATCGCGCCATTGGCGTCGGTGACCATCATCCCTTCCTGCGATTCGAAGGCGGCAGCGGCGATGCGAAGATCGGCCTCGGCCTGCTTGCGGGCGGTTATGTCCCGGGTGACGGCCAGCTGCACCATCTCGCCGTTGTCCAGCATGGGCACGGCGTGCGTTTCCATCCAGCGATGGCCGCCCTTGAGGCCTATCACCTCGAATTGCATCTGGATCGATTCGCCGGCGAGTACCCGCCGGTGCATCTCGTCGAAGGCCGCGCGGTATTCGGGGGTGATGACCGAAGTCATCGAATGGCCCGCCACCTGCTGCAGCGAGTCGGCCTCGATCATCGCCAGTCCGGCGGGATTCATCTGCTTCAGCCGCCCTTGCGCGTCGACTATCTTGATGCATTCCGGCTCGTTCTCGATGATCGTCCGCAGGCGCAATTCGCTCTCCTTGAGCGCCGCTTCGCGCTGCCCCAGGACTTCCAGCAGGTGATTGAAGCCACCGATCAAATCGCCGATTTCGTTCTGCCGCGCGACGGGCAAGGCCTGCGGCGGCTGTCCTGATTCGGACTGGGTGGTCAGCGCATTCGCGGCATCGAGCAGCGGCGAAAGTTCGCGGCGCAACATCCACCATGTCAGGCCCCCCGCCAGCAGGGACAGCAACAGCGTGGCGAGCAGCATGCGTTGCTGCAGCACATTGATCGAGGCAAAGGCTTCCGCCGTCGGCAGTATGACCGACGTATACCAACCGGCGATGGGCACCTGCTTTACCGAGACCAGCACTTCCAGCCCGTGTGGATTGACGACGATCGCAGAGCCCTCGTAACCCTGCATGAAGCGGTCGATCCACGGACTGATGCCAGGGGCAGGGAGCACTTCCATGATGCGGGATTTGTCGAAGGCGGCAACGATCATCCTGTTTTGCGGTGTAATCAGGAAAGCTCCGCCGGTCCTGCCGTAGGTGCTGTCCGTAATCTGGCTCAGGAAATTGGGCGTGCCCAGATTGATCACTCCCACCAAGGCCCCGATGACTTTGCCCTTTGCGTCGCGAATGGGAGCTGCCATGTCGAAAACGGGCAGTAGCGGTTTCTTGCCGATGACGGGCTGGCCGATGGTGGATTTCCCCTGGGTCAGCGTTTCGATCAGGTAGTCCCTGTCGCGGTAATTGATGCCGATCCGCTGTGCCGAGCGTGGCAACTCGGCAATCGCCGTGCCGTCGAGATTGACGACAAGCGCGCCCCCGTTGAACAGGATTTCAACAGCCGGCAGTTGCTGCAGGCGTGCCTGCAGCGCGGTGGCGTTGTCCATCATGGCCGGGCTTATGCTCGCGGCAGCGCTTTCCAGCAATTTCAGCCGCAAGGCCAACTCGTTGTTGACATTGGTCCCGATCAGGGAAACCGCCGCAAACTGCTGTTCGCTCAGTTGGCGCTCCAGGTCAACGCGCAACATCCGGCTGGAGTAAAGCGCAAGCGACCAGATGCTGGCCAGGAAGATGGCCAGGGTGAACAGCGTTACCCGTGTCTTCAGTGAGTTCCAGCGAACCATGGCGAAATTCAAACCCGATGCTCCCTGTTAAACAGCGTGATTTGCTTTTTTGAAGCCTCGTCCCGCCGTATCGTCAGCGCCGACTTTCAAGCCCGGCCGAACTGCTCGCGCAGTTTCTCCACCGCTTCGGGCGCACCACGGACGCGCAGGAACGCGCCGTCTTCGTCGGCACGTTCCTCCAGCACTTCGCAGCTGGCGAAAATCTGACCGCGCTGCTGCTGTGCCGACCAGGGCAAAAACAGCTCGGCCTCGACCTGATCCTGCCGGAAAAACTCGACGATCGCCTCGCGCAGCATCGTTACGTCGTCGGCGCGGCGGGCGCTCATGACGATGCAATCGGGCCAGGCGGCGCGCAGCGCCGCTTCACGTTCGGCTTGCGCGGCGGCGTCGCCGACGTGATCGATCTTGTTGAAGACGCGCAGGCGCGGCACGTCCTGCGCACCGATCTCCTTGAGCACCTTGTCGGTGACGGCGAGCTGCCGTTCGAAGCCGGGATCGCTGGCGTCGATGACGTGGAGCAGCAGCGCGGCATCGAGCGCCTCTTCGAGCGTTGATTTGAAGGAAGCGACCAGGCCGTGCGGCAGGTTCTTGATGAAGCCGACCGTGTCGCTGATCAGCACGCGCGGCCGGCTTTCGGGCTGCAGCGCGCGCACGGTGGTGTCGAGCGTGGCGAACAGCTTGTTTTCGACCAGCACGTCGCTGCCGGTGAGGGCGCGCATCAGGGTTGATTTGCCGGCGTTGGTGTAGCCGACCAGGGCCACGGTGGCGAGCCCCTGGCGCTCCTGGCGGCGCGAGCGCTGCGTCTTGCGCTCGACGTCCATCGCGGCGATTTCTTTCTGCAGCTCGGCGATGTGGTCGCGGATCTTGCGTTTGTCCAGCTCGGTGTGCGATTCGCCGGCACCGCGGCCGCCGGTGCCGCTGCGCTGGCGTCCTTGCGGCCCGGCGAGCTTGGCCGCCTCGCGCAGGCGCGGCGCCATGTAGCCGAGGCGGGCGATCTCGACCTGCGCGCGCGCGGCGCGCGAGGTGGCGTGACGGTGAAAGATTTCGAGGATGACCATGGTGCGGTCCAGCACCTCGGCGCCGACTTCCTTTTCGAGGTCGCGCGCCTGCGAGGGCGAGATTTCGTGGTCAACGAAGATGGCCTCGATCTTGCCGGCGTCGGGGTCGGCGGCGGCGTGCAGCGGCTTCTCGAAGGTGCCGGGCGCGGGTTCGCTATCGACGAATTCGCGTATCTCCTCGCGCTTGCCTTTGCCGAGGTAGGCCGTCGAGTCGAAGCTGGTGCGTTTCTGGGTGAAGGTGGCGGTGATCACGTAGCCCAGCGTCTTCGCCAAGTCGCGCAGCTCGGCCAGCGAGGACTCGAACTCGACGTCGTTCACGTTCGGCAGCTGCACGGCCGCCACGACGGCGTATCTGGGCTTCTCTTTGACTTCTTTTTGCATTCGGGGGCGGCTTCTTTCAGTGGGTGAGGCCCGATGTTACCCGCCTATGCGCCGGCCGCCGGAATCGGCCGCCCCGCGCCTCACTTCGCGGGCGGCGCGGCGGCGTCTTCGGGTTTATGCGGCGGATTCAGGCACTGCCCCTGTTTTTCGAGCCAGTAGGCCACGTTGCCGACGAGAACCACGCTGCCGGTGATCACCGCCGATGCGGCCGATACAACGCCGGCCGCCACCAGGCCCGTGACACATCCTTCGTCGCGGCAGCCCATCAGCGAGCCGACCTGGTAGGGCTGCATGGTCATTTTTCGCTCGTAGATGCCGCACTTCGGGTCGTAGCGGGTGGTCGTCTCGGGCATATAGACGCAGCCGCCCAGCAGCAGGACGAGAGAGAGTACCGCGGCCGGCTTGGCCGTCGGGCTTGCGGGCTTGACCATGAAATGACTCGGTTG
>Ga0265297_10011824_pt1 | contig 10606 bp, 5 predicted proteins | sample Munlanlwell13791_FD_192502 | JGI IMG/M metagenome (GOLD analysis project Ga0265297, IMG submission 192502) | Leachate microbial communities from a municipal landfill in Southern Ontario, Canada - Leachate well 137-91 | ecosystem: Engineered > Solid waste > Landfill > Unclassified | place...
AGCATCGTCGAGTACAAGATTAAGCTCGTAATAACTAGAGTTGTCTTCGGCTAATGCTTCAATAACAAGCTGCAAGGCATGTATCTTTCTTAATTCAACACAATCTTTTAGGCCTGACCTATCAGATATTCCGGCCTCGGATATCCTCCCTTTCCAGAAATAGCCGACGGACTTATCAAAAACGATTGGACCCTTTATCATACAGAATAATATTTTCGCAATATCAGTAATTACATAAAGCGCTAATATAATGGCGAAAGTAGATACTATAAGTCGAAGAACTTGAGGATGTCCACCTGATATATTTATCGTAAAGAAATACATAAAAATCATTCCTATAACAAAAACAACATATCCTCCTACATTAACTGAACGTGTATTTTTAAACTCGTATCTAACAGGACTTACCTCGATAAGTTTATGCTTCGTTCCCAGGAGACTAAACTGTAACGGATCCCAACCTGTTTTGAGCGCCAAAGGATCATTAAATATCGCGGGATCGGTCTTGTTTTGCCTACAAAAACTTTTTTTAATTCCTGAATAAACCATTTAAACATTGGCGTTATGGTTGTTCATCTACTGGTTTGCTCCAGTCCGTAATCACTGTATCAGGATAGCCAGGAGAGTAATAATAATAGGTAAAAATTTCCTCCGGTTTTCCATCCTTTATATTTTGCTCATAATGTTTAGCCTCGGCTTTTTTCTTAGCTGCTTTAATATATTTTTCAGGCACGTCAAGATTTATGGTTTTAGGCGTTTCACCCGGCTTGGACGTCGGGTCTATTACGCTGGTCATACGAAAGGAATCGATAGTTCCGTTTGTTCCGACAGTAATGCCGAAGATCACTGGATAGATCTTAAAATTTGGGTCTTGTTTCAGAAGCTCATTTACGGATTGACCGGAAGAAGAACCTGAGAAAACAAGAAGATTAGTCCTCTGTTTTGTCTGATCGGATTCAAAAATTAACGTTGAGAAACTCCAGCGACCTGCCGATTTCGAAGCTTCTACAAAAATGGTTCCAGACCCTTTTGGTCCTGAAACAGGAATTGCCAATTCAGCGCTTCCGGAAGGCCCGTTTGTACTGATATTACCGGAAATGAAGAAACCCTCTTTGATGGGAACACCGAGTGTTGCTCCAACTACCGAATTTGACTCTGCCTTTGACAAAGCTTCTTTATAGATATCGGAAGATTTGAACATGCCAAATGCCAGAGAAAGCATAAGCACTATAAGACCTACGAATAATATTATAACAACCGCACTTGAAATTGGGACAAACCATTTCCAGTTACGATTCCACCAGTTCTCATTTATTTGTTGCTCCATTTTACACTCCTTTATTTATTATCATTTTTATATCTAACGTTTGAACTCAACGGCTGAGCCCCACTAACGGACGCCTAGAACAGTCCGTTGCAGTGAAATGTCAGGTGCCTATATTATCTATCGTTTTAATCCCATTCGTTCCAATAAAGGACGCGAAGTTATTTTTACGTTTCCGTATTTATACCCAATTATCTTAGCATTTTTGTGATTATTGTCTATAAGAACTATTGTATCGGGAGAGGCGGCCGTGGCAGGTTTTATATAAACATAGGGTGGTTTTAAGGAACTCCCCTCTCTTGTCTCAAAACAACGTAATAATCGTTCGTCTTCCACATATTTAGGAAAAAGATCGCCAAGCGATTCAGGATATCTTCCGTTATTATAGGATTTATATCGCTCGATGTCTGACAAAAGGATTTTTATATTACTTGCGCAACCAATCGTATACTTTGCTTCCTTGGTATCGATAAACGCAGGAGTAAATATTACAAATGCAACTATCAGAACAATGATACTAATTAAAGATACGGTAAATGACTTGCTTAATCCTTTTGTCATCTTACCTTTCCTTATTTTTCATCACCTAACGATTGAACTCAGCGGCCAAGCCCTGCTAAAACACCCTGGCGCGGTCCGCTGGAGTGAAATGTTAGGCTATTTATTTTTAAGTACATAAAATCCCCAAACACAATTTGAAAACTCTCCTGCTGCAAACTTGATTTTTTTGCTTTCTGCCTCTATTTCGTATACTTCGAATGAATATTCTTGCTTATATAACGGGTCTTTAATCTTCGCTTTAGGTTCAGAGGTACGTTTCCATTTATGCTTCCATACATCTATACCATCGATCTCAAATGAAGTGCTATCAACTGAGTTCCCTAAATAAGCCCATTGATAATTCTGTATGGATTTATTCATATTTTATTCCGCCTAACATATATTATACGAACTTCGCTTTTCGGGGAAATTACATTGAGGCCTGTCCCCTGCGTGTATGGCCCCTGCTGTCACGAACTTCGCTTTTCGCTGTCAGGACGAGACCCTCGCGATTATCTTCTTGGCCGTATAGTAGAACCCGATCTTCGGGTCCTTGAGGACCGGCGGCACAAAGCCGGATTCCTTGACCGGATGGAAGCCTGGCCCCTCGAGCAAAATAGCGACGGTATTGTCATCTCGCAGGAACGGCTCGGGTATATAGAAATCAGTCTGCGGGCCGACCGATTCGTATTTTCCGAGCGCCGTGCCGTTAAGGTAAATTATGCAGCGTTCGAACGCGTAGTCTATCGTCAGTTTCAGCGCGCAGACGCCTCCCTTGCGCGGCAGGAACCTGAACTTCCGCCTGTACCATACGAGCTCGCCCATCTCCTCGGGGATGACGTATTTCCTCGCGGCGTGGGATTGCCTCCATCCGGACTCGTCGCAGTCCGGCTCGTGGTATCCCTTGATGAGCCCGCCGGCCTTCTCGCGCACAAGCAGGTCATTAAGCACGACGCTGAAGTTTTTTCCGGATATACTTCCCTGTATCTTCACAGGCTTCAGGATCCCGCTGTATTTCTTTATCGCGCCCTCATGCGGGTGGGCTTTCGTGTGGTAGGCGTTCTCATACCTTACGGCCAGCCGGTTTACGCCTTTCTTTACGAAGGCGGTGATATCTATCTCACGGCATTCTATCCCGCGCCATACGAATTTGCCGTTGATATATACGTAAAACCTGTCCATATCGTTGGCTTCGATCATTATCCTGCATTCGGAAGGCTTGCCCTTCAGGTTGAACTTCTGCCTGTACCAGATGAAACCATGCTCAAGCAGCCCCGCCTGTTCCAGCGAATTCGGCAGCTTGACCGCCTTCCACGATGAATCGTCGTAATTTACCTCTTTTTCTTCGACGTCGGATATGAACCGCGGGGGATTGAGCCAGGTTATCTTCGGCAGCTCCTCGACCGCGCAATCGTATTCGAACGCCACCGACTTTGTCGGCTTGTCGTATTTGAACTCGACGGGTTCCTTGTTGATGGTTATCGACTTAGGCCTGAGCGCGGTGAATATCCTCGTGCGCTGGTTGCAGCCGTTCTTGACCTGGGCGTTGATATCGATAGACCTGCCGTCGACAAGGATGTCCTCGATGTAATAGTAATCGCTTATTACGACCGAATCGTCCTTGTCCCATGCCTTCGCGGCGGTCTTTTCGTCAAGGAATACGAAGAATACGCCGCCTATTTTAAGGATGCGGACGCCGTCGTTCTCGTTGCAAATAAGGTATCCGCCCTTTGTCTTTTTGATATCGAACTTGCCTTCTATTATTTCCGGCCCGGCCTTGCCGCATTTGACAAGAGTCTCTCCGCCTATCTCGGGCCTGCCGTAAAGGAATACGAACTCGTCGCCGCCTATATTCTTTTTCAGCAGGAGCTCGCAGGTCGAGTAGCGGACCATCACGCCGTCGCCGAGCGCGATATCCACCGGGAAGAGGAACGAGGATCTCGGAGCGAGTTTCAGGTCCTCTGTCGACGGCAGGGCCATCTCCCTGTTCTCCTCGGGGGAATAATACGAGATGCGGGCCTTGTGGGTGTCTTCGGTAAGGTTGCGGACCATGAGAAACCCGCCCTTCCTGCCGTACCTTTCGAGGACCCTAACGTTCTCGAAAGTCCCGGAGAAGTCGGGGCTCGGCGCGCCTTTCCTTCCGTCGATAAGCGCGACCGATTCGCCGCCCTTCGCGAACTTCGCGGCGCCTTCCTTCTTCTCCGACTCGAAGAGCTCATCCTCGAACGAATCGAGGAACTGCGCGGTGTTGCGCGCCATATGGTATTTCGTAGGAGAGACCTCGCCCCATTCCCTGACGGGCGAATGGCCGAAGTCGTAGGTCGTGCAGGTGCCTATCCCGCCGTAATCGCCCTTGCAGTTCCAGTAGGGGAACGTCGTGCCCCCGACAAAGAGGAAATGGTTCATCACGGAAGCGCCCTCCGCTATCACGGTACGCAGTATCGCGCGCGTGACCTCGGGCCCTATCTGGTAGTTCGGTTTGCCGAACTGCGCGAACCAGCCCGTCTCGAGCTCCATTATCATGAGCGGCTTGTTAGGCTGCGCCGCGACGGATTCGGCTATGACCCTGTCGAAATCGTCGAACTCCCAGAGCCATATCCACGGGATGTTCGGGTAGTAGGTCCGCGCGTCTATGATCTCGCTCTTCCTGAGGAAGCTTCCTTCGACGGTAAAGGTCGGCACGTCTATGCCCTCCTTCTTCGCCATATCGAGCAGTTTCAGGTGATACTCGAGCGCGCCCTCCTTATATCTCTTGATCCCTGTGAACGCGATCAGGTGGTCGTACTCATTCTCTATCTGGAAGAGCACGATGTTGCCGCCCTTCGTTATAAGGTGCGGGCGCAGTATCCCGGCTATCTCCTTATAATACCTGCCGATGAGCCTCATGTATTCCGGGTCATTCTCCCTCAGGTTTATCTTCTTCCCGAGCAGCCAGTCCGGAAAACCGCCGAAATCCCACTCGGCGCATATGTAGGGGCCCGGTTTTATGGCCAGGTAGAAACCGTACTTCTGTGTCAGCGTTATGAACTTCTCGAGGTCCCTGTCGCCGTCCCAGCGGAACTCCCCTTCCCTCGCCTCATGGAAATTCCAAGGTATATACGTCACGACGAGGTTCAGCCCCGCCGACTTCATCTTCTGCAGCCGGTCTTCCCAGAGTTCGTGCGGGACGCGGAAATAATGGAACTCCCCGCCGTAGAGCATGACCCGCTTGCCGTTGATAAGCATGCTCTTCCTGTCGAATGAGATCACCTTCTTGTCCACGACATCCTCCGTATCAGTTAAAGAAGACTTTTATCTCCTTTACTTTCCTGTCCCTTATCATCGCTGAATACGGTTCGGGCACCTCTCCGGCAAAAGGCTTGACCGTCCCGTCCTCCAGCGTCACTTCGTATTTCACCTGCGCCTTGCCCCCAACGGCCCCAAACAAATCTTTCATCTTAGGATTGAAATATGTAACCGGGATGCTCCCGAGAAGCATGAACTTCATGGTCCCCTTCCTGACGGTCTCGTCAATAAGGGCCCCGTCCGGCAGGTAATAGCTGGCCTTGCGGTCTCTCTTCAGGAACATCTCCCCCGGCAATACGGGACATAGCTTGAATGACAGCTTCCCGCCCTTATCGAGCCCGAACGGCTGGCCGCCCGTCATCATGATAAGCCACATGTGGACGAATTCGGCGGTCGAGCCCGAAAGCCTCGCGTAGAAGCCCTGGCCGTGGACCTTCTTGTCCGGGTGCGCGCTGCTCGCTATAAAAGAAGAGTTCTCGAATATGCTCCTGCCGTAGACCTCCGGCTTGAGGAACGGCACCAGCACGTTCTTCATGTTCTTGAAGAAGTCGCCATAGAGGCCCGCCTTGAGCAGCTCGAGCATATACTTGTATTCCATGTGCAGCCATATCGACTGGTTCTCGAGCCAGCCCGGGTTGAACGTCTTAGTCCTCCCTATCTCATAAGGCTGGTCCGCCAGCGAAGCGTTCACGCAGAACATCTTAAGCTTCCTGTCTACGAGGGCGCTCTTCATAAGGTTGCGGTGCAGCCCGGCTGCGACCGAAGCGTCCTTCTCCGCCCTCAGCGCGTGCACCTGCGCCTCAAGGAACAGCGGCAGCGGCTTCGAGTCGAACTTCAAGACCTTTATGCACGGCAGCCCCTTGAAATTCACCTTCGGCGTCTCCCTGCCGTTCGCGCCGGTATATGTTATCTGCTCGTATTCGACCGGGATATTCATGAAATACCCCGAGAAGAGCCCTGACTTCTCGTCGAAGCTCTTGTTTATGGCCGCCTGCGTCCTTTTTGCGGCCAGGTTCAGGTACTTGGAGATCTCCCCTGCGGGCACCGGTATTAGGCGCCCTACGATCCCGAGCCTGGTCTTCTTCCTGAAATCCTCTTTTAACGAAGTCAGCCTGTCCCAGGCGGCATAATCGTCGAGTCTCCCTTCCATGAAACCGCTGAGCGCTTCTTTCGAATCCCTTACGACATCGGCGACCTCTTCGGGTATTTCAAGCGTCGCGCCGCCGAGGTTATCGGATATCAGGGAGATCAGCCGTTTCAGCTTGAACGTCTCGTTCGACGAGGACCCGAACATCCCGGGCAGCCCGTTCAACGCGTCGTACCAGTCCGGCTTATCGGTCTCCATCTCGATCCCGCACCCGTCCGGGCCTATAGAATTTATCTTGTTGACCGCCAGGATGAATAATTTCGTTATCAGGTCGGTCCTGTAGACATCGCCCTTGCCGTCCGTCTTGCGCACGAGGTTTTTCTCGGACTTCCTGTCGGCGATCATCATCTTCTTCTCTTCGTCCTGCCTGACGCCTCCCAATTGTATCGGTTTCCCGTTCCAGACGACGTATTTTTCATCGCGCGGCATCACGACATGCGCGCTGTCATGGAACGCGAACTCCTTTACGCCGAAGAAGAGTTCCCTCCTCCTCTCCGGATAGATCGCGAGAAAGCTCTCTATCAGGTCGAGGTTATAAAATGTATGGTCGCTCCAATAACCTTCTATGTGCTGGGAGTTCTGTATGGTATCCGACCTCTCAAGCACTCGCGAGAGCAGTTTTTCCTTTGGCAGCGGCGTTTTTATGGAGCCGCATTCCATGAACTTGAACAGGTCGCCCGGCGCGAAAGGTTTGCCGAAGAAAGCCGCGGCTTCATCCGCGCGCGCTCCGAACAGCTGCTGCAGGTCCCCGGTATTTCCCTTATACCTGTACGTTATGCCGCCGACACCGTGCGGGTTGAACCCGTCCATCTGTATGAGGCTTATGTAATTAATTATGTTCGTCATGCCGACGTCGGGATTGAAGAACAGGTCGTTGCGCCTGTTCTGGTTCACGTCCCTGTAATTGGAATCGCCCTGCGAATATTCGGTCGGGGAAGTATAGAACTGGTTATAGTCCCTCTCGAGGTCCCCGTGCTTCCTCGAATAGACATAAAATATCTTGCTGCGGTCCTCGGTCACCGGTATCGGCAGGCCGCCGCGCAGGACGTTGTCCAGGAAGTTCTGCGACGAATACCTGTCGAAGCGCTGGTCCTCGCTTATCACGAGCGACCTCGCCATCAGCGACTCTATGAGGGCTTTGTTCTTCGCGAGCTGGTCATCCATGAAGCCCGCGGTCACCGCGCGTTCCACTTTCGACACCTCGGAGAGCGAGTCTACCGTTCCTGCTATTGCGGTCAGGCACGCGATGCCCGAAGGGCCGAGCGTACCGCTGTCGTAGCACATCGAGCAGGCGAACTCGCCGCTCTTAAGCTCCTCTTTGCGGTCATACGAGAATTTCGCCTTAACGTTGAACTCTTGAGGAAAGATGAAATCTTTACGCATGCCGAATATCTGCGAACCGTCGACCATCGGCCTGATGAGCTCCATGCCTTTGCCTTTGGGCTTGAAGCACGCGTAATAATGGCCCCTCCTGACCATCGCGACTTCCGGGCCGTCCTCGTGCGTAGTCTTTATGTGGAAATAGGGTATATCATTCTCCAGGTTCTCGACAAAACTGAATGACTTCACGAGGTATTTCATCCTCTTGAGGCTGAAGTCATCCATGCCGAAAGGTATTACCTGCGGCATACCGTCTATCAATTCGTATTTAAGCTTCTTCCCCGAAATGTTCTTTATGCTAAGCCGCCTTATGAGCCCCGGGAACGGCTTGCCCACGACGTTGCAGTATTTTACCTCGACGCTGAGCCCGAATTTCCTATGCTCTTCCTTCAGCGTTACGGAATACGGGTTTATGGCCATCGTCTGGGCGGGGATATACTTCTCTTCCTTCTCGTAGGTGCGGAACGGTTCGTATAATACGAACCCGCCCTTTACGGAGACCTTTATGAACGTCCTGAAACCCTGGGAACCGACGAGCTGGTACGCGAAGTTCGCCGGGAAGAATTCCATCATCGAACGGTCCTTGTTCTCTATGCCGAAACTGCAGACCGACTGGTTCCTGTTCACATAGAACGTCCACATCGGGATGCCGTCGAGCCCCGCGATACCGGGCAGGAAACTCGAGAACGGTTTAGAGTGGTTATAATCTTCTATTATGAATTCGTTGTCCTGTCCCAGCTTATAGACCGGTGCTTTCCCCATTTTGCTCTCTTGATCTCCTATCGTTTTGTACAGCTCTTCCTTATCATCATCCTGGCCGGGATCTTCCTGGATACGATCCCCTTCTCAAACAGCAATTCGACAACGGACTTTCCCATCTCCTCGTAAGGCTGGCGCAATGTGGTGAGGGGCGGATCCGTCTCCGCCGAAGCCGCGAGGTCGTCAAAGCCGACTATAGATACCTCATCGGGCACGGCCATCTTCCTCTCCCTGAAATATTCGATCCCGCCGTAAGCCATAAGGTCATTCGAATAGAATACGGCATCGGGGCGCGCCTTTTTCGAGAAGAGTTTCGCCGTCGCCCTCTTGCCGCCGACCGTGTCATACCTCCCGTCCAGCGCAAGCTCCGGTTCCGGCTCTATGCCCTTGATGCGCAGGCAGTTCAGGAAGCCCTGCCTCCTGTCGTGCGTGTCGAACCTGTCCTCGAAACCCCCGACGAACGCTATCCGCCTGTGGCCGAGTCCGGTGAGGTATTCGCCTACACCGTAGCCCGCCTCGAAATTGTCGACGTCGACATACTTTGCTTCGACGTCCAGCTTTCCCCCGACGCATACGAGGTTGGCTTTCTCCGCGTGCAGGAAGAGGCCTTCCTCCGCCTCCATCGCGGGGGCTACGAACACGAATCCCTCGATTATCCCGGCCTTGTAATAGCTTATCAGGTTCTTGAGCCTCTTAATGTTCCCGGGCCCGTCGTTGCCGAGGCTCGCGATTATTATATCGTATCCCTTCGACCTCGCGCTGTTGCTTATCGAATCCATAAGGTTTATGAAATATTCGGTCTGGAAGAAATTATCATATTTGGTCAGGAGGCAGATCATCTTCGCCTTCATCTGGATATTCTTGGATAGGCCCCGCCCGAACGGGTTAACGCTGTAGTTGAGCTGCTTTGCGACCTTCGCTATCTTGCGCCTCAGCTCCTCCTTGACATAAGGATGCCCGGCCAGCGCGCGGGATACGTGCATAGGCGATACGCCGACGATCTTGGATATCTCTTTAAAGGTGACTTTTTTCATGTTATGTTATCGATAACATCTTATAGCCCCGTAAGCAGGCATGTCAAGCGCTATTATTTATTTCGCAGACTGCAGGTAGGGGGAGAACTTCACCTGCAAGAATGATTTCTTTATCTCCGCGAATGCCGAAGCGTCGCCCGCGGGCGCGTTAGGCTTATAACTTGAAAGTTCTACCTCCTGCGTATTCTGGTCCGGGCTCGCGAGGTCAAAATAATCGGGATCGACGCCGTCATCGGAGGTCGTCGCCTCCCCTCCGCCGCCATGCCAGTCATCCGCTTCCTTATAGATCTCGCGCAAGCGCTCCTTGTCCTCGGTGCCCATCGCGACCACGAACCTCCAGGTCTTTCCGGCCGGGTTCCCGATTATCTTAAGCGGCACCTGGACTTCTACGGCGCAGGCGTTCGAATCCTTTATCTTGAAGCCGGAGGTATCGGCCTTCTCGCCTATCGACTTCGCTATAAGCTTTCCTTTTGCGTCCCAGATCCTTCCCTTATAAGTGCCGGCTATGCATATCACATAATCTGCCGCTAGCGACTTTGAGACCCTCAACTCGCCGAATGTCCCCGTATCGGCATCCATCGTGTTCATGTCGCCCTGTTGGATGACCTGCATGCCTCTCCTGCCGCCGCCCATTCCGTCGGTATCGATGGCTATCACACGCACGGGAGACCACCAGTCGCCGGGCTTTGAGGCCCTTACCAGGAAATACATATTCTTGCTGTCCCAGGTGATGCGGAACTCTTCGAGGTCGGCCGCCTTAGCGAACGCGGGCGTCTTGGGATAGGTATATTTGCCGTTCCCGGTGTCGTCGCCCGATGCGTCCTTCCAGATGAACTCGCCTCTGCTTATTATGGAAGAATTGGGCTTTCCGGGCACCGTTCCGACCCAGTCGGCTACGGAACCGTCCACCCTTATCGGGTGCCCCGCAAGGGAACCGCTTCCCATATCGGCGGAAGAAAAATCATAGAACGAAAGAGCAACAAGGATAATGACATAAACAGCCGTCTTTTTAGTCATCCTTCCGTCCTTTCTGGTGTACCGGAGCGCCGGGGCGGACTTTTTGAAAAGCCCGCCCCCGCCCCTTGCTATCCTTGCAGTTCCTCTTACTTCCCGAACTTCACGGTCAGGAACGACTTT
>Ga0265297_10011825_pt1 | contig 10606 bp, 7 predicted proteins | sample Munlanlwell13791_FD_192502 | JGI IMG/M metagenome (GOLD analysis project Ga0265297, IMG submission 192502) | Leachate microbial communities from a municipal landfill in Southern Ontario, Canada - Leachate well 137-91 | ecosystem: Engineered > Solid waste > Landfill > Unclassified | place...
CTATCACAGCGCCGTTGCGCTGCAGGCGGCGGCGGAATCGGACCTGAAGAACACGCAGGCCGCATATGACGCGGCTTCCCGCAGGTACGAGGTAGGGCTCGCCGCGAAACTCGACGTGCTGCAGGCGAAATCGACATACGAGCAGACGCTGTATTCACTCGAGAATGCTAAGGGCGCGGTCAAGACATCGAAGGCCGCGCTGGCAAGGTCTCTCGGCTATCCCGCGGACACCGTCTTTGATGTGCTCGAGCCGTCCAAGGATGTCCCAAGATCGGTAAATGACGAGGATATCACGGGCATGATAAACGACGCCATCGAACAGCGGCCGGATATCGCCGCGTTGAGGGCGAACCTCAGGGCGCAGAATGCCGTCGCAAGGTCGGCCAACTCCGACCTCTACCCGACGCTGAGCGCCGGTGCCTCGGCGAATAAGAATTTCTATAAATATTACAACTACAGCCAGCCTCGCGATACCGACAGGACATACGCGGCGTACCTGAGTTTCGACTGGGACGTCTTCGACGGTTTCGAGAACCTGAACAAGCTTCGCGAGGAGCAGGCGCTCGCGAATGTCGAGCGCGAAAAGCTCATAGAGGCCGAGATCGCGGCCAGCGCCGAGGTCTGGACCAAATACTATGATTTCAAGACGGCGGCTAAGAAGCTCGAATACAGTGAAGCGTTCCTGAACACCTCGCAGACATCATACGAGTTGGCCCTAGAAAGCTACAGCAACGGCCTGAACAGCATACTCGACCTGCTCGATGCGGAGAGCAAGCTCTCCGACGCGAAGAGCAGCCTCATACAATCGAGAAAAGACCTTTTCGTGGCACTGGCCCAATTGGCCCACGCGACCGGAACGATATATACAGGCGGAGAGACAAAAAATGAACAATCTCGGTAACACGCTGACTAAACTGATCAAATACGCGGCCTGGATAGGGCTCGCATTGCTGCTGACCATGGGTATCGTAAAGGGCTGCAGCCGCAAGCCCCCGGAGAGGAAAATACCGCCGAAGATCGTCAAGGCGGTCAAGGCCGACCTTCAGGATGCCGACATATTCATAGAATCCTTCGGCAACCTCTACTCGCCCTATAACGTTAATATCATGTCGCAGGTGACCGGCGAGATAAAGGAAGTCCATTTCAAGGACGGCGACATCGTGAAGAAAGGCGACATGCTCTTTACGATCGACCCGAGCTCGTATAAGGCCACCCTCGACAAGGCGGAGGCCCAGCTGATACAGGACCTCGCGAACCTGAAACTGAACAAGGATACGCTCGAGAGGAACAGGAAACTCCTCGCGAAGGAGCTCATCTCGCAGCAGGCCTTCGAGCAATACGAGACGAGCGTCACCGCGTCAGAGGCGATGATAAAGCTCGATAACGCCAACATAGATCTCGCGAAGATCAACCTCGCCTATTGCTATATCGCCTCCCCTATAGACGGCACCTGCGGCAAGCGCCAGGTGGACCCGGGCAATATCGTGATGGCGAATTCGGGACCGACGCTCGTTAACATAAAGACCGTCGACCCGCTCTACGTTGATTTCACGATCCCGGAGAGGGACCTCGATAACGTAAGGGAAGCTATGGCAAAAGGGCAGCTCAAGGTGATCATCTTCATCGCGCGCGAAGGCGGCGATCCCGTCACGCGCGAAGGTATGCTGCATTTCGTCGATAACGCGGTGGATAACACCACCGGCACGATCCTGCTGCGCGCCTCGGTCGACAACAAGGACTCCGCTCTTTGGGCCGGGCAGTTCGCGAATGTCCGGCTTGTCCTCAGGAAAGAGAAAGACGCGGTACTTATCCCCTATGAAGCCATGCAGGTAGGGCAGGAACAGGGCGTATTGTACAATTATGTTTTCACGATCACGCCGGACAACAAAGCGGAAAAAAGGAACATCACCGCCGGCAACAAGATAGACGACCACGTGATCGTGGAGAAAGGGCTTAAGGCCGGGGAGTACGTCGTGACCGCCGGCCAGATGGGGCTGAGGCCCGGGGCGGACGTCGAGATAAGCGCCCCGCAGAACGGGGCATCCAAGAAGGCGGACGAATGAGCTTCTCCGAAAACTTTATAAGAAAACCCATTATGACCACGCTGCTCATGGTGGTCGTGACGATATTCGGCATGGCGGCTTATTTCACGCTTCCGATCAGCGACCTTCCTGTCGTTGACTATCCGGTCATTCTCGTTCAGGTGGCGTACCCGGGCGCGAGCCCCGACACGATGGCGTCTGCCGTCGCGTCCCCTCTCGAGAACGAGTTCACCGAGATACAGGGCCTTACCAGCATCATCTCGAACAATACCGAAGGGCAGTCGCAGATAATACTGACATTCGACCTTAGCAGGAATGTAGACCTCGCGGCTCCCGACGTGCAGGCGGCCATATCGCGCGCGGCGGGGAACCTCCCGACCGACTTGCCGGCCCCTCCCTCTTACCAGAAGGTCAACCCTTCCGATACGCCTATTATCTATATGATGCTCAACTCGGACACCCTTACGCCCGGCCAGCTTTACGACCTGGGCAACAGGACCGTCGGCAAAAGGATAAGCATGATAGACGGCGTCTCGCAGGTCCAGGTATGGGGCGCAAAAACAGCCGTGCGCGTCCAGGTGGACCCGAACAAACTTTCCGCTTTCCAGATAGGAATAAACGAAGTAGCGGCAGCGGTATCGACCGGCACGGTCCTGATACCCGCGGGAAGCCTCGACGGCGACATCATGGCTTTCTCCATCGAACCGAAAGGCCAGCTCTTCAAGGCGAAGGATTACGATGAACTTATTGTCGCATACAGGAACAACTCCCCCGTCAGGCTGAAGGATGTCGGGCGCTGCATCGACAGCATAGATAACGACGTGATACGCCCGATGTTCGGCAAGCCGGGAGAGGGCATGAGATCCAATAACGTCGTTATAGCGATATCGCGTTCTGCCGGTTCAAACACGGTCGCCCTCGCCGCCAACATACTGGATATGACGGATATGCTCCAGAAGGAGCTGCCCGGCTCCGCAAGGCTTGAGGTGTTTTACGATAAATCCGTAGAGATCGTCGAATCGGTCAATGACGTCAAGCAGACTATCCTCATAGCGCTCATTCTCGTCGTTCTTATCATATTCCTCTCCCTCGGCAGGATATCGGATACGATAATACCGAGCATCTCTCTTCCGCTGTCCGTCGTCGCGACCTTTGTCGTCATGTACGCGATGAACTTCAGTTTGGACCAGATGTCCCTGCTGGGGCTCACGCTCTGCATCGGGTTCGTGGTCGATGACGCCATCGTCGTGCTCGAGAACACGGTCCGCCTTATCGAGGGCGGCAAGAAACCGATGGAAGCTGCGGTCGAGAGCGCCGACCAGATCACGTTCACGATCATATCGATGACGCTTTCGCTCGCCGTAATATTCATACCTCTTGTCTTTATGGGAGGGGTCGTCGGCAGGATATTCCGCGAGTTCGCGGTCACCGTCGTCGCGGCCATCCTCTGCTCGGGCGTAGTATCGCTTACGCTTACCCCGATGATGTGCGCGCGCATGCTCAAGGAACATAAGCCGGGTGATTCCAAATTCCAGGAGATGATCACCAAATTTATGAACGGTATTATAAATAAATACGGCGTGATCCTGAAATGGACGCTGCAGCGCCCGATGACCACCCTTATCGCGTGGGTATTATGCTTCGGCGGGACGATATTCTTTTTCATGATCGTGCCCCAGACGTTCCTTCCTGAAGGCGACAGCGGCGCGGTCATGGGACAGATGATGATGCCGCTCGGGACCTCCTCGAAGCAGATGGGGGAATTCCAGGACAAGGTAAATAACGTCCTGCTGAACGACAAGAACGTCGAAAAGGTCATTTCGGTCACCGGCCTGAACCCAGGAGCCGACCAGAGCACCGGCATATTCTTCTCTACGCTTAAGCAGCGTGACAAGAGAGAGCCGATGAGCAAGGTTGTCCCTAAACTCAGGAAGGAGATGTCCATGATACCGGACGGCATGGCTTTCGTCATGGCCATACCCGCCCTTAAACTGAGCGCCGGAGGCGAGGCGACCGCGACCGGAAGCAAATATTCGTATACCCTTACCGGCCCCGACCAGGATAAGCTCTATCAATCATCTTTTGACCTGGCGGATGCCATGAAAAAACTACCGGGGTTCCTCGATATCCAGAACAGCACAAGGCTCGACCTTCCGCAGTTGAACATTCAGATACTGCGCGACAGGGCCTCCACCCTGGGCATAACCGCGCACGACATCGAATATGCGCTGACCCTGGCGTACTCCGGCGGAAAGGTCACGACGTTCAAGACCGACGTCGACCAGTATGATGTCATTGTCGAGCTTACGAAGGATTTCCAGAAGAGGCCCGAGAACCTTTCGCAGATATACGTAAGGTCCTCGATAACGGGCAAGCTCGTGCCGTTGAGCACGGTAGCGAAATGGGAGGTCGACGCGGGCCCGCAGAACGTGCCGCATTTGAACCAGCTCAATTCGGCGACCCTTTCCTTTAACCTTTCCCCCGAGGTCCCCCTCGGCAGCGCGACGAAGGCGCTCGAGGAGCTTACGAGAAAACCGGAAGTGGTGCCGGAAGGCGTTACGGGCTCCCTGCAGGGTGAAGCCGAACAGTTCCAGGAATCTATCGCAAGCCTGGGGATACTCATAATCGTCGCCATATTCATCAAATACATCATACTTGGCATACTCTACGAGAGCTATGTCCATCCGTTCACAATACTCACGACGCTTCCGGTAGCTACTTTCGGCGGGCTGGCCACTCTGTGGCTCTTCGGCTCCGAGCTCTCCCTCTATGCTTATGTAGGCGTATTCATGCTTCTCGGTATCGTGGCTAAGAACGGCATCATGATGGTCGATTTCGCGAACGAAAACCTCGTCAAGAACAACATGAATAATTTCGACGCTATTTATAACGCCTGCCTCGTAAGGTTCCGCCCTATCCTCATGACGGGCCTCGCGGCTATCATGGGCGCGATGCCTATCGCGCTAGGATACGGCGCGGACGGCGCTTCAAGAAGGCCCCTGGGGCTCATAGTCGTAGGCGGCCTGATATTCTCGCAGGTAGTCACGCTCTTCGTCACGCCCGGCATATTCCTTTATATGCAGAAGTTCCAGGAGAGGTTCCTCGACAAGTTCGAGCTGACACGCTCGGATGCGGCGAGGAAGGTGACGGATAAGGCGAAGGAGTAGCACTGGCTCCTATCTGTTCCTCGCGTAAACGCTTGTATTTTTGCGCTTTGCGCAAAAATAACTGCGCACGCTTCGGAATAGAAAAACCCCTGCAACTAAATGCAGGGGTTTTTCATTATGGTTGCCCCGCTTGGACTCGAACCAAGACAGCAAGATCCAGAATCTTGTGGGCTACCATTACCCAACGGGGCAGTAAACGCTATGTAAAGGCGGGGATATATCCTTACGGAGAGACCTGCTCGAACCGCAACGACCGTATGAAGTGGTCAAACGCCTTTGAGTATTTGCTAAAATCCTCCTGCCTGTTCCTATAGCTGAGAATATACGCTTTGGAGTCTTTTAACAGGACCACCTCCCTCTCTATCACCTTTATCTTGCTGTTCCCTACCGAATATATCTTATCCAGGGTCTCGAACTCGAAGCTCGAATCGACGGCTTCTCCTGCGGGCAGTTTTATCCTTGCTCTCGGCAATGAGACCTCACTAGCGCGGTGTATCTTTATATTCTTGGATATGATGATATCCGCGATACCATCCAGATCCTTCGATCCTGCCCCTAAAAGGGCGATGTCCCTCACTAATATGTTCATGAATGGCTTGAAGCTTGTAGACTTATCCTTGGCCGGCTCCCCAAAGAACACTTCAGCGTAGCTATTATTCGAGCCCCTGGATTCGCCGTGCATCCAGCCCTTTATATATTCCACTTTAAGGCCCAACATCGGGTCTTTTGCCGTATACTTCTCATATTTGAAACCATTCGAACTGCACGATACGAGGCTCACCATAAGCACTCCTGAAACAAGCGCGGTAAAAATATCCCTTCTAAAGACCATCTGTTTCTCCCGATAATTAGGTTAATATTCTATATAGGCGCCTGTATCGTCTACAAGGTTCCCGTAGCGAGAACGAACCTCGGTCTTCATTGCCGCTTCATCGCCTATCATAGCCGCCCAGGTCTCAAGTTCCGGGTTTACATCTGTTCCGTGTATTTCGTTCCAGACCAGCGCGGCAGTATTAAAAGCGTTATATTCCTGGTCTATGGAATCGTACGGGGACTGGGTAATATGGATGTTCTCGAGGGCCTGGCCATGGTTGACAATCGCGTCGTTTATCCAAAAATCCGGATGGTAGCTATAATCTGCATGCATCGCTTCATGGGACATTACGGCGGCGATAGCGTTATCGGTGTATATATCCCCGAACGCCAGCGTACTTGTCTTAAGCAGGTCGTTGATATATATGGTGTTGCCGTACAGTATAGAGCCATCGCCGTTATAAAAATCATAATACGGCTGGTCCGTCAGTCCTGTCCACATGGCAAGCGGCTGGAAGAACTCGAAATCGCTGTATAAGCGCCCGAAATCAAAATAGACAACATTTATGCCTTCGTCGTTTATCAGGTCATAAAAATAATCACCGTTAACCGTGCCGTTGAGGAGGCCGATCACATCTGCGGGTACATTGACAGTATCCCTATAGGTGTGTTGTTCTGAGCTGCCTCCGGTCGGACTAGTATCTCCGCTATCGCCACTGTCGCCACTATCCCCGCTGCCGCCGGGCGCACCGCCGCCCCCCGGGCTTCCGCCGCCCGGGCTGCCGCTTCCGGGTGGAGTGCTGTCGCCGGTATCAGGGCCTCCGATGTCATCCCCGCCCAGGTCCGGCGGGGTCTGGTTTACGCTGTCGGGGGATATGGGGCCGGTATTGTTCCTCGCGACGACTATATCATCGCCGGCTATATCGCCCGACTCTATGTCGTCTCGTATCCTCTCGGCAAGCACGATAAAATTATCGTTCGTGACTCCGACTACCTTATAATTAAACCACCTTGGCTCGATGTCCATGCCAAGGCGTTCGTTGACTTCCTGCGTATTGGCCGCGGCGACATATTCGCCCGTCTCGAGCCTGACTATCTCCTCGGTCTTCGCGATATTAGCGACGGTCGCCACCGCCTCGACATACTTCGACTTATTTATCGCGTTCTTGTAGAAAGCAAAAATAAGCCCGAAGAAGACGGCTATGACCGTGATCGCGAGCAATATCTCTATAAGAGTGAATGCTTTTCTTTTTACCATACTATAATTTTACCATAACGGGCCGGTATTTCAACCTGTTAATTACCCGGCGACAGGGCATCCAACGCTGCCTTTGCATCCGGATTCATCGGGTCTACCGACAATATCTTCCTCCAGCAGGCCTTCGCTTCCGCTCTGTCGCCCCTGTTCGAATGAGCGACGCCAAGGTTATAAAGCGCCTCTGTGTTATCCGGCTCCTTCTCCACTACTTTATTGTATTCGCTTATAGCTCCTGGATAATCCTTCCGCATGAGCAGCAGCCCGGCCAGGTTGAAATGCGCTTCGGTCATTCCGGGATCCTTCTCGAGCGCCTTATTGAACATCTCTATCGCTTTTTCGTTCTCCTTGTCGGTCGCGTATATGGCCCCGAGGTTGTTCAGTATCTTCGCGTCTATTGTCCCCTTCTCTAGCACGTAGTTATAATCCTCTTTAGTCCTCGATAGGTTGCCCGCCTTATGGTTCAGCACGGCGCGCAGGTAATGTATCTCGGAGCTTTTCGTGAACGTCTGGAGCAGCACGTCGCAAAACGCGGCGGCCTCGGCATATTTGCCTTCCTTGACATTGTCCTTTATCGCGTTACAGAGGCCCTCGTAATCATATTTAGAAACGGAGCCGTCATCGTTGAGTATCTTGTCAATGCGGTCTCTCTTTACGCTCGCTTCGCCGTCGGGGCGGGCCAGCACGAGGGTGTCCTTGCTGCGGGAGACCACCCTCTCGTCCGCGACCCTTCCGTCGGTATAATATACCTTCTCCGCCCCGCAGTAAGGCGCGGGGAATAACGAATATGCGAGCAATACGGTGATAGCCAATGAATGTCTTTTCATGGTTTTGCCTTCTCCGCGGCGGATTTCAGCCGGATCATGGACCTCTCCTTGCCTACCAGCGCCACCGTCTCGAACAGGCTCGCGCCGACTTTATGCCCGGTTATCGCCACCCTTATGGGATGTATCAGCTCCGCCGCTTTCAGCCCGGACTCCGCGGCCAGTTTCCTGACGCAATCCTCGAGGGCGGGAGCGCTGAAGTCGCCCAGTTTCGAGAACCTGTCTATGACGTCTTCGAGTTTCTTCTTCGCGCCTTCTTTGCCGAGCACGGAGGAGACCGCCTCCTCATCGCACTCCAGGCCTTCCGAGAAGAACGGCGCTACCGAATCGGCGAGCTCCCGTACCGTCTTCGCGCGCGGGTGGAAAAGTTTCACGGCCTCGGCAAGCCGGGCGCCGTCAAAACCTTCCTTAAGGACGCCTTTCTCCTTCAGCTCCGGCACTATCGCGGCAGCCAGGTCCTCGGGCTTCCGCGCCCTGATATATTCCCCGTTCATCCACGTCAGCTTGTTTATATCGAACACCGCTCCGGTCTTGCCGACCTTTTCGAGCGTAAATTCCTTTATTATCTCCGTTATAGGCAGGACCTCCCTGTCGCCCGACGGGGCCCAACCGAGAAGAGATATGTAATTAACGAGCGCGTCGGGCAGGAAACCCATCTGCCTGTATTCGGATATGGACGTCGCGCCGTGGCGTTTCGACATTCGCGAACGGTCTGTCCCGAGGATCATCGGGATATGCGCGAATTTCGGCGGCTCTATCCCGAGCGCCCTGTAGACGGCGAGCTGTTTCGGGGTATTCGATATGTGGTCGTCGCCCCTTATCACGTGCGTTATCTTCATGTCGTCATCGTCTATCACGCACGCGAAGTTATATGCCGGGAACCCGTCGGATTTCATCAGCACGAGGTCTTTTTGCAGGTTCATGTCGAACGTGACCTTGCCGTGCACGATGTCTTCCATTACGATCGTATCCTTCGGCATCGTAAGGATTATCGCCTTCTCTCCTCCGAGCGCGCCTTCGGCCTCATACGCTTTCCCTTCCTTAAGCAGTTTTTGCGCGTAGCCGCGGTAGGCGTCGAGCCTCTTGGTCTGGTAATACGGCCCCTCGTCCCAGTCCATACCGAGCCACTTCATCGAGCTGATTATCTCCTGAAGGAACTCGTCCTTCGAGCGCTCCCGATCGGTATCTTCGACCCTGAAGACGAATGTCCCCTTCTCGTGCCTCGCGAAAAGCCAGTTGAAGAGCGCGGTCCTCGCGCTTCCTATATGTAAAAATCCCGTCGGTGACGGGGCAAACCTTACTCTTACCATCTCATTGCCTCGCGACTAGCCGGGCGCCTTCCTTCAGCGCCTGCTCGTTCATGGGTATAAGGTCCTGCTTGTCCGGAGGTATGACCTCCTTCAATGCGTCGACAAGAGCCCTCATCGACACTATCTTAAGTTTCGCGTTCAATGCCCCGAGAGCTATCATATTGGCGACCCGCGTATTTCCCATATCGGTCGCCATCTTCGTGACCGGTATCCTCATCACGTCTATATCGCCCCTTGCCGGCTGCCTGTCTATCAGCGTCTCGTTCATTATCAATGTCCCGGACGGCGTCAGCGACTCCTCGTACCTGTCCATCGAAGGCCTGTTCATCACGATGCAGGCGGTCGGGCTGGTGACGACAGGCGAAGGGACCATCTCGTCCGATATGACGACCATCGAATGGGCCGTCCCGCCGCGCACCTCGGCGCCGTATGACGGCATCCACGTTACCTTCAGCCCCTCCTTCATAGCGGCCCAGGCAAGCACCTTGCCCATCACCATTATCCCCTGCCCTCCGAAACCGGCGAATATTATCTCTTCTTTCATCTACATATCCTTTATGATCCCGAGCGGGAAATACTTTGTCATCTCGTCCTCGATGCGGCGGCATGCGTCTTTCGGAGAGAGGCCCCAGTAGGTCGGGCACGGTGAAAGTATCTCGACGAGCGAGAACCCCTTGCCTTCCATCTGGTTCTTCAGGGCCTTCTTGATCGCCGCTTTCGTCTTGAGCACGTTCGCCGGGTTATCCACCGATACCCTCTCTATGTATTTGGTCCCGGGCAGCTGTGACAGCAGTTCCGAGATCTTCATCGGGTAACCGTCCCTCGTTATGTCGCGGCCGTATATCGAGGTCGACGTCTTCTGGCCGATCAGCGTCGTCGGGGCCATCTGCCCGTTCGTCATGCCATATACGCCGTTATTTATGAAGAAGACCGTTATGTTTTCGCCGCGGTTGGCCGTGTGTATTATCTCGGCCGTGCCTATCGCCGCGAGGTCGCCGTCTCCCTGGTAGCTGAAGACGATCTTGTCGGGATGCACGCGCTTTATGCCCGTCGCGACACATGGAGTCCTGCCGTGCGGGGCCTCGGAGCAGTCGAAATCCCAGTATTCATAAGCGATGACCGCGCAGCCCACCGGGCATACCGCTATGATGTCCTCCCGGATACCGAGTTCGTCGATGACCTCGCATATCAGCCT
>Ga0265297_10011826_pt1 | contig 10605 bp, 8 predicted proteins | sample Munlanlwell13791_FD_192502 | JGI IMG/M metagenome (GOLD analysis project Ga0265297, IMG submission 192502) | Leachate microbial communities from a municipal landfill in Southern Ontario, Canada - Leachate well 137-91 | ecosystem: Engineered > Solid waste > Landfill > Unclassified | place...
CCCTCTCCTTATAACAGTCTCTTTAGAGATACTGTATCATGTATCAATAGTTACATTTATTATGCACGGGGGACAGAAAAAGGTAGCCCGGATCTTTGTTATAAGGATGGTGGTTTCTGTTGGGGCCGGTATATTTTCGCTGATCACGTTCGGTCTGAACGGTCTGGCATGGTCTTACTTGATTTGCAGTATTTTTATATATTTATTTATGTTTCATCCGGAAATAGCAAAGCTTTGCGACATATCATTCCTTGGCTTATTTATAAAATTCATCAGACCGCATCTAATTTCAGCATCAGGGCTCCTGATTTTTTTCCTTACATACATCATATTTTTCAGCGTTAATAGTTTCGCATCGTTTTTCATCGTCAATTCTTCCGCCTTCTTTTTCTATGCGGCGTTATTTTATATATTTGCGCTGGATAACAGAGAGAGAAAAATGATCTCCTCTGCCTTTGCAGAGATTAAAAGGATGATGGGCCGATGAAGATACCGGATATATCGGTTATAATGCGCTCTAATAATGATGCGGGCACGATAGGAGAAACCCTGAAGATGCTGTATGCGCAAACTGCGCAAGATTTTGAATTGATAAATATGGATAACGCGTCTATAGACGGAACGATTGACATAATAAAAAGATATAATAGACCCGGTAAGATATTCAATGTTGAAAAAGGCAGATATATGCCCGGCAGAGTGCTGAACGAAGCGGTGGCTATCGCCCGCGGCAGGATAATCGTTTTTTTGAATTCAGATGCAACGCCCGCAAACGAAAAATGGCTCGAATATCTCATTGGCGGATTGAATAAAGAGATGAAAGTGATGGCGGTTTATGGAAGACAAATTGCTCGAAAGAATGCAGTTCTATTAGTGCGAATGGATTACGAGAGGTGCTATCCGCCCGCTGGAAAAGATTCCTTGTTGACCGAGCCGATGTTTTCTTTCGCCTCCGCGGCAATGTATAAAAAAATATGGGAAGAACAGAGGTTTTATGAAGGGGGATTAGCCGAGGACATAGAGTGGTCTCACCGGATCACGGCACGCGGGTATAGATACCTGTATGTTCCTCAGTCAGAAGTATTTCATTCTCATAGATATCCGCTTAAGATGTTATTTAAGAAAACATATTTAGAGCATATTCCAATAGGGGCTTTGAATAAAGGTAGAAACAATTTCTTAATTCAACTGAAGAGATGCGTGGCGGCTATCCGCAGAGATATGGCCGCATGTTTAAAAAATGCCGATTTCAGAGCTCTTTTATATTCGCCTTTATACAGGATTATCATATTCATGAGCTCTTATCTTGGTATGAAGAAAGGCATGAGGGTAGATGTCAACCGCAAATAACGCCGCGAAGAGGATAGTACATATAAATCAATACGGCTCCTTTAAAGGCGGCGTAGAGAATTACATATACGAGATAGCCGAATGGATGCAGGAGTACGAGCATTATCTGATATACAAATTTGACGGAGGAATGGAATACCGTAAGATATTTAAAGCAAGCTACGAGATTCTGGGTTCAGGAGGCATGGCGATAGAGGAGGCACTAAAAGATATCAGGCCGACCCATCTGATAGTCTACAACATCGGTAATGAAAGTATGGAGGCGTTCTTCAGATTGCGTAGCCAGCTCGGATTTAAGATCATGAAAAGCTTTCATGACTATTCGATGTTCTACGTCGGTCCGGGTTATAACCGCCTCACCTTAACAAGGATAAGGTCCCCTCTTACCTGGCATTCTATATTCACGGCCATGACGCGGGATGCCTTTACCAGAAAGATAAGATTCGAGAATGTATTCCGTAAAAGAAAACTGTTAGCCGAGATTAACAGTGTGGATGCGATCGAAATACATACCGAAGATATGAAGAGATTATTGGAACAGAGCGGAATACGCACAGACAAAGCCTGTATCAATCCTCCATGGGCGAAAGATTTCGGTCCCGTAGCCCCTCCTCCCAAAGATGCCCCCATCCTCTTCGTTGGTAATCTGATCAGGGGGAAAGGGTTTAAGTTGCTTTTAAAGGCGCTTCGAAAAGTGGATGCGCCATATAAATTAAAAGTCGCAGGCGATGGTTATTTAAGACAGTCACTGGAAAGATACGCCTTAAGGTATAAGATCCGGGCCGACTTCTTAGGGCACGTACCAAAAAAAGCTTTATCGGACCTCTATCGTTCAAGCGCATTTATAATAATGCCGTCTCTATTGGAAGGATTTGGTTTTGTGATTATAGAGGCAATGAGCCATTCAAGGCCCGCGATCGCGTTCGACATAGGAGGCGTGTCGGGGATCATAAAAGACGGCATCGATGGATATGTTATAAGACCTTTCGACCTCAGTGAATTAGCCGCAAAGATAGAGGGATTACTGCAAAATCCGGATAAAGTGATAGCGATGGGGCAGGAAGGCCGCAAGGTCTTTCTTTCAAAGTTTACATTTGAACATCATCTTGCCAGGTTGCGTAAAAAGCTTTCGGAATTGGAAGGATAATGGGACTATACACCATTTTAAATAATGCCGAGCTGGATAGCCGGATAGACAGAGATTTAAATATATGCAAGGAGCATATCTTAAAGGCATTTGATGACCGCATTCTGTCCATAGTGCTTATAGGCGGATACGGCCGCGGTGAGGGCGGTGCCGTCATGCGTGGCAATAGCTATTTTCCCCGCAACAACTATGATATCCTGATCGTATTTAAAAAGATAGGGTTCCTGCAAAGGGAAAATATTAGAAAATTACTGGATAGGATAAAGGCGACGCTGGACGCCGAACTCATGACGGTCTTTGAATATTCTTTCCAGGCTAGAAACAAATTGGCAAATGCGCGCAATATCATGATATATCAGGATATGTACAATGCCGGCAAGACCATTTACGGGTCGGACATAAGATCTATACTGCCGTCGAGAGTTGCGCTTCCGCTCGATAATTCAGAGGCATTGAAGGTAATCCGCAACCGCGCTACGTCTCTATTATTTATTAAAACCGGAAAATCCCGCAAGGGATATGATATTACTCAAGAGCAGACCAAGACATGGTATTCCAAGGCTGTAATCGGTTTTGGCGACGCCGTATTGATAGTGGCTAAAAAATATAAGACACGGTATGCCGAAAAGATGATTATGATAGAAGGTCTTTCTTCCCGGGAGGCCTTCGTCGACGGAGAAAGCTTAAACTACTTTAAGGCGCTGCATAAAGCAGCTTCATTGTATAGGCTTAAGAATGAGGACGATCCGGTATTATCGGATGAGGATAAGATAAGTAACAGTTTGAGTAGGATAAACCTCTGGGTACTGAAGAAATATCTTAATACCCCTGAATTGACCTGGAGAGATGTCGCCGGTATTTCCATATGCGCGGATAGATCATTTTTAAGATCGGCAAGGAATGTATACGTAAATATGAGAGAGTACGGCCCATATCGTTTCCTTGCAATGTTCCTTCATAAGCCCGCGGCGATATTTACGCATCCTTCCGAGAAACTGTTTACGGTATTGCCGCTCGTATTATATAAACACGACTTTGATTCTTTACCGGCATGCGTCCTGGGATTAAATATGGATAAGCGGGCAACCATTGCCGATGTCAGGAACGAATGCATCAGGATATTCGAGAAATACATCGCATAGAGGCGCCTTCGTTAAAAAGGATATAGCGTTATGATATGCCTTACCATAGATATTCACCACATGAGCCTGGATACGCCGGATCAGAAAAGGCTGAAAGGTTTTACCGAATCCGACATCGCCGCGGAGTTCATACGCATGGCCCGCGACAGAGGCATCAAATTGACGTGCTTTGTGACCGGTAGACTTGTGCGGGAAGAGCCGATCGATGTATACAGGAATTTCGATAATATAGAGATAGGAGGACATACCTATAATGCGTTTGAGCCTCAACTATTTCATCGGATTACCAAAAAATTATTAGGTACATATTGCGGCCCCTCTTGGTATCAGGAAAGAGATATCAGAAATACGGTCAGAGCCATTAAAGAGAAGCTGAATATCGAAATCAAGTCCTGGCGTGACCATGCCTATTTTAACGATAAGAATACCAGAACCATCTTGAATAAATACGGAATCAAAGTCCTGTCAGACGGTGTGTCCAGAGACCAGGCCTTCCCGGTGCAGGATGAGTCCGGGGTATACGATTTCCCCATAAATATACTTCCCGACCATGAGCACCTGTTTCATTCCGACAGAAACCCGGCCTCTGTCAAAAGGTGGGTGGGCAGATATAGATGGAGCGATGCTTTTGGTAGCGAGTCATATAACATAAATAAGTGGTACGAGATAGTGGAGGGCCAGATTAAAAAAAGAGAGACTTCGAGCGAGATAGGTCTTATGCTCGTTCATCCGGTATGCCTTTATCTATGTGATGAATACAAGACGATATCAAAGCTTTTAAATCTTGCGCGGGATTACAAAACCATATTCCTGAAAGACTCTGTTCAATATGCAAGAAAAAGATAAAATAGCCATTAATATATTTATAGATGCCTTCGGATGGGAACTATATAACCAAAACACATGGTTTCTCGAAAGGCTCGCAACGTTTAAGACACCTCTCAAATCCATCCTCGGCTATTCGTCCGCATGCATCCCTTCTATCATTACAAGCAGACCGCCTTCGGAACACGGCTATTGGTCCTCATTTTATTATTCCCCAGGCACTTCGCCGTTCAGAATTTTTAAGTATCTCGATTTTTTGCCGGCCGCCATTACCGATAGTGCCCGGGTAAGACGATATATCAGCAAGATTGCAAAGAGGTTGTACGGTTTTTCCGGTTACTTCGGAATATATAGCGTCCCTTTTAAATATCTGCCCTACTTCGACTATCAGGAAAAATATGATATATGGATTGAAGGCGGAATGAAAGGATCCGCCACAATTTTCGACAAGCTGAGGCAGCGGCAAATAAACTTTTTTTTGGAAAAGGACGGTAGCGATAAGACTAAATTTGAAAAATTGAACAAAGCCCTAGCCGAAAGAAAAATCAGTTTTGCATATCTGCATTTGAACGAACTTGATAATCTGCTACATCTTAACGGGAAAAAGAGCGGTATCGTAAAAAATAAGATAAGAGATTATGATATTCAGATCAGGGAGCTTTATGATAACGCAAAAAAATATTATGGCACGGTAGACTTAACCGTATTTTCGGACCATGGAATGAAAGAAGTGACAGCGGCCTATAATTTGATCAAGGATATCGAGTCGCTTAATCTTGCATATGGCAGGGATTACGCGGCGTTTTACGATGCGACGATGGCAAGATTCTGGTTTCTAAATACCGAAGCTAGGAACAAGATAACGGACAGGTTAGAAGAGATAAGAGAAGGCAGGATGCTCAGAGATGACGAACTCGAATCTTTCGGCGTTTATTTCAAGGATCACAAATACGGGGATGCGATATTTCTTATGAACCCTGGTTTCATGATAATCCCGAGCTTTATGGGGCGAAAACCTCTCCGCGGCATGCATGGGTATCACCCGGACGATCCAGATTCTTTTGCCATCTATCTCACCACCGCTGATCCAGAAGCGAGGCCGCAGACGATCCTGGATATTTTCTCATTCATACTTATATAAACAATATCTTTCATTTGTGCTATCAAATGAGACGATCAGCTTGGAATGGTCTCTGTATTTTTGAAAGGATTCGTAGCTTATCCCCAGTTTTCCGAAAAAGAGATTCCATTTATATCTCGATTTATTCAAAAATCCGACGAAATATATTTCCTTATTGCTCTTTTTTGCCTTTTCTATCTCGCTATCGAGTCGTTCGATGAGACGACGTCTATCCGTAGTCAACACCATAGTCGGCACTGACATAACATCCCGCTGTCCTTTGAAAAAGATGCTGAAGATCGGTCCGACCTTGTCCCATTCGATAAATACAAGACTATTTTTCCCTATCAACTTATCAAAATCCGAGGCCAGCTTCACCCTCTCTTTTTCGCCTTCATGATTAGGAATAAGCACATTGAAGACATTCCACGTCATCAAGGTCGCAAGAAATATCAATAGGAATATTTTGATGCGCCTTGCGATATGCCGATGGATATCCATCCGGAAATAATTTGCCAATAAATATATGCTCAATGCAACAAAGATAGTTATGGGCTGCGGCCATAATTTTGCATGATTTACCTGGACATACAAAGGACAGAACATCGCGTAAGCTAAAAATATTACCAAAAAGATGACGGTTTCAGCATATTTCTTGCCGGTCTTTAATAATCTTAAGAGCACGTTCCATAATACTATCCATAGAGCAACGGTCAGTATTATCGGTGGAATCAAAGCCAGGGCTATTCTGTAATTTCTGTCGTCACCAAGAAAGGCCTCTCGTAATTCATAATACGGCAATTGGAAAAGGGCCTGAACGAAACCATAAAAAATCAGTAAAAGATTTTTAAACTTAAGAGTGCCCCATATTTTTTTTACGCCTTCTTCAACACGGTAAGACGTAAAAAATTCGTTAAGACCATCCCGGAAAGTGTGGATATGAAGAAAGATGCTGTAGGATATGCCGTATATTATGATAAGCCCTGCGAATAAAGATATCAGGTAAAAGACCGTCATCTTTAGATAGCGCAACCGGTCATCTTTATGCGCAAATATGTTATAGAGATATACCAGGATTACGGCAACGCCGGATGACATGGCGCTGTATGTGGCGATAGCGTAGCTGAACGATGCGCCGGAAAGGCAGCTATATATGGTTTTATTTCGCGAGACGCTTAAATAAAAAAACCATATTGAGACCACATTGAAAAAAAATCCGACCATCGCTTCATTGGGATTCGTAGCACACTCCAGGAAACTCTTGCTGAAGCCGATGCACAATATGCCCAATATACCGTAGAAGGAACTGCCGCTTAACGCGGATAGAATAAGGTATATAATACCAAGACTTACCGCCCCGGCCATAGCATTCATGATCTCCGAATGCCGGAAATATTCAAACCCGTCTTTTGATTTTATTCCTAACCTGTCCAATAATTTATTGAAATAGTATATATGAACGGGATAAAGCATATGATTATTGCCGTGGAGGTACGGTTTATTAGCGTTAAATACTTCTACACATCTCATATTGCCGTCGGCGACAGTGTAGGAATTCGAATTAAAGATGTTGAATAGCAGTGCGAAGGCCAAAGTAACTATTAAAAAAATTGCCTGTTTTTTCATCATGAGCCTCTCTGCGATTTATAAATTCGATGTTGAATATGGTTCTTGAGACGGTACATGAATCTATACGCATACGCGACGACATAACAAAGAGATTTATTTCTTCTTCTCAGGGACCATGGGATCGGGGGCGCCTTGTAACCTTTTTCTTTTATCCAGTCAAGTATCGTCATGACATGGTCAAAGTATTTCAAATGTTCCAGTCGCCACATCTGCCATGGTTTTGGCATCCTGACAAAATGGACAAGGTATGCGAGAGGGTCTTTATCCAGAAGCATTTCGCTAATCGGTGGCGCATCATGCGCAAATATAAGCAGAGAATTTAGAACGCTTTCATCCGTCTGAAAATAAGCGGAACTTTTTTTGTCTATAACCTTTTTGGTAGATTTGGGGATTGCTTTCGCTATCTGTTTTTGCCACTTTTTTATAAAAGCCAAGTGTTTTTTATGCAGCGTGAAATAATTAGTAGAACAAGTCGTATCCATTCGGGGAACATCGTTCTCGCCAACGCCCCTTTTCCAGATACCCAACACTTTTTTAGGGATAGTGCCATATTCGTCATCTGACCCATAGTGAGATTTATAAACCTCCGCAAGCTCTGCCCTACCCTTTGTACGTATCTGTAATGATTCTCCCGGTGCGATGAGATATCTTGCTACATCCCCGGTCACGATACAGTCCGCGTCGATCCATGTTATATACTCTGATTCCGCGGTGAGGATGGCCTCCGGTTTTAACAATACCCCCGCCCCCCTGTCCACGATCCCTATCAGTCTGACATCGCCAAACTGCTCCAAGAGCAGCTTTCCCTTATCGGTAAAATCACGTATCAGTACATGGATACGTATGTTGACATTATGGTACCTGAGAGAGGCTATCAGGAGATAGGCCGCCCATATGAAGGCCCTGTCGCATACGGTAACAATAGTTTTATTTTTATCTGTATCCATTGCCAATGCAGCCTTTTCATGATAATATTACATATGCCGAACACTAATATATTAATATAACAATATTATTATAGCAATAAATAGTTATAAAAAAAGAATAAAAGCAAAAAATCGGCCCTTCGGGACGGAATAGGCTTATTAAAGAGAAGAGACGTCCATGAATAAGATGATTCTCTGTAACTTATGCGGGGCATCGCATTACGAGGTAGTCTATAAAAGTAAGGCGAGAGACGGTTCGCAAAAACCTTACAAGATAGCCGAAGCCGATATAGAGAAACCCGAAAGACTCCTCCGGTGCAACGCCTGCGGCCTTATATTTGCAAAGCAAGCGAAAGGGCTGAAATACTACGCCGATAAATATGTCAATATGGTCGACGAGGAGTATCTTCATGAAGAAAAGGGAAGACGACTGGCAAATATAAAAGTGCTCGAAAAAATCGGACGCTATAAAAAAAATGGAAAGCTTCTTGAGATAGGTTGCGCAAACGGATTTTTTTTAGATGAGGCCAGGCGCAGGGGCTGGGAGGTATGCGGCATAGAGATTTCAAGGTGGGCCGCGGATTATGCAAAGAATAAATTGGGTTTGAATATTATACGGAAGGATATCGCAGCGGCGGAATTTCCGGATAGATATTTTGACGTTATCGTAATGCTCGACGTCATAGAGCATCTCCCCGATCCCAAATATGTGCTTTTGGAGATCCGCAGAATACTTAAAGATGACGGCATTTTATATATAAGCACTCCAAATATCGCAAGTCTTATTAGCCGGATGCTTAAGGCAAAATGGTGGGGAATAAATAGATATCATCTCTATTATTTTTCTAAAAATACGTTAGAAAAAATGATTGATGCCAGCGGATTTAAAATAAAAAAATATTATCCGCATACAAGAATTTTCTCATTACGATACTGGGCACTCAGACTTAAAGCACATAACGCATCTTTTTATAAATTGCTGGATACAATAGGCAGGATTGACGGTTTTGGTTCGAAACTAATAAGGGCAGATTTTCATGATCAGATCGAAGCCGTAATTATTAAAGCACGAAAGATGGACTATCTCGTAAGCTCAGCAGAGCAAAAAAGGAAAAAAGAGCAAAAATACGACAAGGATATGAAAGTAATTGTGGTGCTCCCCGCTTTTAATGCCGAAAAGACGCTCGTGAAAACCGTGGATGATATCCCGAAAGACATAGTGGATAGAATTATTCTTACCGATGACAAGAGCTCGGATAATACGGTCAAGATAGCCAGGAAGCTCGGCCTCGAAGTGCTTAAGCACAAAAAGAATTTAGGATACGGGGCAAATCAGAAAACCTGTTATAGAAAAGCTCTTGAGGAAGGTGCCGACATCGTCATAATGGTTCATCCGGATTATCAATACGATCCCACGCTTATTCCCAGGCTCATCGAGCCTATACAAAAGGGGGAGGCCGATGCAGTTTTCGGCTCAAGAATAATAAAAGGCGGAGCGATCGAGGGCGGTATGCCCGCATGGAAACGGAATGCGAATATTCTTCTCACGGCTATCGCGAATATTGTGCTGGGCACCTATCTATCCGAATTTCATTCGGGCTTCAGGGCGTATAGCGCAAATCTTTTACGGACGGTGAACTTCGAGCGCAATAGCAACAAATTTATTTTTGATACCGAAATAATCGTGCAGGCTATCATGCATCATTTTAAAATAGATGAAATACCTATCCAAGCACGTTATTTTGATGAGGCATCTAAGATAAAGCCGTTTGCCGGCATAGCTTATGTGCTCGGCATACTGAAAACGCTTTTAAAATATCAGCTTCATATCAAAGGGCTTTACAAGTTTAGACAATTTGAGTAACCCTTGAGGAGATTATATAATTACATGAGGACGCCATCCGGTAAGGTTAATTTGTTTAAGGCTTGGGCCCTGCCGTTATTACTTGTTTTATTCGGTTTGATCTTATATAGCGGAGATCTTCTGAACCAAGATGCTTTTTATTATGATTCTGACGGCATAACAATGGACGGTATTTATCTGCTTGATTTTTTGAAAGAATTGCCCCTTACGAATATTTATGGTTATACTACCCGTTATTACGCGCAATACCCATCGTTAACTATCGGAGTCAGGGAGCCATTCTTCCCCCTGATAGAAGCTATTTTTTATTCCATCTTCGGGGTCAATATCTCTACCGCAAAACTTGCCGTCCTAGCCTTTGCGGCATTAGGAATATTCTTTTTCTACAGACTTTCACTATTGCTTTACGGCAGCAAGATCAGTACTTTTGCGACGCTCTTATTCATAACCACTCCTTTTGTTTTTCGCCTTGTAAAAGTTCCCATGTTGGAAATTCCGGCTATGGCTATGACATTAATCTCAATATACTATTTTTATAAATATATCGAGTTCGAAGATAAAAAATCGTTATTTTTATTTTTTCCCGTATTTGTCATGACCTT
>Ga0265297_10011827_pt1 | contig 10604 bp, 9 predicted proteins | sample Munlanlwell13791_FD_192502 | JGI IMG/M metagenome (GOLD analysis project Ga0265297, IMG submission 192502) | Leachate microbial communities from a municipal landfill in Southern Ontario, Canada - Leachate well 137-91 | ecosystem: Engineered > Solid waste > Landfill > Unclassified | place...
GAAGTAAGATTGCCCGCAGTGATCATGTAGACACCTCCAACGACTACAGCCACTGTCATGAGGTTCGACACGAAATAAGTAACATCCTGGACGGAAGACGAAATGATTCGCGACTTGTTACCCCATTTCGAGATGTAGCTGACAGCTTCTTCCCATGCCCTTTGAATCTGGCCTTCAGCGCCCAGCATTTTTATTGTTTCGAGGCCGGCGACACCCTCAACGAGAATTGCATTTTTCTGAGCTGAGGCTTCTATTGTCTTTTCGACTACCCGTTGAAGTGGCGCCTGTATGAAATAAGCATAAGCGATCAATATAGCGATCGTTATTACGTGAACCAGAACGAGATAGCTGCCTATCCACCAGACAACAAAAAGGCCCAGGAGGGTGAAGGGCAGGTCGATGATCGCGGTGATCGAAAATGATGTAATGAAGTCGCGAATACCTTCAAATTCCTGCAAATTTTTAGTAAATGAACCTATTGATTGGGGACGTACTTCCATCTTCAGATCGAGAACTTTCTGAAGAAGCATCGCAGAAATTTTCAGATTGGTCTTCTTGGCCGCTTCATCAACGAAATAGCTCCGCAGGGCGCGCATTACAACCGCAAAAAGGTAGATTACTGTCACCCCGATGGATAGGACCCAGAGAGTTTCATAAGCACTGTTGGGAATTACCCGGTCATAGACGTTCAGGACATAAAAAATGCCCACCAGACCAAATACATTGATGAGGAAGGCGGCCAGGAATACATCCCGATAAACGCGCCATGATTCTAAAATGGTTCCCCAAAACCAGTGTTGCGATTTACCGGACTTTGTCTCGGCAACTGATTTTCCCCCCGTCAGGTACTTGGGGCGGACAAAAATTGCATTACCCGTGTAAAGTTTTTCCAATTCATCCCGGGTAATCACTTTTTCCCCGCTGCCACTTTGAGACAAAATGATCTTGTATTCATTCAGGGTAGTATTTTTTTCCACCAGAATGCATGCCTGGCGATCATGAAGCAGCAATATGGCCGGTAACTGAACAGAACCGATCTCATCGAGAGATTTCTCGAGTGTCCGTGAAGAAAGATCGGCTCGATTCGCAGCACGAGCAAAAAGTTCTACTGTGAGTCGATTCTGGACAAGAGGCAGCCCGGCGCTCAAGCTTGCTTTTGAGGCATTTCGACCGTACATCCTGGTTAGGATGATTAAACAATCCAGAAGAGGATCTTCATGTATGTCTTGATTTTCAGGAACATTCCAATTATTGGCTATGAAGGTGGAGCTTTTTTCCGGCATAAATCACTCAATATAGTATAATTTTTATATTACATGTTTTTAAAAAAAAAGTATACATATTTTAAAAAACATGCTAATAGGTCACATTACTTTTCTTAATAATAAATAGTGTAGGTGTTTATAAAAAATAAATGCTCTGAATATATACATTTTAATTGATAATCAAGCAACAAAAAAATTGACGCCATTAGAGTATTTTTTGTGGAAGTAAGTTTTTCGGCTATGCCATAATTTATAATTTCTTACATATTCGGATGACAAAACATGCCTTATGTTGAACGCTCCGCTGAAGGGAAAATTATTGGATTGCGAACAGTTGCAGGCCCAAATTCAACGGAAGTAAAATCAATTAAGGATGATGAAGTCCTCAACTTTCTAAAGGATAATCTGGACAACAAGTTCCTTGAAAGTTTACTGGCTCATTCTGATGCCGGTTTAATTCGACTTCTCGAAGATTTAATAAATCTGCTGACGAAAAAAAACATCATACTTTTTACGGAGCTTCCGGAAAAGGCGCAGGAAAAAATAATTGAACGCGAACAAATACGGGAAAAGATATCTTCCCAAAATATCATTGTTGAAGATATTCTCTAGGTTGGGAAGCTAATTTCCTTTATGTTAAATAAAACACTAAAATTTACCATTTTTTAATGATAAATTGTTAAAAATTTCTTGACAACGGTTAAAATTATAATAATATATCACCAAAAGTTTTATTGCCAAGCGAGGAAATCCAAAGCCCATTTAATATAGTCCAGAGTCAAATTTATAAATTTGTAATTTATTTTGAACTCTGTAAACTATACTTACCTAAATGTGGATTTAAAAAGTTAACCCACAGATAATTAAGTTAATTATAAACAAAAATTATTTTGTCTTTGGTGAGATTTCAATTTCATTAAATGTCTGTAAGGAGGATAATATGAAACATTATTTTAAAGCTGTTCTCATTATCGTTTCAGTTTTTTTTCTCATGGGAGCAGTTGATGTCCGAGGGGAAACACTTCAGGATGCGGTTAAATCAGTCCTTCAAAGTAATCCGGATATAACATCTGCGGCTTACAATAGATTAGCCAGGGACCAGGAAGTGCGGCAGGCAATGGCTGATTTTTTCCCTAAGATAGATTCATCTCTATCAACTGGATATGTTAATCAGAATAATCCGGATCGCGATCATTTCAGACCGGATGAAGCGAACGTCAGTCTGACTCAGAATTTATTCAGGGGGGGCGCTACTCTGTCGGAAACGAATCGCCAAAAGTCACGAGTAATTTCTCAAGCATATCTCTTACAGGGGGCATCGGAAAATAACGCATTGCTCGCATGCAGGGTTTACCTGAACTATCTGCGCGCACTGGAACAGGATGCTCTGGCAAAAGAAAATCTGCTAGTACATGAACGCTTCTTCGACCAGATCAAGTTGAGAAGCCAGGCGGGAGTAGATCGCGGAGTTGATCTTGAGCAGATCAAAGCAAGGTTGGCTTTAGCTCAGTCCAATCTTATTGTCACTGAAGCAAATATTGAAAATGCACGGACCGATTATCAGGCTGTAATCGGCTATTTCCCTGTAGGTCCGGCCAAGCCTGAACCTTTCTATGCTGAAATTCCTGCGACTTTGCAGGAAGCAGAAAAGATGGCTTTGGATAATCACCCGACTTTAAAGTCGGCCAAAGCGGATGTCGAGGCGAGGAAATATCAGCATAGAACAGCAAAGGCGCTCGTTTATCCCAGCCTTGATGTCAGTGCCGGGTACACGTGGGGGAATGACATAAACGGTCCATCGGATTGGTATAGTTACCAGGATTATTTTCAAGCAAATGCCACTCTGACATTTAATATATTCAACGGCTTTAATAATCAGGCGAGAATAAAAGAAACATTATATTTGATAAATGAAGCGGAAGAAATAGCTAAGAAAACCGAGCTGCAAACAATCCAGTCTATTCGCCTTTCCTATGATGCATATATGGCGGACCAGAGACGAATCAAGCAACTTGAACAATACGTAGACTCTACCGCTAAAGCCGCGGATGCTTATGTTTCACAATGGTCCATCGGACGCCGTACCCTGTTTGACGTACTCGATACATCAGCAGAAATGATTACAGCGAAGAAAGATTTAATTAATACCCAATATGATAAAATGTATGATTCATATAGGGTTCTGGGTGGTTTGGGAAAACTGGTTCATACTTTAGGCTTGCCGTGGCCGGAAGAAAGCCGCATTGAAGGTACGAAAAAATAGGTAGTAATTTTTGTAAAAAATTATAATTATTTACGAACAGCACATGGGGCGTTCTGATATCATTCAGGGCGCCCTATTATTAACTTTAATGAACAAATAGAAGAAGAAAAAAATACGGAAAAAATATCACGCGAACTGAAAATGGTGGAAACATCAAAAGAAGGCATTCTGATGCTGGACAGAGAATTAGCTGCGCGTGTTTTTACCGCAGGCTCACCTGTTGATCCGACGGCTTATAATATTGCGCCATAATACAGTTCCCGATGTGAAGGAGTTTAAATATTTTTAATTACAATATTTATCTGGAAAAAATTAAATCGGGGCAGAAGGGAATAAATCCTTTTCTGGATTATATGGGAATAACGTTGGATGAGTTAAAAGAAGGTTACTCCCGGTTTCGAATGCCGGTGCGTCCTGAATATTTACAGGGAGCTAAAGCAATGCAGGGCGGGCTTATTGTTGCTTTGGCCGACGAAACAATTGCTCATGCAATGATGACTCAATTAAGTCCCGAAGAAGGTTTGACCACGATTGAATTAAAGAGTAATTTCCTGGCGGGTGTCAGCGAAGGAGAACTTATAGCAACGGCCACTGTTTTTAAAAAAGGTCAAAGTCTGGTTATCGGAGATTGCTTAGTTACCGATAATAAAGAGAAAAATGTCTGCCGAGTTTCGGCAACCTTCCTGCTTCTGAGAAAAAATCTGAAATAAATTAATATCTTGAAAATTGCATATCCTTATTGACTATCAGTCTTAAATTTGCTAAGTCTACGGAGCTTAAATAAATTAAATTTGGAATATTTTAAGTGATTGATCTGCATACTCATTCCATTTTCAGTGATGGCGGTTTAATACCGGCGGAACTGGCGCAACGCGCTTATGCCACAGGTTATGAAGCTTTAGCCATTACCGATCACGTTGATCATTCCAATATTGATTTCATTCTTCCGCGGATTATCAGGGTTTGTTCAAGGATAACGGAAAGAGGTAATATTAATGCTCTACCCGGTGTTGAGATTACTCATGTTGATCCCTGCGATATATCTGCTCTTGCCGACGAGGCGAGAAAATTAGGAGCAAAGATAGTTATTGTGCATGGAGAAACGATTGTTGAACCTGTTCCTGCCGGAACAAATCTGGCTGCTCTAAAATCGGCAATAGATATTTTAGCCCATCCGGGACTTTTGACTGAAGAAGAGGCGCGTCTGGCTGCCGAAAGAGAAATTTATTTAGAGATCACCACGCGCAAAGGTCACAGCCTTAGTAACGGGCATGTTGTGCAGATGGCCAGAAAATTTAAGGCTAATCTGGTTCTTAATAATGATGCTCACGTCCCTGCTGATTTTGTTAGCAGCAAGATGGCTGCCAGGATCGCCAGAGGCGCGGGATTAAACGATGACGAAATATCCGTCATGTTTGAAAATTCCAAAAGAATAGTGCAAAAGGTGAGTGTATGAAAAAGTCTTCCGATTCAAAGCCGATGAAAATTTGTCTGTTGACTTATCGGGGCAATCCTAATTGCGGCGGACAAGGTGTTTACATTAAACATTTAAGCAAAGCGCTAAGCGATCTTGGCCATCAGGTTGATGTGGTGTCGGGACCGCCTTATCCACATCTTGATTCCAGAGTAAATTTGCACAAGCTTCCCAGTCTCGATCTTTATAATCCGGAACATTCTTTTCGCCCGCAAAAAATAAGAGATCTCCTCGCTGATCCTTTAAATATGTATGAATATTTAACCATGTGCTACGGTAAATTTCCTGAACCATTTACTTTCGGTGTGAGGGCTTATCGCTATTTGCAGAAAAGTAAAATAAATTATGACATTGTTCATGATAATCAGTGCCTGGCTTATGGTATAGGGAAAATAGCTCAAAAAGTTGTGCCTACAATAGCAACGATTCATCATCCTATAACTTTTGATAAACAGGAATATCTTAGAGCGGCAAGAACAAATTTAAAGAAAAGACGGGTCAACCGTTGGTTTACTTTTATTGAAATGCAAAAAAAGGTGGCCAGGCAGTTATCACGTATTGTAACAGTGTCAGAATGCTCTAAAATAGATATTGCTAAGGAATTTTCTATAAATTTATCTAAATTTTACGTTGTACCCAATGGCATTGATAATGAATATTTTTATCCTGTTCAAAATGACTCGCGACCGGGAAATTCTATTATTGTAACAAATAGTTCGGATACACCATTAAAGGGTTTAAGATATCTGCTGGAAGCTGTCGCTCAAATAAGGAAAAAACAATCCGTAAAATTAACAGTTATTGGTGAGCCCAAAAAAGATGGATCAATTGTGAAGCTTGTGGCGGAACAGGGAATCGGTGACATTGTCCACTTCACCGGCCGAATAAAAAATGAGGAATTTGCCGGTTATTATTCAAAAGCTACCATCGCTGTTGTTCCGTCTTTATATGAAGGTTTTGGCCTGCCGGCGGCGGAAGCTATGGCTTGTGGCGTGCCTTTAATCAGTACCAGCGGAGGCGCACTGCCGGAAGTTGTCGGAAATGCCGGTCTGATTGTTCCTCCAGCCGATGCAGATGCTCTGGCCAGAGAAATAACATTTTTATTTAATAATACGGAGCAAAGAAAAAAAATGGCTCAAGCGGGAATAGAGCGCGTAAATTCTATTTTTAATTGGTCCATCGCTGCCCGGGAAATGGTTAAAATATACAGGGAGACAATTGATGGTTACCGTAGACTTTCCTAAATTAAAATTAAAATCACAAGGCGTTGTTTTGGATGCGGGATGTGGAATGGGAAGACACTTACGCTTTCTGGCGAAACAACCGAATCTGAGAATTGCCGGAATAGATAAAAATACAGGGGCATTGCGTGAAGCGTTGACATCTTTGGAAAACATGCCGGATGCGTTGTCGAAAGATTATCTGGTTTCCGAAGCCGATATCAATAGGCTTCCCTTTGCTGATATCTCGTTCGATTGTGTGATTTGTTCGGAAGTTCTGGAACATATTCCCGATCATGAGGCAGCTGTAAAGGAACTGATTCGGATATTGAAACCGGATGGCACTCTTGTGGTTAGTGTGCCGCGTTATTATTCGGAGAAACTTTGCTGGTTAATTTCAAGTGATTATTATCATTCAGAAGGCGGTCATATTCGTATTTACAAGAAGAAAGAACTCCCGGAAATGTTGAAGAAACATGGTTTTAAATGCTTAAAAATAAATTACAAGCACGCCCTCCACATGCCTTACTGGTGGCTTAAGTGTCTTGTCGGCCTGAAAAATGAGGAAAACCTCTTGGTTAAATATTACAAGAATTTTTTGATATGGGATATGATGAGAGACCATTGGTTAAGCCGGCTATTGGAAGAATTTTTAAATCCAATTGTAGGCAAAAGCATAGTGTATTATTTTAGAAGAGGATAATTTAATGGAACTAAAACTTTCCATAAGTGAAGATTTAACTCCGGTTTCGTTGGAGAAAATAGCTGCTTTTATTGCATCTATTCAAAAAGAAAACGGTGAAATTCCCTGGTCTGTTGGCGGAAAAACCGATCCCTGGGATCATGTAGAAAGTGCAATGGGTTTGAGTGTCGGAGGGTTTTATAAAGAAGCTCTGCATGCTTACGAGTGGCTTGCCAATGCTCAACTTTCCGATGGCAGTTGGTGGTCGGAAACTCTTGATGGAAAGATTATCAATTCCTGTAAAGAATCTAATTTTTCTTCTTATGTTGCTGTGGGCGCGTTTCACTATTATCTCATTACCCGCGATATCAAATTTTTGAAAACAATGTGGCATACAATTTCCCGGGGTATCCAGTATGCAATCAATCTGCAGGCTCCCGATGGTGAAATTTACTGGGCAAGGAATAAAAACGGCGCTATTGATAAGATGGCCCTGCTGACAGGTTCCAGTTCGATCTATATGAGTATTAAATGCGCTTTGGCCATCGCCGGACTCCTGGGAAAGAAACGTCCACGCTGGCGGAAGGCTATGACTGCTCTGGGTGTGGCCATAAAAGACAGGCCGGATTTATTTAACATGATTAAATCGCGATATTCGATGGACTGGTATTATCCGGTTTTATGCGGCGCCATAACCGGCGAGGAAGCTAAAAGACGGATAGCCCATTTGTGGGAAAAATTTGTTGTTCCCGAATGGGGCGTGCGCTGCGTCAGCGACCGGCCCTGGGTCACCATGGCGGAAACGGCCGAGTTTATTTTAACTCTTAATGCGATTGAAGATAATTCCCGGGCTAAAATGATATTTAGCTGGTTAAATGATAAAAGATTTTCAGATGGTTCTTTTTGGATGGGGGTCACTTTTCCGGATGGGGTTATTTGGCCGGACGAAAAAACAGGTTGGACAGCGGCGGCGGCGATGCTGGCTTGGGACGCTTTGAATGAAATAACTCCGGCGGGAAAACTTTTCAATCATAAATTTTGGTCTTCATGGAATAAGTGAAAACCTGGTCTCGGAAGCTGCTTTTTTGTTTACGCTTCCGATCAATTTTTATGGTATTCATTCCGCTTTTACAAAATCCACTTTAAAAGGTAAAATAAAGGTAAAACATTGAGAAAAGATCATCGTCCATATTATTTGAAAAAGTTTTATAACAAGTATCAAAAATGGTACGCGCAGTTTTTTCTTGCTCATCAGTTCGAATATTTCGGCCGAGGGATTGTTTTTATGAAACCACAGTATGTGGAAGTTTTCGGCGGGCCGGTTTATCTGGGAGATTATTCGACTATTATCGCCACACCGGATAGAAAAGTAAGATTTGCCGTCTGGCCAGTGTGGTTGGGTAAAGGAAAAATTGAAATAGGCAAATGTTGTCTTATTTGTCCGGGCACAAGAATAATGTCTGCTACATCCATAACCATGGGTGATGGATGTATGACGGCTCAAAATGTCAGTATTTCTGATGCCGACTGGCATGATATATACGATCGCAGTATGCCGATAGGCAAAACGCAGGCCGTTACAATCGGCAATAATGTCTGGCTGGGAGACAGTGTTATTGTAGGAAAAGGAGTGACTATTGGAGATAACGCCGTTATCGGCGCCGGTTCCATCGTCGTAAAAGATATTCCCGCCAATGCAATTGCCGTCGGCAATCCGGCAACTGTTATAAAATATCTGGATCCGGACAAGCCCCTGAAAACCAGAATGGATTGGCTTTCTAATCCCGCCAAACTGGCTTCAGATTTTGAAATTATTGATCGAGCGTTGATGAAGGGTAACTCCCTGGCGGGCTGGTTCAGATCATTGCTTTTCCCACGCAAAGGAGATTAAGAAATGCGTATCGCTATTATTGCTCCGCCTTATCCACTGGAAGAAATGCCCTCTCCACCGCTGGGAGTTACTTATGTTGCCGCGGCATTCGAGGCCGCCGGAGCGGAAGTTAAAATATTCGATTATATCGTTTGTGCCTACACTAAAGAAAATATGGAAAAACAACTGGAAGCTTTCCGGCCTGACGCTGTGGGCGCCACTTGTGTAACGATGAATTTCTATAAAGCTCAACAGATACTTCATGATGTAAAAAATTATAATCCGGAAATCATTACAATGATGGGCGGACCTCACGTGTCTTTTACTGCTGAAGATACTTTGAGGCATTACCCGGAAATAGATTTGATTGTCATAGGGGAAGGGGAGGACACAATTGCTGAACTGACTCCTGTACTGAAGCAAAAAAACAAATGGCAAAATATCCGCGGAATCGCTTATCGGAGCGGTGATGAAATAATTATTACCGGCAAAAGAGATTTCATTACTGATATTGATAGAATCCCTTCACCATCACGGCATTTGCTTCCCATTTCACGTTATCGCGCTTTAGGATTTCCTGTAAGTCTGATTACCGGCCGGGGTTGTCCGTATTCCTGTATATTTTGTCTGGGACGCAAAATGGTCGGTTCCAAAGTTCGTAGAAGAAATCCTAAACTTGTTCTGGATGAAATAGAAACAATAATCGGTTACGGTTTTGATCGCATTAATATAGCGGATGATCTTTTTACTTCCGATAAAGAACGGGTCAAAGAAATATGTGCTGGAATTAAAGAGCGTTCCTTGAAGTTCGTTTGGAGCGCTTTTGCGCGCGTAGATACGGTGAACCCGGAAGTATTCGATCTCATGGCCCAGGCCGGCTGCGATAGTGTCAGTTTCGGGGTGGAAACGGGCAATCCGGAAATGCTCAAAAGAATAAAAAAGGGAATAAAGCTGGAACAAGTCTATTCAGCCGTGAATATGTGCCAACAGGCGGGAATGATTGCCCACGCGTCGTTTATCATTGGTTTGCCGGGAGAAACAAAAGATACTTTACGGGAATCAGACGATTTTGCGAAGAGCACGAAAGCTATTTACGGTTACCATTTCCTCGCGCCTTTTCCCGGTACGACCGTTCGGGAAAAAATTAAGGATTATGATCTGGAAATCATAACGGATGATTGGAATCTTTATGATGCCAATGACGCTATTGTGAAAACTTCAGCCCTGCAGCCGAAAGACATGCATGAATTCGGCGCCAGTTATGATGAAGAGATGGAAGCCGACTGGAATAAAATTGTGCGTAAATATCATGAAGGAACCGCTGATCTGGAAGACAGTATGCGTGTTGAAGGTCACTGGCGAATGAAGTTAACCTATCAAATTCTGAAAAGCGGTATTATTGAAAATAACGGTTTTATCGAACCAGCTTTATTTAAAGGATCCAGGGACAAAGCTTTGCAGGAACTCTGCCGGAGAGTAAAAGAGTATACCAATGCCAATGAAAAGGTGGTTTATGATACTATCCGCGATTTCGCCGGGCGTGGTTATCTGGCAGCCGATATTTCCGATAAGGGGTGTCAGTGGTCCTGGTCAACCTGATACCATTCCTAAATCAAAGCGCTATCTTTGTTTGTCCCGATTCATGAGTCTTTGACTCGACCGTTCATAATCTTCAGCCAAGTCAAAAAGACTTGGCTGAACAAGTTTGATGGTCTCGTAAAAAGTCGCTTTTGCCCTTTTTTGTCATTCCCGCGAAGGCGGGAATCCAGTTATTTCAATAGGTTCTGGATACCGGCCTTCACCGGTATGACGGTTTTTCGACTTTTTACG
>Ga0265297_10011828_pt1 | contig 10604 bp, 9 predicted proteins | sample Munlanlwell13791_FD_192502 | JGI IMG/M metagenome (GOLD analysis project Ga0265297, IMG submission 192502) | Leachate microbial communities from a municipal landfill in Southern Ontario, Canada - Leachate well 137-91 | ecosystem: Engineered > Solid waste > Landfill > Unclassified | place...
ACAGGTCGAGGAAATTAAATACAAATTACGTTAAATAATATTGAGTGTCCACGATGTCCTGGCACTAAAAAGTGTCTACGATGTCTTGGCACTCAACAATTATTGAGTAAAGCAAATATAACGCGGTCGCCATAGATGGGCTTGAATATTTCCGCAATGTCCAGAGACAAAGAAAAACGCCTGTAACCCGGTTCATGCAGATAGCTGATGGTCGGATTGAGTTGCGTCTTGTAAATCTCGCGTAGCACCTCTGTATAAATCATGCTATTGACGAAAGAGATCAGGGCATTCATCATATTATCCGGCGGATTTTTTACCCGCTTGGTAAATTCAATATCCTGCGTGATGATTTTCGGGAATGCTGCGTAATATGTTTCCTTGATATTGCCCTCAATACCCATGAGTTGAGAGATGGTTGACTGCTTATCTATTTCTTCAAAATATGCTTCTGCTCTTTGCAGTTCGTCTTGTGCCTGTTCTTTGTATCGCTTGAGATTCTGAATAGTCCCGTAGGCAGCACCTTTGACAAACTCTTTTGCTAATTCCAGACGTGCCGATTTTTTCGAATAAGATGCAACCTGCCTGACGATCACATCACCGGAATTGAGAAATTCGCGGGGATAAAATGTACCCGCGTAGTAACCGTAATAGTTGAAAAAGTGCACCATGACATTGCTTTGCGCAAAAAAGTTCAGCAGCTTTGTGTTTAAATCCACTTCGCCAAACAAATAGAGCGCATCAATGTCATTGACTGGAATCGGTACATGTTTGTCTTGCCCGTCTTCCGTATATTCGAACATGACGGAATTGTCTTTGCGGCTGACTCTGCCGGATTTAAAGATGTAATAATCACGCATTTCAATCACACATAACAAAGTTCATAGTAACTGCATTGTTTGCAAATCTTTGCCTTGATGACGGGTGGCGGCAGTTCCTGCTCATTGATTTTTATAATGTCGTTTAGCATCTCCTCAAGTTTCGCCTCATCATCGGCGGAAAGTTCCACGGCCTGAGTTTTACGAATAAGCGGATAATCAATCTTGCCCGCTACATCAAGCCCTAATTTCTTAAAGTGGTGAATGTAATATTTAAGTTGCCAGAAATGGGCATCTTCCATCTTTTTTGATTTTTTCACTTCGTGAATGACGCCGTGATTCTTGTCAAAGAAATCTATTTTTATGCCGTCAAAAACCAGCTCTTTATTTTTCCGTGCATAGCTTTGTTCGTGCACCAGCGATCCGATTTCCACCGCTTCCGACGTATGCTCCATAGTGATATTGTGCGAAAACAGCCACAGCTTCCGGTGACAGATCAAATAATAATTGACCTGCGTGCCGGTGATAACTGGGCGTTCAAATGCATCTGTCATCGAAGTCATCACCTTTGCTAAATTGTAAACCACGATCACATGAATAGGTAACATCGCGTAATATTGAAATACCATTTCTTTTACAGAATAAAGAATGGTTGATCGTCATAAGTCGTTTCTTCCAATCGCCATGCAATTGTACCGGCACAACAAAGTGTCCGATAGTGTTTCGTGCTTTTATTCTTTCAATCACTTCAGTATCTGTACTATCAGCTTTCAATATCTGCTTTTCTATCTCTTCTCCATTTTTCACATAGACAGGCATTGGGATTACACGATAATTGTTGGTTATATTCCTGAACATCTCGTTTGCTTCAGCCTTTTTTGTTGCCAATGGGTCCATACATTCAAGCAGGTTCATTTTACTCTTATATTTGCTGAAGTATTTCGTTAACTGAATATTGCCGAATATCTCTTCAATAAGTTTCTGCTTATCAGCTTCAAGTAAGATATGTCCATTGTAGTCCAATCTAAGGTGATTATAGGTTCTGGAAAGTATTTCCGGGTCGTAGATGTTTAATGATTCTTTTGAGGCGCTATAGATATAAATATTGGGTTGTTCTCCGTGAAAGTCCCTTTTTCTGAAACACCGGCCAAACCGCTGTAGTAGGCTATCTATTGTGGAGCATTCAGTATAGAGGACATCGAAATCTATATCCAGACTGGCTTCGACAACTTGCGTGGCAATCCATACACATGAACCTGTTTCAGCAGTAGCCGTTAGAATAGCCTGTTCCCTATTATTTCTATCTTGTTGTATGAATCGCGAATGTAATAGCTGCGGGCTTGTTACGGACAGATGATCATACATCGCCTGGGCTTTTTTTACAGTATTGCAGATAACAAGTACCTTCCGGCCTTGGTTGTGATCTTTTATAATCCGATTAACAGATTCATCAATGTATTCTTCGTACACGGCTATTCTATGGCGTTTTTGATCTGTTAAGGGGGCCATCTGGAACTCCACGCCGGAAAGTGATAAAAGCTCATCTTTCACAAAAGAGGGAAGAGTTGCAGTCATTAACAGAAATTTTCCACCAAGCCCATGAATGTCTTTCAGGAATCTTACAATAGCGGCTATTGCATCCGAAGAGAAACTTTGGACTTCATCGAGGACAATCTTTGAATATGAGGCTGTTAGGTAAGGCATTTCGAAACCATTATATTTGAATACAGATGTGACAAGTTGATCGGTAGTGGCAACTGTCAGCGGCGCGGAGAGCTTTCTTGCTTTCTCTAATTTTTCAAAGTAGCTGCTATATGAAGATGTATCGTCCGTTTCTTCTTCTATCAACGCACTCGCTATTTCGCCATGCAGAAGAGCGACATTTGCGCCAAAGACAGACTTAAAACGCTTATACATTGCGTTAACGGCTGTCCGCAAACCGAGCAGATAAAAGGCTTTGCTGCCGTTAATCCAGTTCATGGCATACTCGGTCTTTCCAGATCCGGTCGGGGCAATCAAAACGACACTTTTCTCTCTGCTTGTTTTTGCCGTCTTTTGAAATGGCTTTAATTGCCAACCTTGATTTGAAATCCAAGTGCTAAAAACGTCTTCATAATTATTATCGTAGCATGTTTCAACGGGTATACCCGCAGATGCGGCGTAGTCGCACTTATGCAGAATGCCCTTGATGAAAACGAGTGGTGGTAGACAGGTTGCAATGTTTTCGGCAATATCGCCTTTAATCTTTTGTAATGAAGGAACATTACGCTGCAATACTTCTTTATGATCTACGTCCAACTTCGTTGTTTCCATTGCTGTGACAAATTTCGAAAAGTTGATCATACATGCTTCGCGGTCAACATTACGCGTATGATGGAAAGCAATAGCATATCTAATTATTTTTGCTAACTGTTTCCAGTCGCTGGCGTATTGTTTCAGGAAGCGCATATCTTGGGGAAGGAAAGCGAGTGAAAGCCACTCATGCGGGATTTCCTCATATTCTGCGACAGGGTTTGGTTTAATCAAAGGACAATGTATTGCTGTTCTCAGACGATTCTGAAAAGATGGATTCGTTTTTCCTTTGTCATGTATTTCCAAAACGAATTTGATTACAGTATCGTAAAGTGTAATCATGGCGGGATTAAGATAGGCGGTAGCTTTCAGTTGTTCATAACATTCATGAACTTTGTCCGTGTGTTCACGCAAGGTCTGCACAGGCTTTGATTTGGCGTATATTACCGGCATTAGTTAATTCCTAAGAAGGCGACTACATCACTATCATCATCGACAATCATTTCTTCGTCGGCAAGTATGCCAGGTGTAACGTGGACAACATCGACGTGTGTGAATATCCTTTGCTGACTTTCTGGTTTGATATCATAGCGAAAGGGCAATCTGTATCTTGGACCGTGAATATCGGGGGATACAGGTAAGTACATTTCATGTTTCAATTGAGGGCTAATTTCTGTATGGCTGCAATCAACTAATTTAACAGAACTGACGTTTGCGATGTCTTCGTGGCGGCCAAGGCAGACCGTGTTTTTCCAAATAGTTTTAATAAGTCTTTCATTAAGAATGCTATCACGAAACCTTACATGTAAGATTAGATCAACAGAAACGAGTTGATCCACAAACATTAGGCCTTGAATAACAACTGTGTTTCCTTCATTTATGGTCGGCCAGCTCTCTGGTTTTCCTGTAGCTCTCTTTTTTTCCGAACGGTCAAACTTGTAACCCTTTTGGATATTAGTAACCACAGATTTCCTTGAACCCTGTATAGATATTTCCAGATCTTCATAATGGTCAAGCTCAAGGAGCGCGTGTACCATTCCCCTTACCATTGAGGGTGTCGGCAATGGGTATGATTGAATATACCCATAGCTCATCGCCGTTCTGTAATTCACCAAATTCTGGTGCATGCAGAGCTTAACTGCTTGTCCCATAATATTTTTGCCTCCTTACGTGGTTATCCCATATTTACCATTCACTTCTTTTTTTAAATCGGCGAAAAAGCCTTCAATACTTTTCTTCTTCTCTTTTTCGATCTTAATTTCATCGAGATTTCGGAACATGCCCGCAAGGCTTCCTATTGTCGAATGATCAGCCACTTTTGATCCGTCAATGATCGTCATGGAAAGAATCTCATTGATTGTATTTGTATTCAATAAAAGGCCTTCTTTTCTGAACTCAACAGCAAGTCTGTCATAGAAAAAAGGATTACCAAAGTTTGACAAGCCGCCAATGACAAACACAGGTGTTAAATTCACAGTTCTTGCCTTGACTTCCCGATAAAGAAGTTTGAGTGCATCAAGAAGGGCGCAGACACGCCTCGCTTTTTCAGCACCTTGAATAGTGATGCCACTCTCATTTTTATCTACGCCTATTTTGTCCAGATCGGCTGTTACAGTATAGACATATAGGCTCTTGTGGATTTCCGTCTGGAAGAGATTGTTGCCAGGTTCGCCTTCATGAGGTCGGGATGCTAATCCCATGTTGTTTCCAAAGTCTATATCATTCCTGTATGGTTCAAGACTGATGGCATCTGTCACACGCACAACTGCGCTTCTCGTCTTTTGTTCTTCGGCATCTTCACTGTCCGCATTATCCGTGGTATCTGCCTTTTTCTTCTTCTTTTCCGCGGTTTTCATATAACCGAAAAGATCGATTTCAGGAAATTGATCAATTTTACCTTCGGGACTAAACTGAACTACTTTTTTGTTCACTCTGACAGGCGCTAACTCGGTCTTAAGTATGTTGTTTACAATCATGTTAATATCATACCGCAATGCCTGTCGGCTTATGTAGGTATAAACATTCCCATTATATGACAGTTTCTTTATTTGCATGATATTTCCCACACTATCTCCGTAATTCAAATTGTTCCCTGTCACAATAAGACTCAGATTTAAAAAATTACCCATTGCTACCTACCTCCTTCGTTGTTTTTTCCATTGGGTTTAATCCATCTACCAGTCCCAGAACAAATGAGTAGCCGAATTGCTGAAAGACATCCATGTCATTCATTTCATCAAGTCCAAAGGCAATGTGTAAATTATTTGCCATAGCAAGTCTTGAATACCGATCAAAAAATTTCTGCCAATCCTGGACTTTTAAATCATTCAAAAATTGAAATGCTAACCCATCAATCTGGTTTTCCCGTTTATTTCCTTTTAATACTTCGTAAAGACCTTTCCCCGAAGCAAACCCTTTCTTTGTACTCTTGCTTATATCCATACGCCCTCCTTTCAGCAGTGAAATATATTCAATGATCACATTGCATACTTTTTCTAAGTTAAAATATTTGCTTTCAATGTTTTTTGAGATACTTATACGACAATACTGATTTAGATGATTGTATGAAAGTGTCCGGCTATAAATGTAACGAAGGATTTCATCACCAATCCGAATTGTTTCATCGTTTTTCCCAATTCTATAAACCCCTTCTGGAAACTTATTACCCTCAAACTTACCGACTAGGAATTGAGCAGTATCCGGAGCAAGGTGGAATGTCTGGATATTGTAGCCATTCTCTCCAAGTCCTCCATTGCTTTCCATTTGAATAAAAATAATGTGGTTCTGAACTTTGGCCGCTTGTTCCTTCTTCATTGCCAGGAGCACTGCTCTAGAAACTCCGGTTAAAGGATTTTCCCTGACTTCATTTATCTTTTCCTTTATAGCCACTAGAGATTTGTATAGACGGTCAACGCTTGTATTGTGATTTACAGTATAGTAATAGCGTATCCAATTGGAGCCTCGCTTTACCAGTAATGGGATGAACATGACGGGTGCGCATAAATAAACAAGTGCACAAATGGGGCATATCTTGACCTCTCCTTTATGAGGCCCCCAGAACCAGTTCCAGTTATCCGAATTATAGCCGAGCGGAGCAACAAATGTTTTACTGAAATCGATTGTGGCATTTCTTTCTTGACAGGATACACAGATGTATTTCGTTTTTTTTATTTTTTTATCTGTAAATATTTTTCGTGTAGCTGTTATATAATCTTTTTCAATGCTATCTTTACTCGGTCCGCGGCCATAGCGGCCTGTAATACCGCCAATCTTTCTCTTTACAACTTCTTCTATAAAATTATTTTGACCCCCATCAGTTAAGTCCTTGTATAGGGCTTCTGGTTCTATCATCAACTTTTCGCGGGTCTCTGTGATTTTATCTGTAAGTGTTTTTTCCGTTGGACAGTTAAAATTAAAACCCATTACATCGGCAAATCCCTTGTAATCGCCCTTATCGATGTTCTCGATAAATTTGCTGGGTGTGAATCCCTTTTTCTTACTTTCATTGCATTTCGCGATTGCATTATTGACTTTCCAATCGGTGAGGTATCCTTCTACATCGAAACTTCCAATAAACATGGATTTGAAGAAGTTGTCCGTAAACCCGTTCAACAGTTCTTCTTTCACATCTATATAGTTATCGCCGATTTCTATTGGAATGCCAGCAAGAGAAGATTTGCCACCGCTAGCAATGTAAAGCATGCCTGCTATACCAGCATTGAAATACCAGTCTCTTAAATAGATACGAATGCTCATTCCACAACCTCCCAGCGGCCACCTTTGTCCGGGCCGATACGTTTTATTGCTCCTGATTTTTTCAGTGTCGTTAAATTCTTTTTTATGGCTCTGTCTGTAATGCTCAACAACTCGGCAAGTTCAGCGATTGTTGTTTCCGGATTTTGCTTAAGGATTTTCAAAATCTTCTGGGAACTTTTCTGGGAACTTTTCTGGGAACTTTCACCCAACTTTTTCACCGGCTCTGTTTGCCCCCCCGCTGCCGGTTCCTTCATGGTCAGGACAAAACCGTAACCCAGCGTTTCGATGGTTTGCGGAGGCTGACCCTGCGCGGCAAGGGCGTTGCGGATGCGCTCCATGCCGGAGCCATACTGCTCAATGCGTCCGGCAAGATAGAAGATGTGCGCCAGAAGCGGATTCCGGGCAATCGACATGTGCGGGCCTTGCAGTTTTTCGATGGTTAAATCATCCATCAAATCACCCGGATTATAGGCCCGGATGTGATCGTCGAATATTTTGACCTGTGTCTGCGTACCGTGGCTGAAGTAGTCGCGGTGCACCACGGCATTGTTGAGCATTTCACGGACGGCTTCCAGCGGGTAGTCCCAGACGTTCTTGCGGATCATGCTTTCGCCGGTAATATCATAGCGCACGTTCATGAAATTCTTGATGGCTTCCTCGGCATCATCTACCTGCTGGAAGAGATTGCCTTCAATGCGGCGGTCGCCGATGATCAGGTCTTCGCGCTTGAACCGGCCCACGCGCATAATGGCGTTGAAATAGTATTTTTGCGGGTCTTTGCCGAAAAGCATGATCGCGGCATTGGTGACTTTTTCGCCGTCGGTGAGTTTCAGCCGGGAAAGAACGGTTTTGGCCGATTCTTTGGCGGCAATGTCCAGCAGGCGGCCGCTGGCGATGCCCATGCGCACAAAGGCGCGTACGGCGGACGGGTTGATGTCTTTTAGAGTGGCCTTCTCACAGATCTGACTGTCCCAGTATAATCTGCGGCGGAAAAACCGGCCCAGTTCGTCACTGTTCATTTCGCGCGTCGTCGCGCCCACGCGCTTGTAATAGCGGCCCTCGAATGTGACAGGTGCATTGCCTGCTTCCACGGAGATATGAATCAAATCCTTACCTTTATATTGAACCCTGTCGATGCGCGGATGAATGCCCAGTTTGTCGATCATCCGGCTGGTCAGTTGGTCAAGTTCCGGCGGCGTAAGGTCAACGCCTGCCATCTTCCCTGTATCAGTCACACCGATCAGGATCGACCCGCCGTCTGTATTGGCAAAAGCGGCAACGGTTTTATAAACGCCGTCGTTGATCTTTTGCTTGAATTCCAGATGCAGGCCTTCCGGTCCTCCAAGCAGTTTCTTAATCGTTTTCATTAAAGTATCTCCAGCATGCCGAAGCCCTGGCTGCGCTTCGCGCCGATTCCGGCGTCATAAATCAGTTGTAAAACATTGGCCGGGGCTTTGATTTTGATTATTCCTGCGGTGGCTTCGATCAGTTCCTTTTTGCTGTCGCGTAGCGTGTCCTTATCTTTGTAATAGTGGTTGATACGCACGGTCTTGGAATTTATGAATTCAGCGGCAAAGTCGTTCTGCGCTAACTTATAATCACCATCAAGGAGTTTACCGCACATATATCTGACCGAATGGTAGAGTCTATCCATAAACACCGGGGATTCCACCGTTAAATAATTCTGTGTTTTTCTGCCTTCGCCTGTATCTCTGACAAGGATTGGTGAAAATGTCCTGAAGATAACTTCAGGATCACGAATAATTTTCTGTTGTTCAAGATTGAAATGACCGGTTTTGGCTTTTAGTCCGGGGAAAAGCGGATAATCTTTCTTCAACTGAACCAGACCGTTATAAACATAAATCAGAAAGACGGGATCACTGGCTGAAAAATACAGACTTATTTGCGGATCAGTGAGATGCATAATTCCTTTTTTATTTTTTGTTTCATCTGTTCTAAAGCTGACAGAAAAAGTAAAAGGTTTAAGGATGCGGTCTTGACTGTAATATTGGTTATAAACATCCGTGCCGCTTTGATTGGGATTGATCGCCTCTTTGATGAGGGAAAGAATGTTTCGGCGATAATCGGATGGAATAACTAACTGATCGCCACTCAACAGAATTTCAACCATGAATCTCATTGCGCATCTCCTATGGTCTTAACAAAGCTGCATCTGACTTGTATTTATAACGGATGAATCAAATGGCGCTGAATTATATACATAGATTACAATTAATCAATTTTTTTTATTCTACGACACCTCCACCCCCATTGCGTGTCCTACGAGAAAATATTTTCTTTTGAAAAAACTTTTTGAAAAGACTAATGAAAAGCGATTTTGCAATATATACGACAATTTTCAAAAATCAATATTTTTTACCCAATGCAAAATCCAGAAATCCAGGGACGCCTTGCTGGTTTTTCCAATAAAAAAACCGGACGGCATAAGGGTAAAGTCCCTTGACTCTTCGGATCATGTGATGCCTTTTGTCACCTGTTTCAGATAGTCATTAAGCGTTACAGCCGAAATATCCCGGCTCAGCGGGATTGATTTTTCTGTCAGCGACAGAATCCGTCCGTCATTTACTTTCAATTTTGAAAACAGTTCTTTAAATCGGGTGATATGCGAGCCCATGCGCATATTGGGCGTCTGACTTAGCTTTATTTCCACAGGCGTGACCGTTTCGAATGATTCCTCTATCAACAAATCAACTTCGAGGTTATTGTTCGTCCGCAAAAAGAACAGATTCCCTCTGCGGCCCCGGTTAAAAAATAATTTGATGGTTTCCGCAATGCAGAAATTTTCAAAAAGCGGCCCGGCCAGCGGTCCTTTCAATAAATGGTCGCTATCCTTGATACCCGTGAGATAGCAAACCAAGCCAATATCCAGAAAATAAATTTTCGGTGATTTCGTAATCCGTTTGCCCAGATTAACATAATATGGCGGCAATAAATAAATGATTCGCCCCGCTTCTAAAATGGACAACCAGCTTTTGATGGTCGGCAGGCTGACCCCCAAATCATTGGCGAATTGGGACATATTTAATATCTGTGAACATCGGCTGGCCAAAAGCTGAAGGAAATGCTGAAAGTCACTCAGGTTGCCGACATTATACAGACTGCGCACATCCCTTTCCAGATAGGTTTGCACATATGCTCCCGCCCACACCGGCACACCGAGATGGGAATTCAAGGCAGGCTCAGGATAGGATGTCCGGAGTGCAGCGTGAATAAAAGCCTCCTTTGTGCTGTTCAGGGAAATGGACGTTTTCTTTTCTTCAACGGAAAACGGCAGCAAATCCAAAAGCGCTATCCGGCCGGCAAGTGAATCGCTCAGATTTTTAATCATGGTGAACTGCTGCGAACCGGTAAAAACATATGCGCCCATTTTGTCACGGCGCTCATCCACACGCATTTTAATGTAAGACATCAGATGCGGCGACCACTGAATTTCATCAATGATGACTTTCTCTCCCGCCGTATCCAGAAAAAGGCGGGGATCGGAAAGAGCGCGCTGACGGGTCAGGGGATCATCCAGCGTGATATAATTGTATTCGGGCAACGTGTTGGTCAAAAGCGTTGACTTTCCGGACTGACGCGGCCCTGTAACAGCGAGACAGGGAAAAGATTTAATGATCCGCTTAACGCAAGATTCCATTTGGCGATGAACGTATTTCATGAAAAGTATGCTATGACAAAAATACATCTATGTCAATACATATTTAAAGGATAAACTTACAT
>Ga0265297_10011829_pt1 | contig 10604 bp, 9 predicted proteins | sample Munlanlwell13791_FD_192502 | JGI IMG/M metagenome (GOLD analysis project Ga0265297, IMG submission 192502) | Leachate microbial communities from a municipal landfill in Southern Ontario, Canada - Leachate well 137-91 | ecosystem: Engineered > Solid waste > Landfill > Unclassified | place...
CTCCGTGGTATACTGATCATCACAAAACAATTTTTATGCCTCCAAATGTCGCTCCTCGCGGAAGCATTGCTCCGCCCCCTCGTATGGCACCGCAGACGTCTCCGTCGCCGTCGGGGAAGTGCCTTTCCGTCCACGCCATGCTCACGTTCATCGTGGGTCTCCTCGCACTGAACGCAATTGGGTTCCTCTTCCTCTCCATTCAGTTTTCAACGCGTCAGTCGGCTGTCGTGATCGCGCCGAGCTCGCTCGACTCGAAGCTCGACGCGATTTCCGCGAAACTTGCCGCCTTCCAGTCGCAGACCAGGCCGTCGGCCATCATGCCTGAGGCAGACGAGGATGCGAGCGCGATACCGTATAGGGAGTGGGATTTGATCGTCGCCTATCCAAAGGGGTACTCCATTGTGCAGAATGACGACGCGTTCGTTCAAGGCCAGAAAAATCTTCTCATCACGAGTCGTCCGGGACGCCTCTTCCGATCGTCGGGCGGCCCTGCGACGCCGGGTCCCGAAGATTTTCTGTCCGGCTACCAAATGACGATCAGCGAGCTCGACGCCCGGCAGGATCCGATCGGCGACGCACGCCTCGTGGGCACGGTTAATCCGCTGGTCGACAAAATTGATTTCATCTGCGACGGCGCCGGATGTCCGCTGGAAAAGTACCTCATCACCACGTCACACGGCGTGCGGTACCTGATTGAAACGAATGCCTCCAGCGATTTCGTAGATGCCGCCGTCGTGACCGCGTCGATTATCGCATCTATTTCAGAGTAGAACGCAAAAAGGCTTCGCGGATTCGCGAAGCCTTTTTGTTTTTGCGTGTTATTCGTACGTTTATCTGGTATCATTTTCCCATCTCATCCATTACATTTCATAACGCTATGCCGCCGCAACCGCAAATGCCGCCGCCATCGCCATCAACGCTGACGCAGCAAAACCAGGGCATGATGTCGCTCATCGTCGCCCTTCTCATTCTGAATGCCGCCGGGTTCCTCCTCCTTTCCGTCCAGTTCCTTGCGCCGAAGCAGCAGGTTCTCGTCGTATCGACGAATGCGCTCAATTCAAAGCTCGACGCGATTCAGGCGAAGCTCGCCTCGTTCGAAGCGCAGATGAAGAAGATCGACGATCAAACGCAGAAGGGCGTTCTTGCGCCGGAGGATGGGGGCGTGATGACGGATCGGTGGGGTAATCCGATGATCCTTCTTGATGAGGCAGAAGAAGACGTGATGCCATAATCCATCGAAGAAAAAACAAAACCCTCTTCTTCGGGGGTTTGTTTGTATCTCTCAATTTTTCATCGCGTTCAACGCGACCAATCCCTTACACCTCCACGATCACGGGCAGGATCATTGGGCGGCGTTCGGTTTTCTTGTAGAAAAACTCGCCCAGATCGTCGCGGAGCTTGTCTTTAAGGTATGTCGGGTTCGCAGCGCTCTTCGGGTCGTGGTCCTTCAGCGTTTTAGCGGCGAACCGCCGGGCGTACTGGATAAGATCCTGCGATTCCTTCATGTAGATGAATCCGCGGGAAATGATATCGGGCAGCGCGAGGCAGCGTCCCGTCTTCTCTTCGATGACGGCCACGACGATGACGATGCCGTCTCCGGCCAGCTCCTGGCGGTCGCGGAGGACGATCTGGTTTGTGTCGCCGACGCCGAGGCCATCGACGAACACGTAGTCCGTGGGGACCTTCTTGTTCGTGAGGACGCCATTGCCTTTGAGGTCGAACTCCATGATCTGCCCGTTGTCCGCGATGAATACGTTGTCCATGGGGAAATCGTGGCTTTGCGCCATCTTCGCGTGTTCAACGAGGAACGAGTAGTGCCCTTCGATTGGAATGAGGTATTTCGGCTTGACCCAATCAAGGAGCTCGGCCAGGTCTTCCTGTTTTGCGTGGCCGCCGGCATGAACGTCCATCATTTTATAGTGGATGACGTTCGCGCCTTCGCGACAAAGCGTGTCTTTAACGCGCTGGACCATCCGTTCGTTCCCCGGAATGACCGAGCTTGAAAATACAACGGTATCGCCGGGCTCGATCGCAAGGAACGGGTGCTCGCGGTTCGCGATCCGCATGAGGACCGCGCGCTCTTCGCCCTGCGCGCCGGTGCAGACGATCGCGACCTTGTCTTTCGGCATCCGAATGGCTTCCTTCGCTTCAACGAGCGTGCCGCGCTGGATCTTCACGTAGCCGAGTTCCTGCGCGATCGCGAGGTTCGACTTCATCGAGAAGCCCTCGACGGCGACCTTTCGGCCGTGGCGCTCGCACGCGTGGATGATCTGCTGGATGCGGGAGATCATCGAGGAGAACGTACCGATGATGAGGCGGCCGGAGGCATTCGCGATAATTTCGTCGATATTCGTTTGGATTTCGTGTTCCGGAAGCTGGCGTCCGGGCTGGCTCGCGTTTGTTGAGTCCGCCATGAGCGCGAGAATCTTCCGCTTGCCGAGCGCCTTAATTTTTTCCGTTTCCTGAACCGACTGGGCGCCGGGATCCGGATCCACCTTGAAGTCGCCCGTGTGGACAATGGTGCCGCACGGCGTGTTCACGATCACGCCCATGGCCGTGGGAATGGAGTGCGCCACGCCGAAGAATTCAATGGTGAATACGCCGAGCCGGAGCACATCGCTGTATTTTACGGATCGAAGGTTGAGCGCGGGCTTGTCGCGGTGTTCCTGGTGGCGCTTGTTGATCATGCCGCACGAAAGGTCGGTCGAGAAGATCGGAGGATTGCCGATTTTTCCGACGATGTGCGAAATCGCGCCGATGTGGTCAAGGTGGGCGTGCGTAATAATGACGCCGCGAATATTTTTTTCTTTGCCTTTGACGTACGAGAGGTTCGGGATAATGAAGTCGACGCCGGGCATGTCTTCGTCCGGGAACTGGAGCCCCATGTCGATAATAATAATGTCGTTGCCGAACTCAATGAGCGTGCAGTTACGCCCAACTTCTTCATTGCCGCCCAGCACCATCACCTTCAGGCGTTTGTCGCCTTCGAGCGTATCTTGATCCGTTCCGGTTTTCAAAAACGGTGCATTCTTGAATGCGGACATGCGCGGCATTTTTTGGAATTTGTCGCGCAATCCGAAACGCGCGCCTTTCTTGCGGTGCGTTTTCGGCGCGTGCGGTTTTCCGCCATTCGCCTGCGGCGACGGCGATCTGAGCGCGATCGTCGCCGGCGCGTTCGGGATGGCGGCGTGGCGCGCATGCGGCTGAAGCATGAGCGGCGTCCGTTTCGCGGACGCATTCGCCGCCGGTTCGTCGCGACGGTTGGGGGTGCGGCGATGGAATCGCCGTCGGTGGTGCGGGGTCTGTGGTTGGCCTCCGTGAGAGGCACCGCTTCCCGCGTTCGGTTGTGGTGTCATAACTGAATGAATGTCGTTCGTGTGGTTCGGGCCCGGGCCGTTGCGGCTCGGTATCCCAAATTTCAAGTTTCAAATCCCAAATGCGACTTACGATTCATGACATCAATAACGTCCCTAATAGCTTTGAACAATTGGTCCTGAACATCCGTGGGTCATTTGGAATCTGGAATCTGGAATTTGGAAATTTCGTCCCGAAAAGGATCCGCATCGGGGTGCGGTATGGCTTGCATGCTTAGTCGTTCTCAACGAGAAAACGCTTCATGAAGCGGAAAACGATGCTATCCCGGACTTTTCGTTGTGGTTCACCTACCGGAGGTAGGCACGATTTGGCGGGGTTCCGCTCGAAATATCGAGGGATTCGTATCCTTCGCGATCACCCGAAACGGGTCGGAGTCTCGCGGCGGATCGCCATCAACAAGAGATAGGTTACAGGAAGATGGGGAAATTGTCAAATCTGTAGGGTTCACCGCATCGCGATCAGCACAATCCCGAGCGCGATGAGCGCGCAGGCGGACAGCTTCGTTGCGAGGTGTTTTTCGTGGAAGACGACGCGGCCGGTGAGGATGGAGAAGAAGACCGCGCCAGAGCGTTCGACGGCGGTCGCGACGGAGGCCGGGAGGAACGCGAATGCGGCGCTTACGAGAACAACGCCGACGCCGCTCATGACTGACTGGCCGGCGAGTGCGGGCGTGCAGAGCAGCGTCCACGGCCGTTCGCCGTACCGGCGCCACGCGGAGATCGCGAGGAAGGCGATGAGGATCGAGATCATGAAGAATTGCTCGGCTTCGATCGAATTGAAACGGGAGATATTGTATTTGTAGAGCGAAAGCGTCGTCGCTGCGTTTATGGCGGCGAGCATGACGAACGCGAGTCCGCGCCGTTCGATGCCGCGGTTCGTTGAGAGCGCGAGGATCGCAAGGACGATCGCGGCAATCCCCATTATCTGCCATCCGCCGATCGGCGCGTGCACGAAGAAGATGTCGATGACGAGGAGGAGCGGAATGGTGCTCGATCGAATGAAACTGTTCGTGCTCCGGCTCGAGAGCTCCATCGCTTTCAGTGAAACGTAGATTTGGACGATTTCAAGCCCGGCGCGGAGCGCGAACGTGGGGAGCGACGCGAGGTCGAATGCAAGGCGGCCGCGGAGGAGAATAAGGATGCCGAAAAAGAACCAACTCGCCACGTTGGTGAGGAATCCCATCGCATAAATGCTCTCTTTGCGCTGTTCGACCTCGAATTTTCCAAGGCTCGTTGAGAGCTCCAGGAAGAGCGCGCCACCGATGACGCAGAGAAGTCCGAGGATCATGGGCTAGCCGACGCTTCCCTCGCGTCCGGATTTCAGCGCGTTCGCGTACCAGACGAGTTCTTCGAACATCTTCGCGCAGTACCCGTCGAATGCGGGGTTTTTGATTGTGCCGTCGGCGTTGAACAGGTCGCGGACATTGGAGAAGTAGACGCTTTCGCGGATCGGGCACATGTGGAGTTCGATCGTCACGAGCTTGATTTGCTCAACAACGCGCGCGCCGCCAAGGGGTCCGGAGGAAACGCCGCAGACGGCTACGGGTTTGCGGGCGAATTCTTCATAGAGCGTGTCGAGCATCTCTTTAAGCGGTCCCGGGTAGCCGTGGTTGTACTCGGGCGTCACGATAATGAGGCCGTCGGCCTGCGCCATGATGTCGGCCCATGGTTTCACGCGTTCTTTTTCGAACGTTTTCTTTTCGTGGTAGTCGGCGGGATCGATGACCTGCGTCTCGACGCCCTGTGCGGCGAGCCTCGCGGCGACGTAAACCGCAGCCTTGTTGCTTTCCGCGCCGTCGCGCGCCGTCCCGAGGAGGACGGGAATGGAGAGAGGCATAAAAAATGGTACTGACGGATGTAGTGTACTGGGACGGGCGGTGGGCGTACAGGAGGGCGCGGAGCCGCGTTGGTAAAAAAGTTGACTCCCCGTCGGTCGACAGGGAGTCGTGAGATTCGAGCGGCGCGATGCGTCGCGCGTCAGCTTGCGCGCGCAATCGGTTGCGTCACTGGAGCGGTCGGGAACACGAGCGGACGATCGAGCCAGATCGTATATGTCGCGATCATTTGGTCGTAGGGTCCGGCCTCCACGTCGAGTCGGTATGGGAACGCGGACGATCGGTTGAGATTCGGCGCCCAGACGGTTTTAAACTGCGGATTGAGCGGGCTGCGATCCTTCGGGCTGCGCCAAAAGAATTGCGCGGGGATCGCGAGGCCGTCGCGCAGAACGGTTGCGACGAGATTGCGCTGCGCAGGGACAATATCCCACCAGCGTATGTCGGTGATCGCGTGGCCGCGACACTCGGTTTCGCGGGTCAGCGCGTCGATGATCTTCCGTTGCTTCTCTGGCGGCGGAATATGCCGCAGGAATTCGATCAGCGTACCGGCTGCCTTCCGATCCTTCGGGTTCGGGTAGCATCGCTCAATGACCGCCGTGCGGTAGTTGCGGTCGTTCACATTGCCCTGCGAGCAGATCGTGTGGATGAGTTCTGGCGCGTAGAACATTGTTTCACCTCGTGCGCGCGAAATGCGCGAATGGGAAAGAGCGCGGCGCGAGTATGCCAGAGAAAGAGGCGATATGCAAGATGGGATTGGCGATTGGAGATGAGAGATTGGGATTAAGAAAAAATTCGCGCTCTGCGCGAATCCGTATTCTAATCTCCAATTCCCAATCTCTCATCTCTTCCTCCCACATGGTGCCGCGAGAGAGACTTGAACTCTCATGAGGTTGCCCTCGCTGGAACCTGAATCCAGTGCGTCTACCAATTTCGCCATCGCGGCATCATCTGGGGGGAAGGGGCGCGTGCGAGCGACAGGTTAACGGAAAACCGGGGTAGAATCAAGGTAGGGGCGAGTAGGGGCGAGGCAAGGCCTCGCCCCTACTCGCCCCTACCTTGATTTCATTTCCAGTCCCATGACGTTTTTACGTACCACGACGCAATGCCTGAGAACCGGTCGGATGGACTGCTGAGCGTCATGCGATTCGAAACGCCCTGAACGCGTTTCGAAAAGACGTACGCGTACGTGGGTCGGACGAGGAAGGCTGCCGGGGAGCGCGCGAGGATCGCGTTCGAAATGTTGCGTTTCGCGTCGGCCAGGGCGCTTGACGACGACGCGGTGCCGAACGCCTTGATCGCGGCGTCAACATCGCGATCCTTCAGGTTCGACAGGTTGAGCCCGCGCCCGTCCGCTTCGCCGCTCCACCACACGGAGTAGAGGTCTTCCGTTGGCGGAAGGAGAATATTCCATACGACGATTTGCACCGTTCGATCGCCGGTCGCTTTTTGTAGGAGGGAGCTTGAAGGCTCGGCGGTAACGGTCGTCCGTGCATTCAGCAGGGACCACTGGCGCGCAAGGACGTTCGCAACATCAACGAGATCCGGCACGTCGGGGACGGTGATCGTGAGCGCGAGGACCGGCGTTGAACTTGCGCTGGAGGTCGTCGTGGCGTTCGTGCCGCGCATGCGGATATCCGAATCGCCGGCAAGCGTCCACCCCGCAGCGTCAAGCAGCTTCCGCGCCGCCGCCAGCCGTTCTTCTGTTGATGACGCGGCGTACGCGGCAGGATCTTCTGGGTATGGGCCGCCGACCGGGGCGGCGAATCCGCCGAGGGCGTTCACCACGTCGTCGCGGTCGACGGCAAGGAGGAGCGCTTCGCGTACGCGGCTGTCTTTAAGGATTGGATCGTTGACATTGAAGAACGCGATCGTCTCTTGCGGCAGAATAATGTCTAATGATGTAAAGGCGGTCTTCGGGAATTTTTTCGTTTTTGCGCCCTGAACGAACGCGACGGCATCGGCTTGGCCGCCGCGAACGGCGTCCTCGGCAGCGGTCGGATCCGGGTAGAACCGAAGCTCCACGGCGCTGAGGAAAGGCCGATCTCCGTAGAAGCCATCGAACCGTTCAAGTGCGTATGACGTGATTGTGCCGTTCGAACCCCGGCGGTATGAGGTGACCTTGAACGGTCCTGCGCCGATCGGTCGGATGTTCGCGTCGGCGAGCGCGGCGTTCTGAGGCATGATGTCGCCCCACACGTGCGCGGGTAGAATGCCGATCGTTAGCGCGTCCATGATTGAGACGTCGGGAGAACCGAGCGTCACGGTGATCGTTCGTTCATTCACGGCGTTGAACGAGGCGTCGCGGAAATCTCCGGCGAATGGGCTGCGCCATGCCGGATCTTTCACGCACCGGAACGTGAAGATGACGTCGTCGCTCGTGAGGGGTGTTCCGTCGTGGAATGTGAGGCCTTCCCGGAGCGTCAGCGTGAGTTGTTTGCCGTCTGAAGACCATTCATACGTTTCCGCGAGGCCGTTGACGAGCTGGCCGTCCGCGCGGCGGAAGAGCCCTGCGAAGACGAGCGAAACGAGATCCGCGTCGGGGTCATTCGTCGAGGCGTACAGCGGATTGACGGTCTTTGGGTAGCCGACGACGGCCTCGACGATTTTGCCGCCGGAGGCGGGAGTGCGCGCAATGCGATGCTGGACGAACGCGTATGCGGTGAGCGAGCCGGCGATCACGGCGATGACGGCGGCAAAGGCGATAGCGCGCTGTTCAGAGCCGGAAAAGACAAGACCGGCATAGCGGAGTTGGCGCCAGCGGGGCATTTTCCGCGGAGCGGTCGCGTTCACGACGAGCGCGTAGTCCGCGCGTGGCGGCGCAACAAACGTCGTGCGGCCTTCGCGGGGAGCGAAGGTTTTTTTCGCGCGATCGCGCAAGAAGGTCAGGATGCCCATTGGATTGACGTGACGTGAACATGCGTCTCTCGCGTCCGCAGATTCGTCCGATCGACGTTCAGCGTCTTGGATAGACCGTTCGGTTGTTCCATTGTTTCATTGCTTCATTGTTGCGCACGGCAATGGCGTTCGGCATCTCAACCATGAAACAATTGAACAATGAAACAATCCGTCTATCCACGGACGCACGCATCTTCTCTTGTGATCAGATCGCGTTCAGGCTCTTATGCGAGCAGAACGGTGATGAGGCCGTTCACGAAGAAGAGCGAGGCGATGCCGATGGTCGCGTAGTGGAGGATTTTTTCGACGCCGCGCTTCGTCCGGTAGACGTCGCTGCCTCCGCCGAATGCCATGCCCAGTCCGGATCCGCGTTGCTGGAGGAGGATCGCGGCCATCAGGAGAACGGAGAGGACGATTTGGATGATCGGCAAGATGATTTGTCTCATAAAGAGGTACGTTCGAGGGTAGCGCAGGACGATGGGAAGGTCAACAGGGTTGGATAGCAGGGAATGGATGGATGGTTAGATGGATGGTGTTGGCGTGCTCAGCCGCGTCGAACGCTGCTTCGCACAATCCTTATATTCCCTTCTGCCTGCACGCCATAAGATAAATAGTGCGCGTAGCGCACTCCAACACTAACCATCCATCCATCCATCCATCCATCCATTCCCTGCGTCCATCCAACCCCCTCCTCATGCTATACTACCCGCGTGGAATACGCGTTTTCCGCGCCAGAGGCGCGTCGGCGAAAGCGGCATCGGCTTCTCCTGGCCGTCGGTCTTGTAGCGATCGCCATTATCGCCGTGCCGGTCGCATGGGTCGGTACGCTCATGACGTCATACCTCGTCCGCATGAAGTCGGGAGAGCAGCTGACGCTTGATGATGTCAGACGGAACGCGTCGACGCTTCAGGATGAATCCGGCGTCAGCGCGAACGTTTTGTCGGAAGACCTGGATCGACTTGTTCCCGCCGGAACGGCGCCCGAGCTCGGCAATCGCGATGCGAGGATTACGATCGTCGCATTCATGGATTACGATTGTCCGTACAGTGCCGATTTTGCGGGCGCCCTTCGGCGCGTCATGGAAACAGAAAAGTCAAATGTCCGCGTTGTCATTCGCGACTTTCCGGTCATCGATGCGCTCGCGAGCCGAATAACGGCGAATGCGGCGCGTTGCGCGCTTGCGCAGGGGCAAGAGAAGTACTGGCGTTTCTTCGACGAAATTTTCGCGGATCCGTCAAAACGGACCCGTAATGACTTCCTCGCGTTCGCAAAGATCGCCGGCGCCGACGTGACGGCTTTCGATGCATGCCTTGCGTCGCGTGCTTATGACCTTGAGATCGACGAAAGCCTTGCGTTCGGCAAGCGGGTCGGGGTCTCTGGAACGCCGACGATGTTCGTGAATCGCGCGCGCATTCAGGGTGCGATGAGCGAAGAGATACTCGGTACGATCATCCAGCGCGCGAAAGATGCGCTGCCGCAGTAGATATGCTGAGGGGAAATTGGGGATTGGAGATCGGTCGCGTTGAACGCGATGGTCGCGTTGAACGCGATGGAGCTTGGAAGCGGGTTCTCCCCGTCGTTCGGTGCGCCGGCGTCGTGCTTGTTGTTGCCGCTAGCGTTGCGGGGTCGGCATTTTCGGCGAGGGCGCAGACGCAGGCAACGACGGTGGCGAATATTCGGGCGGCCGTGACATTCGCGGCGACGAAGGGGATCTGTACGACGCAACAGAACGATCCGGCATGCCATCAAATCAAATATCGGTGCAATGACGGGGAGTGGGCGGAATTCATCGAGGAACATACGCGCATCCTCGGGGGGATGGTGACGCAGGTTGAGGGCGACGATGCGGTTCCTCAAGAAGTCCTTGAATTTTTGCGTAAGGATCCAAAGAACGCAAAGGCGATTCCTCCGCTCTCCGAGGCGGACTGTTACTGCGCGTGCGGCGGAGCCGCCGATGTGACGCCGCCATGCACCGGGCTGGAGGGCGAGACGCCGTTTAAGGCGAAAGAGGGCGAACGACTAACGCGCGACGAGTGCGAGGCGATCTGCCAGCCGCGTAAAACATTCGCGAAATGCGCGGGAAATCTTCCGCGAGTCATACAGTCCGCTGGAACCGCTCCAGGCGCGCAAGCGGCAGCGGCATCGAAAGCCGAGGCGCTGCAGATGACCTGCTTCAGCCAAGACGAGTGTTCGAAACAGGACGGCGTATGGGAGGCGTACGCTGAATGCCGGAATGGGAAGGGTCGGTGCTACGCGCAAGCGACCCCGGTCAAACTGAATGTTCCGCTCGGCGGCGTTACGGTCGTACGTGGATTTCAGGAGTACGTTGTGGCCGCGTATAGCTACTTGCTATCCGTTCTGGTGATCGTTGTGACGGTGATGTTCGTTTATGGCGCGTTCCGGTACCTCGTTGGATCGTCGATCGGCGGCGTTCAGCGCGGGAGGGAAGTGATGACCGACGCCGTGATCGGCATGCTCCTCGTTCTTGGCGCAACGACG
>Ga0265297_10011830_pt1 | contig 10603 bp, 16 predicted proteins | sample Munlanlwell13791_FD_192502 | JGI IMG/M metagenome (GOLD analysis project Ga0265297, IMG submission 192502) | Leachate microbial communities from a municipal landfill in Southern Ontario, Canada - Leachate well 137-91 | ecosystem: Engineered > Solid waste > Landfill > Unclassified | place...
CCGGACACCCGCCCGTTCACGGCGACGCACTCGTCGCTGCTGATCGAGCGCCGGTCGCCCCGCGATCTGACGGCGGCGCACGACCTGCTGATCTCGCTCGAGGACTTCCTCGAGGCCGAGGCGCGGCTCTGGTACGAGCTGTACTTCGACAGCGACGACGCCGCCTTCGAGCAGGGCATGGTCACGGAGTTCCCGAACGGCTTCGGGCCCGAGGGCGACTTCACCACGGACGCGCTGATCATCCTGCGCAACGGGATGAACAACTACTCGGCGATCAAGCCGCTGCCGAAGCCGCGCGTCGTGACGACCCAGCTGCTCGCGAAGGTCATCCCGGTGCACGGCGTCATCGGGTTCACGGGTTCCGGCGGATCGAGCGTCCCCGGCATCGGGATCCGCAACACGGTGTACTGGTTCAAGCAGGCCTAGTTCGCCGTCTGCCGCCGTCGGCTGCCCGCGGCCGGCAGCATAGCCGCGCCGGGCAGCTGACGGAGGATGACGGTGGACTTCAACCGCGACGAGTTCTCTCTCCCCAACTTCAAGACGGTCGAGGTGCCGATCGATCTGGCGCCCGCCCCCGGTCTGTTCTCGGAAGCGCAGTTCGACATCGACGATCTGCAGTACGACTACGACGCGCTGATCGATCGTGTCGTCATCACCGAGAACACGCTGCTCTACAACACGGCGATCCCGGCGGACCCCGGCGCCGGCACGTCGATCCTGCCCTCGCTGCAGGTCCGCTGGTGGAAGGACAAGGAATACCCCTACGGGGACTTCCTGCCGCTGATCGCCCTCGACGACCGCAGGCCCCGGCTCTGCGAGGTGGACGCGCCGCCCGTCGGAAACGGTTTCGGACAGCTGGTCTGGGAGCCCAAGGGCCCCGTCCCGCTGCGGGTGAAGTACCAGGACAGCTTGGTCGTGGATTGGGAAAACTCGAGCGTCGCGCAGGCGCCCGGGTTCCCCGCCGGCACCGTTCACTTCGCGGTCCAGGGATACCTCGCCAACACGAAGCGCCCGTACGCGCTGTACGTTCCGATCGGCTTCACCCTGGGCGCCATCGCTCCGGCCGCCCTCGTCGCCGACCAGACGGCGCCGGCGAACGCCAGCCGCAACATGACCGGACAGGATCTCATCGTTCGCCGGATGGTGGCGGTGATCGACTCAGCGCACTACCCGACCCTCGCCGTGGACCCGCGGATCTGGCGCCAGCTGAGGATCATGCCGCGGTTGTCCGGGAAGGAGAGCGAGCGCTTCGCCCCGTACCGCGAGCGCGCCCCGCTGGTCGCGTTCGGCGACTCGGTCCAGGTGAACAATCACGCCATCACGATCGAGTTCTACGAGCCGATCCCGATCGACCGACTGGCATCGGTGAAGTTCGAGATCCGCAACTTCAACGTGACGACCGGAACGCAGTTGATCGCCACGTTCTGCGGGTGGCGCCGGCCGCCGAAGGACTAGCGCGATGATGGTCGAAGGAGAGGTCAACTTCCTGCGCGTCGCCGTCGGGATCGACGCCGTGAAGAGGGTCATGGGCCCCTTCGACTACGACGTGATCGTGCAGGTCAGCCACGGAACCACCAACGGCGTGTACCTCGCCCTCAAGCGCGGCCACTTCGCGAAGGACATGAAGGTCGAGGTGTTCAACGAGCCGAAGCGCTTCCCGCTCGGCAAGCGTCAGGTGCTCTGGGTCGGGAACGAGAACAAGGCCGTGGTCAACGTCTCGTTCGAGTACTGGAAGGCCGGGAGGCCGGTGTGAGCGACAGCGCACAGAGCTACGCCGGGATCCTGTTCCAGCTGGCGCAGGAAGCCGCGACGCTCGCCGTTCACGGTGACGCCCTGCGCCGCATGGGGCCCGTCGCCCCGCCGTGCCTGGCGCGGCCGTACCGCGAGTACCGGGACAAGCTGATCGACTCCGCGGCGAACGTCTACGCGGCGTTCGGGCAGGAGCACGGCGACGAGAAGTTCGCCGCGTTCATCGAGAAGTCGAAGCCGTTTCAGCGGATGATCGACGCCGTGCCAGCGCTGATCGGTTCCTACTCCGACGCGCCGCCGGCCTGGCAGCCGGAGGCCTACGCGGACACCGGGACGGTGGAGGGCACGACCGAGACGATCCCGATGGGGCGAGTTCGCGGACTGCGCGCCGGCGAGGACGAGATCCTCCGCAGCTACAAGCTCCTGTTCGACGTGCCCCGCGGAGAGATCGCCGCCGGGGCCCCCGCTGCCGTCCAGGCGACCGAGGCCGTCGCGAGGTTCGGGTTCTGGCGCGGCCTCGGAAGCGGAGCCGTCGCGTTCGGCAAGCGGTGGTTCCTGCCGCTGTGGCTGGCCTTCGAGCTCCGCGACGAGTCGCTGCCGGAGACCATGGGGCGGATGCTTGGACGTCCGCCGGCCGTGAGCGAGCGCATCAGCGGAGCGGTCAACCAGCTGCTCGACTTCGAGCGCGACTACTGGCCGAGGGTCGCGCAGCAGTGGCAGGCCATGATCCGCATCTACCGCGTGAGCATGGGGAATCCGGATCTGGTCCGCAAGATGATGGCGGCGTGGGACCCGCAGAAGATGGAGAAGCCGCTCCCGCCGAAGACGCGCGACTTCGACGTGTTCTACCTGGGCGACCTGCTCGGCATCCAGTTCGAGCCCAACCCGCACTCGTGGGTGGCGATTCCGATCCTCGCGGCCGGATCGATCGGCTCGATGATCGCGGTGAGGGACTGACATGCGACTGCTCGGACCCGCGCGAAATCCGTTCGAGGCGTGGCTCCGCGCCGCCTCGTGGTATCAGGCAGCCCGCCGGTGGGCGACGCTGCTCAACGCTACGGACGTGTCGCTCGTCGCCAAGCTCGACGCGCTGAGGGACAGCCTGGCCGTCGAGGCGGAGGACATCGCGATCATCTACGGGCAGGGCGAGACCGCGCGGCACAAGTACGTCGCGAGCATCATGCCGATGATCTGGGCCGAAGTGCAGACCGCGTCCGGGGAAACGATCTCGACGGGGGTCGGCGGTCTCGGTCAGATCCCGGGCCCCATCGCCGGCGCGTGGATCATGGGCGCGCAGGCGGCGAAGAACGTCTGGACGAAGGTCTGGAAATACGGGAAGTGGCTCCTCGGTGGCTGGCTGTTCGTCGAGGTCGGGATCCCGGTGATCCGGTTCGGCGTCGACACGGCGAAGCAGCTGCGGAACCTGTTCGAGTCCGACGTGGACAAGGCGATCCGCCTGCACGAGACGCAGATGGAGCTCGCCAAGATCCGCGCGCAGTTGATCGCCGACTGCGACGGGAACCTCGACTGCATCCAGTCGGTGAAGGAGTCGTTCGACCTGGTCACGCCGGAGGGAGACTGCGGCCTGCTCGATACTCCCACCGGAACGGGCCTCGGTGGTATCATGGGTCTGCTCGGTGGCTACGTGGCCTCGGAGGCCGTGATCGGGTGGGTCGAATGAGTTGGGCCGAGAGCATGTTCGCGTCGCTTCCGCCGCTCCACGAAGAGCGGACGGAATCCGTGCGCGCGACTGCTCCGGTCCGCGAGATCGATCGGTCCGCCGCGCTGGCGACACCCAAGGCGACGCCCGAGAAGAAGGCCGAGCCGCAGTCGAAGGATCGACCGGCGGCGCTCACGGCGATGGGCGGCTACTCCTCGATGATGCTGATGGCGAACGAGGCGTACACCGACATCGCGATGGGGACCAAGGGCAAGATGAAGACCGGCGATCTCCCGTGCGGCGACTGCATCGCGTCGATCGCCGAGCAGATGATGGGGTGATCCGATGGCGAAGAAGTGCGGATACTCGGCAGAGGTCAGCAACGGCGCGAAGGCGGCGGTGACGACCTTCGTGGTCGGCGCCTTCGCCTCGGTCATGAAGCGGCTCGGCAAGAAGAAGTACTACCGCCCCACCGTGCGGCAGCAGAAGCGGGGGGCGTCCTGATGCCGTGCTGTGGCCTGGGAGCGTTCAACGAGACCGCGGCCGGCGCGTGGATCCGCTGCCTGACGTCGGCGATGGGTCTCGAGGGCTTCACCGGCTGGGGCCGCAAGCCGCACGCGAAGCTGTGGGAGCTCGCGGTCGAAGTGCGCGAGGCGCTCGAGCGGGACTACCCGGCCCTGGCGCCGATCCGGGACCCCGGGTTCGGCGTCGACACGACGCGGACCGCGCAGCTGGCGTCGGTGATCGCGAAGGTGCACCCGACCGTGCGGCAGGACTTCTGGCCGTGCACGACGCTCGAGGAGCAGACGGCGACGGCGCAGATGGCGGCCCAGAGCGGATCGTATTGGGACGCCCTCATGTCGGCCCTGGCGGTGATCCACCGCTCGGAGCAGGGTCCGACGGCGGCGCAGTCGTCGAACGACGGACCGGCGGCGGTCGCGGCACTGGTGATCGGCTGCATCGGAACGATGGTCGGCCTGGCGAGGTAGGACGATGCCGAAGGGAACCGTGATTGACCAGGAGAACGCCAACGTGGCGACGGCGCTCGCCGGCTTCGGCCAGTCCGGCTCGTCGGCTCCGCCCGCCAGCGTTTCGGCGATGGTCTCCCCCGAGACGCTCGACTACATCAAGGCGCAGGTCGCCGATGCGGTCGCGTCCGGGATCGACGAGGGAACCAAGCGGGTGGTCGAGAAGTACCACCTCGAGGACATCGCGAAGTGGGGCAAGGCCGCCGTGTTCGCGCAGTTCGTCACGGCGGCGGCGGCGGTCGGGATCTTGATGACGCTGTTGCTCAGGGACAAGGAGTAATCCGATGCGAACGAGGACGAGGACCGAAACGCACACGCCGCTGGTGCTGCCGACGCTGCCCGCGCCCAACCCGCTGGCGAAGGTCGCCGGCGCGATGAAGGGCTTCGGCGAGCTCACCCAGCGTCCGGCGGTGGAGCTCTGGCAGCACTTCTACAACTCGGTGTACGACATGAGCCAGGAGTACACCGGGCCGCTGCGCCTCACCGGCGGACGGATCGACGAGGACGGGAAGTACGGCTCGCAGACGCACGCCGCGTTCAAGCGCTGGGTCAACCTGGCGGTGACGATCGGCCAGTGCACCGGGCTGTCGTCGAGCGACGTCGAGCGCGCCGGCCCCCTGGCGGCCCGCCCCTGCCTCATCACGACCCCGCCGTTCATGATCTACGGTGAGGACGGCCTGGCGCAGCTGGGAGCCGGCTGGCTCGAGTGGAAGGGCGGCGGGACGGCGAACGGCGGCGATGGCGGTGGCGGATCGTCCGCCCAGGACGGCGACGGTGGCGACGGCGGCGGCGGCTCCGCGGACGGCGGCGGGGATGGCGGCGGCTCGTCCGACTCGTCCGACTCGTCCGTCGTGCCGAGCGTGTCGCCGGCCGGCTGGCTCGGCGGCGTGCTGATCGCCGTGGACGGGCTGCTCGGCGCCGGCCTGGCCGCCTGGTCGAAGTCGTGGAAGAAGCGGTAGAGGTGATCCATGGGACGACCGCGATTCGGCGTCGTTGACCGTCAGACCGAGGTCGTGCATGCCTTCAACGAGTTCATGCAGCTGCGCGGACTCTCGGCCTTCGGCCAGTCGAACACGGCGATGGTTCCATCCGGAGGCGGCGGCGGCGGCTCGGGCCAGTCGAACGACGACGGCGACGACGGCGGAGCCGGCGACAACGGCGGATCGTCTGGTTCGAGCCGCAGCTGCCCGCCGTGCCGAAACCTGAACGGGCTGTTCGTGATCGGCACCGTGTCCGGATTCTCGCTCCTCGCCGCAGCGATCTTCGGCCGCTAGCACCACCACCACCTGTCCCACCTGTACCACAAACCTGTCTCATGTCTTGACACGGTGTATCGCGCCGTGGCACATATCTGGTTCATGGCGGAGAACAAGAAGCAGCAGGATGGCCAGGACAGCGAGTGGTGCTCCCGGAAGGCGATGTCCGGGAACCGTGCGGAGAGCACGGTGCACCTCACCAGGAACGGCCACGAGTTCCTGAACGGCACCCACGCCTACATGCAGCGGGTGTGGAGGTCCGGCGAGGAGTGCCACCTCCCGATCGTTAACATGATGGGCGGCCCGCAGAAGTGCGCGATCCTCGAGTGGGGTCTGAAGCTGGTGCTCCGGGAGTTCGGGGTGAGCGCTGCCGAGCTCCTGCGGTGCGTCAACCAGGGCAAGCCGACCGACGACCTGTTCCGCCAGGCGAACGAGAAGCGCGAGGGCGCCCGCAAGCATCCGGCGGGTGCACGATGAGCGACGACGCCAAGCGCGACCTGTCGTCGCTGGTGGACGAGATCCCGTCCGACGTGAAGACGATCGAGATCACGTCGACGCCGGTCCAGTCCGTCGAAGAGGGCGACGAGCTCGGCGAGACGGCGGAGGACGTGAAGAAGCCCGACGGCAGCGGCGTCGCCTTCCGTACCAAGATCCACGATCGAATCACCGGCTACGAGCAACTCCGCCAGGCGCAGTGCGCCAAGAGCCCGTGCGCCGGCTGCGGCAACGGGCAGTTCCTTCGGCCAGGGTCCGACCACTGGAACAAGGTCGCTGGCTTCCTGGCGGACGTCGTGCACAGGCATCCCTCGCAGGGCGGGCTTGGGATCTGGCAGGATCTCGGCCCGTCCGCGTTCCTGTACTGCGAGGACGACCCGATCCGTCCGGCCTTGGATCGGAACGGTGAGCCGGTCGTGAAGCCGGACGGTACGCCGGTGATGATGGGCGGGCCCGGGTACAAGTACCTGCGGTACAACTGCCCGGCGTGGCGCGAGAGCAACCGCGAGTTCCTGCCGGACTGGCTGCCGCAGCGGGCTGCCAGGGTGGTTGACAAGCTCGTCGCCGTGTCCAAGAAGATGCAGCAGGTAGGCGTGGGCGGCTTCCTCCGGAAGCTGCGTGGTGGCAAGCAGTGATTCTCTGGATCCTCTTCTGCTCGTGCGCGGCGTTCCTGCTCGCCGGCGATCCGCATACCGCGGACGCCAGGCGACGCCTCGCCGAGCGGTGGTCGTTCTACCGGGCAATCTCGAAGTGCCCGGCGTGCTCGTTCGGGTGGGCTGGCGCGGCCGCAGAGATCGTCGTGCAGACCCGGCAGTTCGTTCCGGCGTGGATCGAGCCGATGCTGCCGTGGTGGGCCTCGAGCGCCCTCGGCCCGGTGTGCGCCGCTGCGGCCGGCGTCGGCCTCGGGTACTTCGTCATGTGGCTGTCCCCTCTCGCCGCGTTCGTCGAGCAGGTCCGGTACATGGAGGCGAAGCGTGGCGCGTAAACTCATGAAGGATCCAGTGCCCCCGCCCGTCGTCGAACCGGAAGAGCCGGACGACGAGCGTGTGCCAGACCCGATCGACGACGACGAGATCCCGGACGCCGAGGTCGAGGGCTCCGTCGAGCTCCCGGCGCCGGCTGAGTCGGCGAGTGCCGGTCCCGATCTCCGCATGGGGCCCCCGGGCGCGATGCCACGGCAGCCGGAGTTCGACAACCGCATCCCGATGTTCGCCGGCATGCCGCAGGCGTCGCAGTCGCCGCTCCCACCGTGGGCGCAACAGCCGGAGCCGGGCAGGGACGACGGCGGAGACGAGTACCCGGACCAGCCCCGGCGCGACGGGGACCCCGCGCGAGAGGCGAAAGCCGCGTCCGGCGGCCGGGAGACCGATCTGCTCGTCAACGTCTTCGTGGACTACGAGGACGAGGAGCACGGCGGGGAAATGGTCTCGTGCGGGATGCTGAGCCGGATCACGATGACCCGGGCCTACATGCCGGAGACCTACATCCCGACGTGGGTAGGCGGAAAGACGTTCTGGGTCAGGGTCTACTACGCGACGGGGAACGCCAACTCGATCGGCAGGCCGCTTGGCAACGGCTCGGCGATCAAGTATGCCGCCAACACCGGCAAGCCGTTCGTCAGGGGATGGAAGGTGGACATGGACATCGATCAGAAGCTCCGCGAAATGATGGCTGCGGCAGGATACGTCTCCCCCGGCGGGATGCCGGGGATGCCTCAGGTGCCCGGACAGTCTGCCGTGCCGATGGGCGTCTGGAACGGGCAGGTCGGCTACTACCAGCAGCAGATCGAGGACATGAAGCGCCGCGTCGACGCTGCCGAGGATCGGGCCCGCCGTGCCGAGGAAGAGCAACGGCTGCAGAACATCATCAAGCCGCTGCAGGAGACCGTGAACCGTCTCGAGTCGAAGCTCGCCGACGGCGGATCCAGCAAGCGCGACGACGCGCTGGTCGAGGTCGTCAAGGCGGCGATCGCGAACCAGGGGCAGCAACGCGGAGGCTTCTCCGAGGCGCTCGAGATCGTCAAGATGACGCAGGGCCCCGAGGCGATGGCCGCGATGGCGACGGTCAACCAGATGGTCGTCCAGAACCTCGTGTCGATGGTGAAGACCGCCAAGGGCGACAGCGACAAGTTCGACATCACCAAGATGATGGAGGCCTACGAGAAGTTCAACAACGCCCAGACGAAGCAGAAGCAGGAAGAGCGCGAGTGGCTCGACAAGAAGCGCCGCGAGCAGGAAGAGCGGGACGAGAAGCGCAAGCAGAACTCCGACGAGATCCGGTCGAAGGAGCGCGTGCAGATCACGGCGATCCAGCGCTCGACGGACGCGATGCTGCTCGACATCCGCAACTCGATGGACCGCCGCGAGCCCCCGAACCACGTCGGCGCGAAGGTCAACGTCATGTGGACGTCGGTCCACGCCTTCGACTGGTCGAAGTCCGACAAGAGCACCAAGGAGATGATCGAGGAGCTCCGGGACGATCCGGAGAAGGTGTTCAGCCGCTTCGCGACCGCGGCAGGTTTCGGCGTCAAGCGCCCGATGACCGACGATGACGCCCGCTACATCGCCATGTGCGCGGCCTTCTTCCGCGAGTTCGCCGGCCTCGGCCAGCGCGGACAGCCGAAGGAAGAGCCTCGTCAAGAGGAGCCGCAGACTCAGCAGCCTCCGCCCGACACCACCCGGGTCGGGGCCGGCACTGCGGACACCACCGCTCCGGCGTCCGGCGCGGAGGAGAGGCCCCCGGGCCTCTCCCAGACCGCTCCGGCGACAACGGAGACCGGCCCCTCGCCGGCGCCGGGGCGGCAACCTGACGAGACTCCCGCCGCGAAGTCCTAGCTTTTCGGTTCCATCGACAACGAGCACCCGCGCAGGAAACGGCCGAAGTTGCACGCCGCGACGATGTCGCGTCGCTCGACAACAGTGCTCATGCGGCTGGCGGCGTAGATCGCAGCGATGCGGAGGACGTGCCACGGCACCCGGCTGCCGATGTTCTCGTGGAGCTCGGAGACGGTCTCCATCTTCCGGTCGTGCTTCGCCTGCCAGCGCTCCCACGTCACCCGTGCCTGCTTGGTGAGCACGAGGTACTGAGCACGCTCGGCGAGGTCGTGGATCCGATCGATCGCCTTGCGGATGCGGTTCAGGATCGCCGGCGGCCATTCGGCGCCACCCGGGCCGCGCTTGATCCGTCCCGCGCGGCAGATATTGAGTCGCGGGATCAACCCGCCCATCCAGTCCGAGCGGCGAGTCGTGCGGATGATCTCCTCGTCGGGCCCCATCAGCAACAGCGTCACGCCGACACGGATCCGGCCGGCAGCGTCGTCGCCGGAGTCAGCCCTGTTCCGCGGCATGTAGTACCCGTCGTAGACCTGCGTCCAGAACGAGGCGCCCTCCATCGATCCGGCCTGGCGATCGTTGGCGAACCAGCTGGCGGCCTCGGTGACGTGCAGGACGGGGTTCGGCTCGTGGATCAACATGTCCTCGAGCGCTCGCCGACCGCCCTCGCCGGAGCGATGCCGCTTCTCGACGTGCGGCAGCACGGCCAGCATGGCGAGCTCGCTCGAGTAGGTCTTCTTGTTGCCGGCCGGTCCGATGAGCAGCGTCCACAGGAACAGCCGTTCACGACGCGACAGACCGTTGTCCCAGGTGAGGTACGCGCAGGACACCGGGTCGAGCACGGCGCCGAGCAGCGTCACGATCGAGGCGAGGTGGTAGACCTGCGGCGTGCGGGTGAGCTTCGATGCCTCCGAGACGTAGTAGGGCAGGAGTCCCGTCGTCGGCACCATCGACGGGAACGGGATGGTCCGTGTCTGGATCACCGCTGGCCCTGGTCCGACTTCGGCTCGTACGCGCCGGACACGAACGACGCCAGGTGCCGCTCGAGCAGCCGCTCGACGATGATCGAAGCCGACACGCCGGTCTCGGCCGATGCCATCCGGAGCCGCTTGTGGATCTCCGCCGACAGGTAGATGTTCGTGGAGTTCTTGGTCTTCTGCTTTCCCATGCGCTCATTGTGGCATCGTGGCATGCCACCGTCAACCGTGACAGAGCCACCTTGCGGCATGGGGCCCCCAGAGGGCAGGCTTGAACGGTGAACCCTGGCACCCTCCCACGATCGAACCTCAAGCGCGGAATCGGACGCCGGATCCACCACGTCCGGAGGGACTTCATCTGGAACCCCCGGACGCACGGGGTCGACGTCGCGATTTCGTCCTTCTGCCACCGGTTCGGGATCTTCGACCGGCAGACGCGCCAGGCTCAGAAGCCGGAGGCGTGCCGGCTGCTCATGTACGCCCACTTCATGCAGGGCAACCCGCGGAACACCGTCGAGGCGGCCGTCCGCTCGAACAAGCCGATGCTGCTCGGGCAGATGATGAAGCGCCTGCAGCGGATGTTCGCGACGGCCGAGCAGAAGGAGCA
>Ga0265297_10011831_pt1 | contig 10603 bp, 15 predicted proteins | sample Munlanlwell13791_FD_192502 | JGI IMG/M metagenome (GOLD analysis project Ga0265297, IMG submission 192502) | Leachate microbial communities from a municipal landfill in Southern Ontario, Canada - Leachate well 137-91 | ecosystem: Engineered > Solid waste > Landfill > Unclassified | place...
CAGGTCGTAGCTGTCTTCCGGATAGGTTATGGCCGCTTGAGCCATACACGCGGTGTAATTTCCGCGAATGGAGGTTGGGTCGGCATACTGCGCAATGGCAGGATTGTAGGCGTCGACACCGTGATAACTCTCGGCTTGCGGAGCTTTTTCAAGCGAAAGCAAGAAGTAGTTTGGGTCGCTGAGCGACGCTTCCGGCACGCTAGAACCGGACAGAAGCATTGGCGCGAGAGTGCTCCAGACAAGTGCCAGAGCCAGACTTACCGTCAATATTTTCTTGATTTTAGACATATTCAGGGGGATTAAAATTATGATTGCAATTTATGTTTGCGCACCTTTGTTAGATAGGTGGCTGTACCAGCAACCAACAGAGCAAGGAAGAGTGTATCCGCCGGACCTGTGCTCGGCAGGGTCGGTTTCTTGGTTGGAGTTTTTTCTTCAACCGCATTGGTTTCGTCATCGTCGGTCCAGCTTTCGCAACCGATATCATGACCGTAATCCACGAATCCATCGCCATCATTGTCTATGCCGTCGGCACAAGCCGGACGGTTGAGTGTCGCGATAGTCTTGCCACCCTTGGAACCGCTTTCGCTGTCGTCATAAGGTGAAGTACAGTCGGAGTCTGCCGGATAATCGATCTCGCCGTCGCCGTCGTTGTCTTTGCCGTCGTTACATTCCGGACGGTCGAGTGTGCCACCGCCACCACCGCCACCACCATTACCGCCACCACCATTACCGCCACCGCCGTTGTTGGCGTCGCTGGTATCACCGGGGTCGAAGAGATTGATATCGGACGGAAAATCATGATAATCGTCCGCCAAGTTCGCAAATACGGGCACGACTCTAAACAGCAAGCCGAAGCCACAGATAGCGATTGAAACTAGGATGAGAAATTTACGCAACATAGTTTTTTAGGGTTAGGTTTTTTATAAAATGTATATTGTATAAGGCTGGCTATATTATGATATAATTTAATTTTTGTCAAGCGGAAATTTTGGGAGTTTTTTGAGAGATTTTATTTCTTCTTCCGAAAAAATTTGCGCAAAACGAAAAAAACAGTAAGATAAAAACAGTTCAAAAATTTAATCTGAAAATATGTATGATCTCGTTGCCATTTTGCCACTGCTAATCATCGTTTTTTTGGTTATTTTGATTAGCTTTATCAAGCAAATCGACCAGTATGAACGCGGAATTTTGTTTACTTTGGGTAAATATTCCGAAACGCTCAATCCGGGTTGGCGCATTATCATTCCGGTTTTTCAGGGTTTGAAGAAAGTTGATATCCGCGTGAAGGCGGTCGATGTGCCGAGTCAGGAAGCGATTACGAAAGATAATATTTCCGTGCAGGTCAATGCGGTCATTTACTATAAGGTGCGCGAGGCCGAGAAAGCGATTTTGGAGGTGGAGGATTTTTATTATGCGACGGCGCAACTCGCGCAGACGACGATGCGCAATGCGGTGGGTGAAGTAACGCTGGATGATTTGCTCAAGAATCGTGATGATATCGCGAAAAGAATCCAGACTATCGTGGATAAGGCAACCGATCCGTGGGGTATCGCGGTATTGTCCGTTGAACTCAAAGATGTGATTTTGCCACAGGATTTGAAGCGTACCATGGCGAAGGAGGCCGAAGCGGAACGCGAACGCCGAGCGGTTATCATCAAGGCGGAAGGTGAAGTGATGGCGGCGGAAAATATGGCGAAAGCGGCCAAGATGCTCGCTGAGGCGCCGGGGGCTTTGCATTTGCGCACTTTGCAATCCATCAATGATATTTCTTCCGACCAATCCAATACAACGATCTGGATGGTGCCGATCGAGGTTTTGGAGGCGGTCAAGGGTTTGCATGAATTTGTTAAAAATAAAAAATAAAGTATAAAGTATGCTGGACGACGATTTCACTCCCTTAGATGAACTCCGCGAGCAAATCGGTTATATCGATGATCACTTGTTGGAGCTTCTGATTGAACGCGCGGAACTTTCGCGCGATGTGGGAATTTATAAGAAAGAAAATCACCTCGCAATCGAGGATAAAGCGCGTGAAGGTGAGATGATTGCGATCCAAAAAGCCCTCGCCGAGGACAATGGTTTGGATCCGGATTATATCGAGGATGTTTGGGAAATTATTTTGAAATACTCTAAAAAACTCCAAAAAAATGCACAAGATGAAGAATAATCAGAAAATGGTTCGCTTTGTGGCGATTGTTATGTTGGTTGCGCTGGTTTTGACCTCGTTGGTCGCCTTTTTGTAAAAAAGATTCGAAGGTGGGCGCGTTCCGAGAACGCGCTTTTTTTGGCAAAAAGAAAGACGGGAGCGAAAATAAATTCACTCCCGTCTCAAGCGTTCAGGACGCCACTGCCTGTGCGGACTGTGTGGAAGCTTCCGCGAGCTCTTCGCGCCGGATTTGCAGTAACCTCTCGACCCCCGGATGCGGTTCGCCGGAGTTGTCTTGCAAGTACCGTTCCAGTTCGGCGATTTCTTGGCACAGTTTTGCGAGATCAGCTTGGCACATACTAGCCACTCCTTTCTAAAATCATGCTGATGTTTGACCCGGAGGTCGCCAAATTTTCCAAAAAACTGAAGATGCCTTGCAACAAACTGATTTCTTCCTCGAACCACTCGATTTTCACACGCGAAATTTCTCGATCGAGTGGAGCCTCTGCCCTTTCTTGTTGTGTTTTCAATAAAAATATTGTGCGACCCAGTTTTTCCAAGCGCTCGGCCGGATCTTCGCCTAACTCTTTTTCCAGATTCAAAAGTTTGATTTGAAAACCCCGCACTTCCGTACGCGACAATACGCGCTGAGAATTTTGATCCGCAAATCTTTTTAACTCCTCATAAATTTCCCTGAATTTGGTTAAATCAACCGGCTCGTGTTGTTCGATAACTGACATAGCCCACCCCTTTCTATGAGTTTTCCCATTCCGGACCTTGTCTGCAAAGAAGCATGCTCGCCTGAGTCGGATCGCGGAGAACCATCGCGACCGCTTTTTCGAGACGCACATTGTTTTGACTGCCTTTAAATAAAACAACATCCCCCGCCCGAAGAAAGTTCTGTAAGAACTCTCCCGCGACGATGCTGGTTTCAAAGAATCGCATACTTTGACCCGAGTTGTCAAACTCTTCACAAATGTAGCGCGCATCGCCATACACGCCCACGACGAAATCCACTTTGCCTCGCAGGTATTCGCCGAGACTGCGATGATGGCGCTCAGACTGCATTCCCAGCTCGTTCATTTGTCCCAGCACCGCGATTTTGCGTCCGGTAAATTCGGTCAGGGCGTCGATGCCGGCGCGGGCGGAAGCGGGATTGGAATTGTAGGTGCCGTCCAATAAAAGTGAACCGTAGTCGCCCAGAAGCAAGCTCAGGCGTCCCGGTTCAAGCTGAAAATCGTGTAAACGCGCCGCCACCTCCGCCAGCGTAAAACCCAGCTTCACCGCCACCAAACTCACCGCGCAAAATAATTCCGCGTGGTGTCGACCGACGACCGGCACGCTGAAGTCTTGGTTTTGGATTTGGAAATTCAGACCGGCTTGATTCATCTGCAAATTGCGCGCAGAGAAGTCTCCGCCTTCGCCGAAACTCACGACTTGCGCGCTGGTCTCGGTGGCGAATTGCCAAACCAGCTCGTCCGTGTGGTTGAGTACCGCCAAGCCGGTGGCCGGCAGGGTTGCGATGAGTTTGCCTTTTTCGTGGGCGATGGATTCCAGTGAGTCAAATTGACCTTTTTGCATATGTACCGGCGCGACTTTCAGAAAAATGCCGATGTGCGGACGCACGATGCTGAGCAGGTAGTCCATGTCGCCCGGGCCGTCCGTACCCATTTCGAGAACCAAATAATCCACTTCCAGAGGGGTGTTGTGTTTTTGCCAAGCGCGGTAAATGATGCCGAACCAGTCTGACCAATGGGTGGCGGTATTTTCTTGCAAGATGGTCAGAGGCAGCCCAATCTCGGAGTTGAAGCTTTTTTGGTTGGCGAGAATCTTGTAGTGTGTTCCCAAAACAAACGCCAAGGCGTCTTTGGTGGTGGTCTTGCCCACGGAACCTGTCACACCGATAATCTGCACATGGGAAATTCTCAAACGCGCCTTAGCGCACCAAGCCAAGAGGCTGGTAACCGAACGACGCAAAAATTTTTTGAGATTCATGTTTTCATTTTACTCTGAAGTTGCTCTTAAAAAAAGTGAGGATTTTGCACTTGCCAAAACGCTCAAAAGAACTTATCATATAACCCTGGAGAAATTGCATTTGATTTTTTGCCCGAAAAATGCTAGAATAGAATGATGATGATAGTAAATAATATGAGATTATGCCATCCAAGAATCTAGTTCAGCCCAACGAAACGCTCGAGCAACAGAAGCTCGGCTCAAACTCCGCCGAAAATGCGGGTGTGGAGGCCGTGTCTTCCGTCGTGCAGGAGATTTCCGAAAGCGCGCAAGAGGTTTTGGGTGAGGCTGAGCAGCCACATGAGTCCGCCGAGCAAATCAGCGACAATATCGTTTACGCCAATCATCGCAAAATCCACTACGATGCCAAGACCGCCCTCTCGCTCGAGAAACAAATCGAGCAGATGAGTGAGCAGAGGTTGCGTCATCGTATTCGCAATGAATACCAAAAGGAAATCAAGCAACTCGAACACCAAGCTTTCTTGGCGGGTTTGCCTTTCGCGCATTTTTCCGAGAGTGCGTTCAATGAGCTCGTCGCGCGTATTCGTGAGCTCCAGCGCAAGATTGCGGATTTGGTCAATCTCGCCATCGAGACTCTGCGGGTGATTTATCGTGGTTTGGTTTTTGGAGAATAAATCCGGATCGGCGCGGAGTGAGCGCGGTTTTTTGGGTTGGGTTTTGGTGGGGCGGTTTTTTGGGGTTTTGGAAAAATCAGAAAGAAAGGGTGAGATGTAAAAACCTCATCATATATAAAAAAATCGGGGCGAATACGGATGTACTCGCCCCATTTGGAAGAGTGAGGTGCGAACACTTCACTCCTCTCCTTTGTTTCATTGCGCCACGATTTGCTGGCGCAGGTTTTGTAGCGTGCTACGAATTTTGTTCGGATTTGTTACCGGATCGGTTTGACGGAGAGAAAGAGTTTCTTCACCGATTTTGAGCCAATCTTTGGCGCGCAACGGACCGTCCGGTCCGCGTACCGCACTCAGGTAAAGTGCTTGTATCCTGCGCACAAAAGAGTTGCGTCGGCGCCGGAAATTGACCCAATCCGACTCTCGAACGGCTTGCTCCAGCAAAGTGATTTTTTGGAGCACTTTGTCGCGTAAGCGGTTGCGAGTGGCCTGCCAGCTGATTTGGTTCAGACTGTAATCCAGCTTTCGGTGCAAAAAAGAGAGAAATTTGAGGGGGAAAAACAAATACCCCCAGACGAGAAAAACGGCTCCTCCTGTCAACATCATGGCCTAACCTCCCCCGAAACCTCGGAATAAAGCTTCCGAAGGTGTTTCCCCGATGCCACCGTACTTGACCGTCGTCAAAAACAAAACCGCACCGACAACGGCCAGCCCAAAACCCTTTTTCACCCGAACGAAATCGTTTTCTTCCTCCATCTAAATTCTCCTTTTGAGGCGAACAAAAAATGAAAATGAACAAAGGAGCATATTGTATTCCTCCGAACGATTTTTGTCCAGAGTAAATTTGAACTTGTCGGTCACGACCGCTTTCGGTTACAATGCTTTCTGTCAAACCATTATTTGAATTATGCAAGCCAACGAACTTCGCCAAAATTATCTGAAATTTTTTGAAAGTAAAAAACATAAAATTATTCCGTCTGCGCCGGTTGTGCCGGAAAACGATCCGACGGTGCTGTTTACGACGGCGGGTATGCATCCGCTCGTGCCGTTTTTGCTCGGGGAGAAGCACCCCGCCGGTACGCGTTTGACCAATGTGCAGAAGTGTATCCGCACGGGTGATATCGAGGAGGTGGGCGACAACAGTCATCTGACTTTTTTTGAAATGTTGGGGAACTGGAGTTTGGGTGATTATTTTAAGGAGGAGGCCATCGCTTGGAGTTGGGAATTTCTCACGAAAATTTTGAAACTCCCCGCTTCTCATCTCGCGGTGAGTTGCTTTGCGGGCGACAAAGATGCGCCGAAAGATACGGAAGCCGAAAAGTTCTGGCTTGAAGCAAGTGAAAATAAACTCGCGGGTAGGATTGATTTCTTGCCGAAGGAAAAGAACTGGTGGGGTCCGGCGGGTGTAACCGGTCCGTGCGGTCCGGATACGGAGATTTTTGTGTGGGTGGGTGCGGGCAATCCTCCGACCGAGATTCAGCTCGGAGATTTGGCGAAGGACGGCGCGGGCTGGATGGAGATTTGGAATAATGTATTTATGCAATACAACAAGACGGCGGACGGGAAGTTTGAACCGCTGAAACAGACTAATGTCGATACGGGTATGGGCTTGGAACGCGTGATTACTTTTTTGCAGAAGAAAAAATCCGTCTATGACACCGATCACTTCGCGCCGATCATGGAGGCGATTGCGAAGCTTGCCAAGAACGAAAATCCGCGCGCTCAAAGAATCGTCGCGGATCATTTGCGGGCGAGTATCGCGATTCTCGCGGACGGTGTTTTGCCCGGCAATGTGGGTCAGGGGTATGTGTTGCGCAAACTGATTCGTCTTGCGATCAGAAATGCCTACAAGCTCGGCATTGAGGGTGAATTTACGAGAAAAATCGGTGAGGTTGTCGTGAGGGTGATGAGTGTCGCCTACCCCGAAATGCAAAATCCGAAAGTGTTGAATGAGCTGGAAAATGAAGAAAAGGCTTTTCGGGCGACGCTGGAAAAGGGTCTGCGCGAATTTGAAAAAATGTTGCCGAATTTGCAAAAAAATCCCAAACGCGAAATCGCGGGACGCGTGGCTTTCAAGCTGTATGACACTTATGGATTTCCGGTCGAGCTGACGGTGGATTTGGCGCAGGAAAATGATTTGACGGTGGATAAGAAAGGTTTTGAGGAGGCGTATAAAAAACATCAGGAGCTTTCGCGCACGGCGAGTGCCGGAACATTCAAGGGCGGTTTGCAGGATCATAGTGAAATGACGACGAATCTCCACACCGCCACACATTTGCTTCTTGCCGCTTTGAAAAAAATATTGGGAGAAGATGTGCATCAGCGCGGTAGCAATATCACGGCGGAGCGTTTGCGTTTTGATTTTAATTGGGAGGAGAAGCTCACACCGGAACAACTCGCGCAAATCGAGGTGCAAATGAATGCGTGGATTGACGCGGATTTGCCGGTGGTGCAATGCGAGATGAAAGTCGCCGATGCCAAGGCTAAGGGCGCGGAGGCGCAATTTATTGAGAAATACGGGGAAGTGGTCAAAGTCTATACCGTCGGGAAAGAGGGCGAAGCGCATGTCAGCTGTGAGGTTTGCGGGGGCCCGCACGCGACGCATACGGGTGCTTTGGGCAAATTCAAAATCCAAAAAGAAGAGGCCAGTAGCCGCGGTATCCGTCGCATCAAAGCGACCTTGACCTAAAGCCACCACCCCCCCCTTGACAAAAACTCGAATAAGCACTAATTTGCCGTTCTTGACAATTCGGTTTTTTGTTTTCCGTCTAATTTTTTAGGAAAGGAGGAAAAATATTTTGGTATGATGTCGCGATCAAGAAAGCCTCATTAGCAAAAAGGAGAAACCCATGTCCGCCACTGCAATTATCATGCGAATCACGCAATCCGGCTGGAAAAGAGGTCCGATAATGTTGGTTTCTTTATCAAAACAAGGCTTGTCGCCACATGAACCGCAACATAGTTTTTTGGTTCATTGCTATATCAAAAATAATCATTTCTTGTCCTTTCTCGAAGACGAAATTGCACAAAAAAAGAAGTTATTGGAGAGGTATGTTTCGCAAATTTATAATTCTTCTGAAGAGGTGGTTGATGTAAATCTATATCTTTTCGCGGATACAAATGTTTATAAGATTTTGCTTCTGGTGCGCTTCGGCACGCCTGCCGAAACACTGGAGGGTAGGTTGCACACTGGGGTGAAACTACTCGAAACAGTCTTATCGGCACAAAAAGACATACTGGAAAAAATCCAGCTGAATGGGGAACTAAAAAAAACTATACCGGTCCCGGAAAATAACCGTGAGCCAAATTTCCAGCAAAAGCTAGACCAGCTTTTGGCTAAAAATCCTGAACTGCACAAACGACACACCACATCACCCGAAGCTCCGCTCGTATCTTGAATTTTCAAATTGCCAAGGAGCGGGCTCGACACATTCTGTCGAGCCCTTTTTTGCGTGCAAGGATTTATTGACAAAAACCAAAATCAGAGTAAAATACGAATCTTGACAACTCGGTGGGTTTTTATTTTCTTTTTTTGAAAGGAAGGATTGCTCGCAAAATGTGTTTTGGGGAGATGACTCGTTTTAATTTTGAAAGGGGAAATGATATGAATCTCGACATGTTTTTGCGTGAAAATTGGGGACAGAAAAAAATCGTCGAACTGAGCCTCGGAAGTAAAAAGGTTGGCGATTGGCAAACCGAACAAAAGTGCCCTGTGCACTGCTTCACCAAGACCAAAGACGAGGCGGACAGGCTGGCAAAAGAGCTTGAGAAAATGGCGCGGATGCTGATTTGGCGGATTCAGGGAATCTACTTCTTGTCCGACAAAATCACGGAAGTGAATCTGTATATCTTCCTCGAAAACGACACCTACTCGGCGATTTTCTCGGTACGCGCCCGCAATTATTTTCACAACCAAATCGGTGGGCTGATTCGCAACGAAGCCAAGTGTGGCAAGAGTCTCTATGACACGATTTTGGCGGCGCAAGATGCCGTGGTCGAGCTGGTGTTGGCAGAACCTCTGCTCGATCGTCCCCTCTCCGCGGAGAAGCGTGATGGCGTGGCGAGGATTTGCTCCGGTCAAGACAATTCGGCGCAAGCACCCACGCACGGCACCGATATCCTGACTCTCGTGGTCAGAAGTGCCAGCGGTGATGGTTCCGGTGATCCGACGAGTTCGCTCGCTCAGGACATGAACGGCTGAAATCCACAGTCAAGTGAGACCTGTCGCATAACTTGCGGCAGGTCTTTTTCTTGTTTAGAATCAGGGCATGTCAAAAATAATTTTCATTACGGGGAATGCGCATAAGCTCGCCGAAGCGCGCGCTATTTTGGGAGCGGATTTGAGTTCGGAAAAACTCGATTTGGAAGAAATCCAGAGTGAGGATTTGCGGGAAATTTCGCATGATAAAGCCGAAAAAGCCTTTACCAAAATCGGTAAACCGCTGTTTGTGGAAGATGTGGCGTTGGTGCTGGACGCGTGGGGTCGTCTCCCCGGTCCTTTCATAAAATATTTCGTGGAAAATGTGGGCGCGAGTGGAATACTGAAAATGCTCGGTACGGAAAAAAATCGTCGGGCGGTTGCCTACTGTGCGCTGAGTTATCACGATGGGAAAGAGATTCGGACTTTTGTCGGAGAATGTCGGGGCGAAATCGCGACCGAACTGCGCGGTGAAAATGGTTTTGGTTTTGACCCGATTTTTGTGCCGGAAGGTCAGACGCAAAGTTACGCGGAGATGTCTCCCGCACTCAAAAATACGCTTTCGCATCGCGGGAAAGCGTATCAGCTGTTTCAGGATTTCTTGACAAAATAATTAAAGTTGGTTAGGCTGAAAAACTGTTAAATTGAAATTTCGTAAACCAATCAGAAAAAGGATAAAAAATGTTTACCGAGACTTACGCTGAGGTACGAGAGGTAGATGTGCACAAACTTTTTAAGGATACTCCTTTTGCGAAGGGGAAAATTGTTTTTATGTTGGTGTTGAGCGGAATCAACCCAGAAACGGAAACTCCTCAGGAGTCGAATCTGAGTGTTGATTTTGACTACATCTACAAGGTGCGCCTTTTCGTGGATTTTCTGGTTTCAAAGATCAGGAAATTCCATGAAGAAGTGGTCGTGTGCGCAAGCTACGATCAAAACGGTCTCTATCAGATTTTTATCAAACGAAAATCGAAAGAAACCGAGGATTTTCATGTGAGTGGTGAGGATCTCTACTTGGCCTTCGCCGAAGTTCACAAAAAAGCGTTTCGGGTGGATTCGCACACAACGAAAGATGGGAAATTCAATACCGCTCTACGGAAATTTAGCAGAACGCTCATCGCGTATCATGTCGATAGAATGACTGTAGACTTTGGGCGCAGATGACAAACGGGCGACTTCAGTCGCCCTTTTTTTTATTTAGACCGAACGAAATAATTGCGCAGAAGCTCGGAAGCTGAGAGTGAATCGACTTCGGTTTTGAGGTTTTTTTCGCGTTTGTGTTTGGCGTGGGCGCCGGCTTGGATATAGCTTTGCGCGACTTTGCTGGTAAATCTTTCGTCAAAAAATTCGATTTCACAGATGATTTCTTTCTGCAATTTTTGCGCGAAAGCACGAACTTTTTCGGCGGAAGCGCCTTCCGCGCCGTCGAGCTGACGGGGCAAACCCAGTACGATTTTATCGGCTTTTTCGGCTTGGTAGAGGGCTTTGACTCGGGTGAGGGCGGAAGCGTCGGACACAATAAAATCGCGTGGAAAGGGAATCCGACTCACGGTATCGCCTACGGCGACGCCAATGCGTTTCTGTCCCCAATCCAACGCGATAATTTTCATT
>Ga0265297_10011832_pt1 | contig 10603 bp, 6 predicted proteins | sample Munlanlwell13791_FD_192502 | JGI IMG/M metagenome (GOLD analysis project Ga0265297, IMG submission 192502) | Leachate microbial communities from a municipal landfill in Southern Ontario, Canada - Leachate well 137-91 | ecosystem: Engineered > Solid waste > Landfill > Unclassified | place...
AAACTCAATCAAGAGCTATCTCCCGCAAAAAAAGCACAAGAGATAATTTAAAAAAACAAACCAAACGCCTCGGCTCCGGGGCGTTTTATTTTTGTTCTGAGAACGGACAAATCTCGTGAAAATCACAGAATCCGCAGTTGCGCTCGGTCGGCTTCGCTTCAAATTTTTTCGCCTCAATCGCCTCAATCGTCTTGCGCATTTCGGCTTGGTATTTTTCGATTTGTTTTTCGTTACGCACAGTGGTGACTTTGGTGCCATCTTGCAGATAAACCATGGTTAATTTCTCAGCCTTAAGCCCAAGTCCGGCCTCGACCGCCATGGCGTAGAGTGTCATTTGTTCATCCTTATCGACACCATCTTGCTTCTTGGTTTTGCCGGTTTTATAATCAAGCACCTCACAACTTCCGGGAGTTTTGCCGGCGTCAATGCGATCAAAGCGACCGGTGATAAGCTTGCCTTCAAACGGAAATTTGAATTCTTGTTCCAAATAAAGTGGTGTAGTTTTATTTTTCTGCCAGTCGGCAAAAAACCAACGACAAATCTTCTCACCCTGCTCGCGAAACTTGTCTGCCAAAGCACGATCCAAATATCCCGAAACTGTAAATTTTTTGCGCCAAAGTCCCAGCAAATACGCTAAACTGATTTCTTCGTCAAACATACCGGGCTGGGTTTCTTGGGTGCGCACGCGTTGCATAAATTCATTGAGAGTCGCGTGCATCTGACTGCCAAACTGCTGACGCACACCTGGTTCGGTCGGAATCTTGGCCACCTGCATATAATAAAATTTGCGTGGACAAATCTTGTACGCACTCAAAGACGAGTGCGAAAAGCGCGTAAAATCCTTTGCAACGGTACTCACTTCCGCATCGATTTTTTCGGTGGAATTGAGCCTGAGAGGATTTTTTTGGGATTTGTCGGGAAGTGCAACTTCCAAACCGGCTTCTTGCAGAAAAATCGAGGGTGCGCTGGAGTTTTTTTTGTCACGATAATACTGACTACAACTCAAATGCAGTTCTTCCCGCGCACGCGTAACCGCCACATAAAACAACCTACGCTCCTCCGCCATATGCGGATCTTGTACTTCACTCGGGAGAATAGTCGCCAAACCCTCCGGCAAATCAATGCCATAACTGCGGTCGCCCAGTGGAAAATCGCCTTTGGCCAAAACCGGCACAAAAACCACCGGCCATTCTAGCCCCTTAGCACGGTGAACTGTGGAAAGCGTAACCGCCTCGGAAGCGAAATCGCTTTCGGCAGTCTGAGGATTGTCGCCCGCTTCACGCATGAGATTGTAATATTCGAGATAACGCGCCAAATTCGGGTGTTCTTGGTCTTTGCAAAAATCCTCAACTTTACGCAAAAATTTGCCGACATTGAGAATGCGCTGTTCACCTTCGGGAGTTTCTTGTGCGTCTACCAATTCTTTTTTCCAGCCTAGTTTTTCCAAAATACGATAAGCCACCAAAACCGCGGGGTTGTTGCGTGAAAACTCTGTCAGATTGTCAAGCACCTCACACGCTTTGGCAAAATCCTGTTCACCTCCGGAAACTTTTTTGCGCAATAGAGAAACAATCGGGGTATTGTATTTTTTCGCATCATTGATGATCTGATAAATCTTTTCCATTGCGATATCAAAATCCGGCAAAGTCAAAAAATTGTGGATGGTATTCGCGTCTGTCGGATGAGCCACTGCCTGCATGACAAATAAAATTCGCTCAACTTCGGGACGGTCGTAGAGTCCGCGCGCACCGATAAATTTGGTGATGATTCCATAATTCGCCAACACAGATTGCACTTCCTCGAGATGCTTCGTTTTGCGCGCCAGAACCGCAAAATCACTAAGTGAACGACTGGAGTCGCGAATCACTTCGGCAATCTGCACATATTCTTCGTGTCCATGCAAAAATTGCTTGAATTGAACCGATTTCGGATCTTTTTTTTGCGCTTTTAATTTTTTATCCACGCCTAATTTAACTTCGAGACGATGCGGATTGTTGTATTGGATGGCGGAATAAGCCCGATCAAGAATTTCTTGCGTACAGCGATAATTTTCCGTCAGAGAAATTATTTTCGCTTGCGGATAATTATTTTTGAATTCATTGATATTCTCGATACTGGCTCCACGAAAACGATAAATACACTGATCGTCATCTCCAACCACGGTCAGATTTTGATTTTTTTGCGCGAGTAAATTGATGATTTTGTTTTGTGCCGGATCAGTATCTTGATATTCATCCACGAGAATATATTTGTAGCGTTCCTGAAACTTGCGCAAAATATGTGGACGACTTTCCAAAATTTGCAAAGCGTAAAAATGAAAATCTCCGAAATCCAAAACCCCTTGAGCTTGCTTGAGCTGGGTGTATTTGGCATAGCATTGCGCCAATTCGCGATATTTGCGCACCTCGTCCGCATCTTCCCAATCTTGTTTCGCCACAAAATCCAGATATTGTTCCGGGCCGATGGCTTCTTTTTGCAATTTGGAAAAATGCCCCAAAAGACTCTCAATGAGACTTTCGTGGCTCTCGGAGAGAAAATAATCCAAGGGTAATTCGGAATAATGGTCGCGCAAAAATAAGTAATCCTTGGGATCCTCCAAGATACCGCCATGCGACGCGATACCAATCTCTACGCCGTATTCTTGCACTAAACCCAAACAAAACGCATGAAAAGTTGTGATTTGCGGAAAACCGCTACCGAGTGGCAGGCTTTCCAAAACACGATTTTCCAACTCAGCTGAGGCGTCGTTATTGTAAGCCAGAGCCAAAATTTCGTGCGCCTGACAGCGCTTGGAAGAAATCAGATGAATAATGCGCTCGGTCAAAACGCGCGTCTTGCCCGTACCGGCACCCGCCACAATGAGCAAAGGACCTTCTCCGTATTCAACAGCTTCTTTTTGTTTCGGATTGAGTGTAAATTTTTCCATGACCCTAGCATAGCTTTTTAAAATAAAACAGGAAAGGGGAGTTTGAGAGGGATACTATTGAGTTTTGGAGTGATTTGTGCTAGAATTATATGAAAAATAAACATAAAAACATGCAAAACCTTTACAAAAAAATTGCAAAAATCGTCTCATCTCTTGTGATGAGCGCTCTTGTGTTTGCGCCTCTTTCTGCGCAAGCCAGCCGTCAAATCGACGCTTATGGTGTGGATACCATTGCGGGCTATTCCGCTATGCTCACCACCACCGCCACAAACGCGGGTGTGAATGTCAATTTCAAGGTTATTAAGCCGGACAAAACCGAGCTTCTCATGCCAACCAAGACCGAGGAAGACGGCATCGCGCGTCTGGATCTCTATGGCTACCATACTCGCCAAGCCGGCACCTATCAGGTCGCCGTACGCACTTCCGATACGGAAAATTTCTCAACCTATCATTCTTTTAAGGTTTATCCGGACGATCTTTCCGATACTTATTCGACTGCTGAAGCTTCCGACACCAGTGTCGAAGCGGACGGTCGCAGTGAAATCATGATCGATGTCGAACTGAAAGACCAATACCAGAATCCACTCGCCAATCAGATTGTGAATTTGATTTCTTCTCGCGCCGAAGACAATATCCGCGCACTGACAACCGGCACCGACCAAAACGGTAAAATCCAATTTGCTATCAGTTCCGAAAAAACCGGTGTTTCTACTTATAGTATTCTTAGCCCGACCAGTGGACTGATTTTGAGCGAACGCCCAAAAGTGGTTTTTGTGGAACCGATTGATGCTATCGGTGGTGATAAACTCAGCCAGAATCTCAGCGCGTCTTTCTTGGGCACAACCAGCACAAACAACGAACTCTACGGTCCCGTTTCCAGACTGGAAATCACGGAGTTACCGGCACAGGCACACGCCAATGAAACCATTAGCTTTGTAATTACAGCTGTGGATGTCGATGGCAAAACCGTCAGTAACTATACCGGCACGGTTTATTTTTCGACTACCGATCCGGAAGCAACAATTCCGCAGAAATATACTTTTGTACCCGAAGATCTCGGTTCACATGAATTTGAACTCGCAATTCGTTTTCAAACTAAAGGTACACATACCGTAACTGCAACCGACTGGGACGATCCGGCCGTACTCGGCACGGCAAGTATTATCGTAACGGATAAACTTCCTGCCGCAGGAGCCGTAACTCTACTTACTCCGCAAGCGGGAACCTACACCACCAATACTTTTGTATTGTCCGGTAAGGCTAATCCGCTCACGGATGTCGATCTCTATGACAATAACTCTAAACTCCAAACTGTCGCCGTAACTTCTGACGGAGATTATAGTTGGACTGCAACCGGACTGGCTGACGGAACACATATTTTTCAAGCCAAATCCGGTGATTTGGAATCCGCAAAGGTGCGCGTGGAGGTTGATCGCACCGGTGCTCAGATCGAGAATATTTATATTGATCCGAAAGACCCGCTTCCGGTTAAAACCGCTTTTACGCTCTATCTCGAAACCGATCCAAATCTTGCTTCCGTAACGGCTGTTTTCAATAAAGCATCTTATACGCTCAAAGAGCTTGAAGAAACTCCCGGAACTTATACGGTGCTCATGGCCACACCGGACACGATTGGAAATTATCCGATTGATGTCACGCTCGTAGACCAGCTCGGTAACAAAACCGAAAATCCAAATGCTTATATTGTAAAAGTGGTTGAAGATGTGCGTTATTTGGGTGTCTATGGCGTCGTCGCCAAAGCCGGTAATGCCAAAGTGGATCTCACTTGGCTCGCCACCGAGGGCGCTAGCAGTTATTTGATTGAATACGGAATCAATACCGGAGAATATTTCGAATCTGTGGATACCGAAAAGCCAGTTACCGCAAACACCATCAAGGATCTCATAAATGGTCGTACTTATTTCTTTGTAATCACGGCTCTCGACGGAGATGGCTATCCGATGACCGGCAAGAGCGAGGAGGTTTCCGCTACACCGTTTGCTCCGGCACCGGTACTCAATCTCAGCGCCGAACCAGGTAATGCGGAAGTTTCCCTTAAGTGGCAGAAGTACGAAAATGCCAGCAAATATTTTGTGTACATCGGCATTGAGGCCGGAAAATACACGACTGGATTTGCCACCCCTGATGCCACCAGTAAGGCTACTGCCTATGGTCTCATCAACGGACAAAGATATTATTTCACGGTTATCGCCCTCGATGCGAACGGCAAAATCATGTCCAGTCTCAGTAATGAAGCCAGCGCCATTCCGATCGCACCACCGGTTCTAAACCTCAAAGCCGAGGCAGACAGCGCCAAAGTTAATTTGACTTGGACTGCTTATGAAAAAGCTTCTCGCTATACGGTCTATATCGGCATTGAGTCTGGCAAGTATGTTGATATGTTCAATACGGCAGACAGCACGCCAAAGGCAACTGCCTACAATCTCGTCAATGGACAGAAGTATTATTTTGCGGTTATCGCTCTCGATGCGAACGGCAAAATCATGTCCAGTCTCAGTAATGAAGCCTCTGCCACACCTTTTGCTCCGGCGGTCGTTTGTATGCCAACCGAAGTTCTCAATCTCTCCGGCGTAGGTACCGAGGATGGCTGGATTACACTCAACTGGGAAGCTGATGCCGGTACGGATACTTATTCTATTTATTCCGGCACGAGCGAGGGAGAACTGACTTTCCTTGCGCAAGTTACAGGTGGTGCAACCACTTGGTCAGGTGAATTTGAGGACGGTACTTATTATTTCGCGGTCAAAACCATCTGTCCGGAAATGCACGAAGCACCAATTGATTTTGAACATGTCATTCAGGTAAACACCGGTGCCGAACTGATTGTGGCTTTATTTCTCACGGTCATTTTCTTCGCTCTGGCTTATCGCCTCAAGCTCATTCCACACAAGCTGACTATCCGCAACACACGCAAAGAAATCGCGAATTTGCTCAAGTAACCATCTATCCAAAATTAAAATAGATTATTAAGAGACACAAGCAAGCCTTGTGTCTTTTATTTTGACAAAAAGCCAAAAATCGGCTAAATCATAACTGAAAAATGTTCTTTCAAAAATCCATTTGGTTGTAGCTTCAAATTTAAATTTGGAAAAGGAGAAAAGATTATGCCAGTTTCACAGAGAGGAACTGTTCCGCAAGAAAAGACCGGTTTCTACGACAACAATGTGAACAGCATTCATATCTTCAATGAGCTTCTCGAAAAATGTGGATGCACAGTAAAATTGGGTGAGAATGAACTGACGATCGTTCTGGTTGATGTGCCCAACTCGGGAGAAATGGGCGTGCTAATGAGCCCTGAAGCGGAAGGCACCATTCCACGGGATCATTTGTTGAAAGTTCCCAAAATGCCGAAATTTGATCTGATGCAACTTGCCGAAGAATCCGGCCTGTGTGAAGCACTGGCTAAATATCTTGGTCTGGTTCGAAAAATAACTGTTTCCATTCGCTTGTCGGGAGAAGAAATAACCGGAACAACGGGAGAGAACTGGAGCGGCTTCTTGGAGCTCTACTACAAAAATGTCCGATTCCATGTATACAATCCTCAGGGGCCTCAGCAACGCTATGATAATCCTCTGAAATTTTTTCACGGACTGGCTCTGTTTTTCTCGGAATGCAAACCCATCGATCCCCAAGAAGTGGAAAGGGCAACTGAGGCACAAAGAGCGCGTTTTGGCACAACCATCCTCAACCGCGCGCAAAAAAAAGGAGGATTGGCGCAAGCGCTCCTACTAACCGATACAAAATCAGATGAAACTTGAAACACATTTTAGCCTACGCGAGTCAATAATTTATTGGCTCGCGTTTTTCTTTGTGTTAAAATCAAAACATGCGCATCTACAATACTCTGACCAAAAAACTTGAAACCTTCGTCCCGCTCAAAAAAGGCGAGGTGAAAATGTATTCTTGCGGACCGACGGTTTATTCTCGTGCACATTTGGGCAATTTTTCCGCTTATATTTTTTCGGATTTACTCACGCGCTGGCTTATATTTCGCCATGAGTTCGGAGCGGGGGAGACACCTTTCAGGGTAAATAAGATTTCTAACATTACGGATGTCGGACATCTGACTTCTGACGGTGATACGGGTGAGGATAAGTTTGAAAAAGCTTCTCGTGAACAAAAGAAATCCGTACTGGAAATAGCGCAACACTGGGAAAAACTTTATCGCGACGATGAACAAAAACTAAACATTTTGCCGGCAGAAAAATACCCCCATGCCACCGATTACATCTCACAAATGATCGAAATCACGCAAAAATTGGTGGAAAAAGGTTACGCTTATGAAAATGAAGATGGCATTTATTTTGATGTTACAAAATTTCCGGACTACGGCAAACTTTCCGGTAACACTCTCGATAATCTCAATGCCGGAGCGGGCGGACGCGTCTCTGAGACTCATCAGCTCGGCAAAAGGAATCCGGCTGACTTCGCTCTCTGGAAAAAAATCACAGGCGAAAACGCTACACATTCTTTGCATTGGCCGAGTCCGTGGGGCAAGGGATTTCCGGGTTGGCACATTGAGTGCAGTGCGATGATTCTCGCCAATCTGGGTGAACAAATCGACATTCATACGGGTGGCGAAGATAATATTTTTCCGCATCATGAGTGCGAAATTGCGCAAATGGAAGCCTATACCGACAAAAAACCGTTTTGCCATTATTGGCTCCACAAGCGCTTTATCCAGCTCAACGCGGAAAAAATGAGCAAGTCTAAGGGCAATGTACTAAATCTCGATGATGTGATCGAAAAGGGGTTTAGCCCGTTGGATTTGCGCTATCTTTTTCTTTCCGTGCATTATCGCCAACAGCTTAATTTCACTTGGGAGTCGCTCGAAGGAGCACGCACCGCCCGTCAAAAAATCCAAAATATTTGGGACAAAGTAAAATCCGAAAAAGCCGAAAACGAAACCGCATATTCTCAGAAATTTTTTGATTTTATGGAGGACGATCTCAATGTTTCCGGTGCACTTTCGGTTGCGTTCGAGATAATCAAAAAAGAAAAAAATCATGCCAAACTGAAAGATTTTTTTACAAAATTTGATCAGGTTTTTGCGACGCTCGACCACGCTGAAAAATCCGCCATGGCAATTCCAACCGAAATCAAAATCCTACTCAAAGAGCGCGAGTTGGCTCGCCAAGCCAAGAACTGGGCAGAGTCCGACCGCCTGCGTGACAAGATTGCGCAAAAAGGCTTCGTGGTGAAAGATTCACCGGAAGGTCAGACACTTACCGAAAAATAATTATTGTTGGATCAGCCCCAGATCCACCGCGCTATCGAAAGTCACCTGAACTCCCGCCACCAATGCATCAAAATTACTCTCAATCACTTGGCGCTTTTTTTCCAGTGCCACAGAATAATCTTGCAAGCGCGTAAGCACGCTGCCGTAGGCTTCGTATTTTTGTGACAACGCTTCCATTTCGGATTTTTCAGAAGCCAAATCCCGCATCGCAAACTCGGCCTGATTGCCATTGTAGGCTTCCAGAGCGGAATTGTATTGCGCCAGATGTGTCTCGTACTGCGCTTTTTTAAAATTAAAATTCGTTTCCAGCTCCGTACGCATATGATTGAGAGCCAACTGCAAACCCTGACTGACACTCAACTCACGCACAATTTCAGTCAGGTGCGCATTCAGAAAAAAGGCGCGCGCACCTTCATTGATTTTCAAAGTTTCGGTACGAATGTCGATATTATAAAGATCGCGTAAAGCTTGAACCTGCGCTAAAGCCGTGGAAAGCAAATGTTCGGTGTTGCGTGCTCGCACCGCCACAATCTGCAGAGTATTAAAAATCTGACGCGTCGGAAGCTCACTCGGCTCAAAAGCAAAAAGCTTGTTCTTGGGAAGGTAGGCCAGCTTCTCGGCAAAATCCAAAATCTCCCCGCTGGAAATAATCCGTGGACGCGGAAGCACTTGTAAATTCTCCGCGCTGATAAGCGCCTCCAAACTCAAATCTGACTCAAAAATCACGGATTCTTCAGCCGCAATTTCGGTTTCCGGATTTTCGGATAGATAACCCAAAAAATAATGCTCTGCCAGAAAAACCACCAAAACCGCGAGTAAAATCACAAAAACCACAGCCGCTAAGGCCGGCGCAAAATATTCAATCTCTATATTTTTGAGCAGCTTTTCTTTTTTGATGCGATGCGCTTCGTCAATCTGACGCGCACGCGCAATCAGCTTCTCGCGTATACTCTTTCGTTCTGCGGATTTTTTAGATTTTTTCATTTGAATAAATTCTCTTTATTTTAGCATATTTCAGCGGTAAAATCAACTTATGAACAACCACAAACTCACAGTTCGCCCCTGTGTCGCTGTCTTCCTTTATACTGAAGATGGACGGTTTTTGCTGGCGGAAAAAAACCGCCCGCACAACCGTTGGCAAATCGCGCAAGGTGGGGTGGAAGAAGGCGAATCGCATGCCGAGGGAGCTCGCCGTGAAATGCGAGAAGAACTTGGATTGGAACTCAGTCATCTCACGCCAACCAGTCTAACCTACATCTACGAATGGCCGGAGGTGCAAAAAAAATTACGCGGTTTTTGGGGACAAGAAGTGCATTTTTTCTTAGCGAAATTACCAACCGACCAAAAAATAAAATACAATGCCGCCGACCCCAAAGAACCACAAAATTCAAAATTGGTTACACTCGCGGAAGCCGAAAAACTCATCGAAAATCCAGCATATTTTCAAATAATCCAAAAACTGCATGCTCAAGCGCATCAAGCTTAATCATTTTCGCAATTACAAAAAAATCGAAGTCGAATTCTGCGCGGGGCTGAATGTTATTCTTGGCGCGAATGCTTCCGGAAAAACAAACTTACTGGAAGCGATTGCTTTTTTGGGAATTTTGAAATCATTTCGCAATATCAACCTGCCCGAACTCATCCAAGATGAGCAAACTACTGCGCGCCTTGAGGCTGAGACGGACGAAAATTTGTTGGAGATTGCATGGACACGCGATAATCAAAACCGCAAGCTGACCATCAATGGCAAAAAGGCCAAAACGCTCGAATTTTTGAAATGTTTTCCAAGTGTGCTTTTTGTGCCGGACGACCTGCTACTCCTGACCGGTGAACCAAGTTTGCGTCGTAAATTTTTGGATTCTCTTTGCGTGCGTCTGGATCCAAATTTCGCAATTGTACTGGCGCGTTACAAGAAAACTCTGCGCAACCGTAATATTTTGTTGGCACAAAATGTCGAAAATAAACAGCTGGATTTTTGGGAAGAAAAAATCAGCGCCGATGGTTGGCAAATCTGGGAAAAGCGCCAAGAGCTCATTCGCCAAATCAACGTACATCTCGCACCTTACCAGCTAAAAATCGCTTATCAAATAAATAACACTCCTGCGTCTCAAAGTGAGTTCGGCGAGATTCTGGTAGCCAAACGCGAAAGTGACCGACGCCTGGGTAGAACTTCCGTTGGGCCACATCGCGATGACTGGGTTCTGAACTTTGAGGAAAAAAATCTGCGCATACATGGCTCCCGTGGCGAACAACGCACCGCTATCATCAGTCTCAAAACCGCCGAGGCCGAAATCCTAGAAAAAGCGCATCAGAAAAAACCGATTTTATTGTTGGACGATATCCTTTCGGAACTGGATCTTAGCCATCAAAAAAACATCGCCAAGCTTATCTCGGGCTACCAAACCATCTTGACTACC
>Ga0265297_10011833_pt1 | contig 10602 bp, 15 predicted proteins | sample Munlanlwell13791_FD_192502 | JGI IMG/M metagenome (GOLD analysis project Ga0265297, IMG submission 192502) | Leachate microbial communities from a municipal landfill in Southern Ontario, Canada - Leachate well 137-91 | ecosystem: Engineered > Solid waste > Landfill > Unclassified | place...
TTCAATTGGTTGTAAAATACAATTGGAGATATCATGATGGTAGTCATTAGATTTAAAAGACTAGTGACTACATTCATTATATCATAATTAATGCATTTCGTAATTCACAGTATTATAATGGATAATGGTAATAGCATTATTACTCTTTCTGCTTCGTCTGTCGCTTCTATTTATCTTAGAGATTCGAGCGCGTCATATGTTTTAAATTCTATCGGAACAACTTTATTGAAAAATGATACATGGTATTATATAGTTGGAGTTCGAGATGGAACAACGGGCAGGATTTATGTAAATGGAGTGTTAGATAATACTCCAATAACAAATGCTTCATTCGGGAGTATAAATTCTTATGATCATTGGCATATTGGAGTCGGTGGAATTACTGGAGCAGATGATCACAATTCTTATTTTAATGGCTATGTTGACGACGTTCGCATGTATAACACAGCTGTTCCAGCCTTTCAAATCAAAGAACAATACTATGCAGGACTGAATCAACTATTTAATAGTGGGGGAATAAACAAAGAGGAGTATTTAACTAGAATAGAAGAATTATTAGCAAAAAAGTAATATGAAAAAAACAAAAATAACAATTTTAGGAGATGGAGCTTGGGGGACAACTTTAGCTATTTTATTATCTAAAAATGGACATGAAGTTACGGTTTGGAGTGCTTTTCCTGAGCATTTAGATATTTTGGATAAGAGAAGAGAAAATGAGACGTACTTAAAAGGGATAAAGATTCCAGAAAATATTGTTTTTGAAAAAGATTTAAGCAAAGCAATTGAATTTGGTGAATATATTGTTTTTAGTATTCCTTCCAAATTTTTCAGAGAAGTAGCTATGAGTATTAAAAAAGAAAATGTTTCTTTAAAAGGAAAAATATTTATTAATGTTGCTAAGGGATTAGAACAAAAAACATTAAAAAGAATGACAGAGATACTTAAAGATGAATTAGGAAGTGTTCAGACGGCTGTTTTGTCTGGTCCGACTATTGCGATTGAAGTAGCAAGAAAATTGCCAGCCTTGGTTGTTGTGGCAGCAAAAAAACATTCTATTGCTAAAAACATTCAAGACATTTTTAGTAATGAATATTTTAGAGTATATACCTCCACTGATGTTGTTGGAGTTGAATTGGGAGGTCCACTAAAAAATATCATCGCAGTGGTTGCAGGAATATCTGATGGATTAGGGTTTGGTTCAAATGCAAAGGCAGCCATATTATCCCGAGGAATTGTTGAAATACAAAGATTAGGAGAGAAAATGGGAGCCAAAAGAAAGACTTTTTATGGTTTGGCTGGATTAGGAGACTTGTCAACAACCTGTATTAGTCCCGAAAGTAGAAATAGAACATTGGGAGAGAAGATTGCTAAAGGGCAGAAATTAGAAGATATAGTTAATTCTACTTCCAGTATTATTGAGGGAGCAACAACTGCCGAAGCTGTTTACCAACTAAGTAAGAAATACAAAGTAGATATGCCAATTGTTTCATCGGTTTATCATATTTTGTACAAAAATATGGCTCCAATAGATGCTTTAAATCAAATGATGAAAAGAGAGAGAAAGGCAGAATAAGTTTATTATTAAAAAAGTCTCATAATTTAAATATATATGGATCAAAATATATTATTAGTAATTTTCATTATTTTAGGTTATTTTTTTGGTTCGATACCTTTTGGTTTTATTATTTCTAAAATAAAAAATATTGATATTCAAAAACAAGGAAGTGGCAATATTGGAGCTACTAATGTTTCTAGAGTTTTAGGATTTAAATATGCTATCTTGGTTGGATTATTAGATATTTTAAAGGTAGTTTTTCCAGCTATTTTAGCTAAACAGTATCTAAATAATGATTGGTATATTTGTTTAGCTATATTAGCTCCAATTTTAGGTCATCTTTTCCCAGTCTGGCTTAAATTCAAAGGAGGAAAGGCGGTATCAGGAGTTTTTGCTTCGATGGTAGTAATAATAGGATGGCAATATTCATTACTATTTTTTTTAGTATGGGTAATTATGCTAAAAATAGTAAAAATAATGAGTCTAACTAATCTAATTATTATTTGGTTTGTACCTTTATTGTTTTGGCTTTTTACTCATTCAATTGCCTATACTTGTCTCGGGCTATTATATGTACCAATTTTATATTGGGCCCACCGAGAAAACATTAAAAGATTAAGAGCGGGAAAAGAAAAAAGAATTATTAAAAGTTAAGTTGAATAAATGCTAGAATTTGAAGTCTTTGGTGGTGTTGTAAGGGATGGATTGTTGGAAGTAAGTTTATAGCAAGAAAAGCTTGAATAATTTAATTTTTTAAGATAAGGTTAAGAAAAAGAATAATAAATAAAAAAATGAAAATAGACATTTTTATCGAGAATCCAAAAGGAAGTTCAAATAAGTATGAATTAAATAAGGAGACTGGCAAAATAATGCTTGATAGAGCCTTATATTCTTCTGTTTACTGGCCTTTTGAGTATGGTTTTATAGAAAATACCTTATCAGAAGATGGAGATCCTTTAGACGCAGTCGTATTGGTCAATGAGCCAACTTTTCCTGGCTGTGTTATCCCTTGTAAGATTATTGGAATGTTAGACATGGAAGATGAAAGTGGTATCGATTACAAAATTATTGCGGTACCTGACGATAAGATTGATCCTAGATTCAAACATATTAATAGTATCGATGATTTAACAGAGCATCAAAAGAAAGAAATTCAAGAATTTTTTGAAACATACAAAAGACTTGAACCAAATAAATGGGTCAAAGTAGTTGGATTTAAATCAAAAGAGGTTGCAGAAGAAATAATAGAAAAGTGTAAAATATAAAAACATGGAAAATAAAACATACAAAGTGAATAAAGAAAAGTGTCTTGGTTGTGGAAGTTGTTCATTATCTTGTCCAGAAGGAACAGAAATGGATACCGATGGCAAGGCAATGGTTATTAACTCAGCTAAAGTTGAGGAATGTGGCGGAGTAGATTTATGTCCTTACGGAGCAATTGAAGAAGAATAGTTGATATGAAAATTACAAAGAAGACTAAATTGTCTAAATTACTAGATGATAAAATCGCGCAAAAAGTTTTAGGAAAATATGATTTTCCTTGTCTTTCTTGTCCGCATGCGAGAAGTGAAATGGAAACTTTAGAATTAGGGATTATTTGTGAAACGTATGATCTTGATTTGGAAAAAATAGTCAAAGATTTAAACGATAAGTTAGATAAAAAATGAAGAAATCTTTCTTTTTTCTTCTAGTGCTTTTAATTTTAAATATTTTAGTTTTTCCTTTTGTTGTTTTTTTGTCGTTTGGAGCTTACCTCGAGGTAAGCTTTTTTGATGTCGGACAAGGAGATTCTATTTTCATTGAAACTCCAGATAATTATCAAATATTAATTGATGGCGGGCCAAGTTATTCGAAAGTTTTAGATGGACTATCTAGGGAAATGCCGTTTAATGATAAAGAAATAGATTTAATTATTTTATCTCATCCAGAAAGCGATCATATGACGGGATTGCTTTCGGTATTAGAAAATTACAAAGTAGATAATATTATTTATACTGGAATAGAGAAGGAAGGAGTTAAGTATGAATCATGGCAAAGAATGATTAAGGAAGAAGAAGCTAATATCTATTATGCTGATGCGGGCGACAAGGTGATTATGGGAGATGCAAACTTAGAGATAATTAATCCAAAAAAGAGTATCAAAGGAGAAATATTCAAAGAAAGTAATGATACGGCGGTAGTTGCGAAATTACAATACAAAGACAGCTCGTTTCTTTTTACGGGAGATGTTTCTTCTAAAATAGAAAAAGAATTAGACGATATAGATATTGATATTTTGAAGGTTGCTCATCATGGTTCTAAATATTCAACGTCCGAAGAGTTTCTTAAAAAAACTAGCCCTTTAGTTTCTGTAATCCAAGTAGGAAAAAATTCGTATGGACATCCAACGGCGGAAGTTTTGACACGTCTCAATAATTTTGGTATTAAGATACTAAGAAATGATATTAATGGAGACGTCAAGATCGTTTCTGATGGTTTAAATTACAAAATAATAACTAGTAAAAAATAAACATATGGATTTTCCAATTTTCAAAACTAAGATGGGAGGAGATAAGAAGTTTAATTTAGCTGATCCAAAAGAAAGGGCTGAATATTTTAATCTAAAGTGTGGACCAGAAATAGAAAGATTGAAGGAGTATTTAGAAAAGAATACTTTTATTGCTTACCTTTTAGGTAAAAAGAATTCAGGAAAAGGAACATATTCTAAGATGTTAGCCGAGGTTTTAGGAGTGGATAAGATAGTTCATTTGTCAGTTGGAGATATGGTTAGGGCATTAGATGGTGAAATCCAAGACCCAGAGAAGAAGAAAGAACTAATCGAATTCTTAGAAAAGAACTATCGAGGATTTTCTCCTTTAGAAGATTTAATTAGAGGAATGGAAAATAGAGATACTAAGACTCTTCTTCCTGATGAATTCATTTTAGCCTTAGTAAAAAGAGAAATTGCTAAGAGGAAAGGAAAAGTTATTCTTCTTGATGGTTTTCCAAGAAACATGGATCAAGTTAGTTTTTCTTTGTTTTTTAGAGATTTAGTTGATTATAGAGATGATCCAGATATTTTTATCATGATCGATGTTCCAATGAACATTATTAATGAAAGAATTAAATGGAGAAGAATTTGTCCTAAATGCAATGCTTCAAGAAGTTTGAAATTATTGCCAACTTCAAAAATTGGTTATGATGAATCATCTAAAGATTTCTATTTAATTTGTGACGAGGCTAATTGTGATGGTGGAAGAATGGTAATGAAAGAGGGTGATGAAAAGGGAATCGAACCAATTAGAGAAAGATTAATGATGGACGAAGAAATTCTAAAGAAAGCCGATACATTGTATGGTATTCCAAAAGTTAAATTAAGAAATGCTATTCCTGCTGATGTTGCTCGTGACTATGTTGATGAATATGAAATGACTCCTGGTTATGCATATAAATATGAGAATGGGGAAGTTAAAACCACTGAAGAACCTTGGATTGTAGCTGACGATTCTGGAGTTCAATGCGTTAGTTTGCAAGCGGCTCCAGTAGCAGTTGCAATGATTAAACAATTAGTTGAAGTTTTAAAGATTTAAAGGTATAATATAGCTGGTCCTATCCTTCAAAATTCCGAACAACTTTCAAAAGGGAGACCATATATTTATCTGCCTTGGCAAGTAAATGAGGTCACCCACGTGGATTCATTCGGATTCACTTGAAAGTGGTAGGGCCCTCGAAAGACACTGCGCAAACAGTGTTTTTCTTTTCATTTTTTCTTTTGTTTGACAAATATACCTATTATATATACAATGTAAATATATGAATACAACAATTATAAATTTTAAAACTGACAAGACCGTAAAAGAAAAGGCTCAGAAAGTGGCCAAGCAAATGGGTCTTAATTTGAGCGACATAATGAATGTTTATCTTAGAGATTTTATTAAAAAGAGAGAGCTTAATATAAAATTAGAGGAACCAAATGGAAAAACCATAAAGAAGATTAAGAATGTATTGAAGGAAATTAAAAATGGTAATGTTTCTCCATCTTTTGATGATGTCAGTGAAGCAATTAAGTGGCTTGATGAAGAAAGTAAAAAGTATGCAGATTAATTTTTCTAAGAATTTTTGCAAAGACTATGCTAAGGCTCCGAAAGAGATAAGGAGGGCGTTGAAGAAAAGAATCTCCTTATTTAAGGAAAATAAGAATGAAAGGATATTAAATAATCATCAATTAAGTGGTAACTTGTCTTCTTTGAGAAGCATAAATATTACTGGAGATTGGAGGGTTTTATTTGCTGACGATAATAATATCGTCAGTTTCGTTATCTTAGATAAGCATAGTAATCTTTATAAATAGTTCATAACGTAAAGGAGAGGTTTAATTTATTTGACAAATTTGAATTAACAGATATAATATACCTATACCTATGGTAGTGGTAATATAATAAATAAAAATATGAAAACAGAACAAGGAAAAACACTAATTAGTTTGAAAAAAGCTCAAAGTTTTATTGCTAAGATAATTGAAATGATGGAAAAAGAGGACTATTGTATTAATGTAATGCAGCAGAATTTAGCTGCGATTGGACTTTTAAAATCAGCTCATCAAATGATGATGGAAAATCATTTACATACTTGCTTTAAATTAGCCATGAAAACAAGTAATGAAAAGAAGAAAGATGAAATGATTGAAGAGATATTAAAAGTAATAAAAATATACAATAAATAACATGAAGAGAATATATCTTGATTATGCCGCTACAACTCCAGTTGATAAAGAAGTCCTAAAGGAAATGCTTCCTTATTTCTCAGTTAAATTTGGTAATGCTGCTTCTTTGCATTCTTTTGGCATTGAGGCGAATAAAGGGATTGAGAAAGCAAGAGGAATCTTGGCTAAATACTTTAATGCCGATCCTTTAGAAATAGTTTTTACTAGCGGAGCAACCGAATCAAATAATCTTTCTTTGAAGGGGGTCATTAAAGATCATCAATTAAAGAGTAAAGAAAAAGTTCATATTATAACCACTGCTTTTGAGCATCACTGTGTTTTAGATGCTTCAAAAAGTTTAGAAAAGTTTGGATTAGCGAAAGTGACATATATTATGCCTAATAAGGATGGAATTGTTAGCGTAAAGGATATTGAAAAAGAAATTAAACCTAATACTCTATTGATTTCTGTAATGTATGTAAATAATGAAATAGGAACAGTCCAGCCAATAAAAGAGATTGGCAAGATGATAAAAGATTTAAATAAAAAAAGAGAAACAAAGATAGTTTTTCATACTGATGCAACTCAAGCAGTAAACTATTTTAATTGCGATGTTAATGAATTGAATGTTGATTTGATGTCAATGTCGGCTCACAAGATATATGGCCCTAAAGGAGTCGGTGCCCTATATATCAGAAAAGATACTCCAATTATTCGTGTTCAAGATGGAGGAGATCAGGAAAATAGACGTCGAGCGGGAACACATAATGTTCCGGGAATAGTTGGATTGGGAAAGGCGATCGAAGTTTTAGTAAAGAATAAAAAGAAAGATTCAGCAAGGATTCAAAAATTAAGAGACTTTTTAATTAAGAAGATATTAAAAGAGATTCCCAATTCAAGACTAAACGGATCTTTAGAGAAACGTTCTCCTAATAATGCTAATTTTAGCTTTAAAGATATTGAAGGAGAAAGTTTGTTAATGATGCTAGATAATGTAGGAGTTTCTTGTTCAACTGGTTCAGCTTGCTCATCTCAATCTCTTGAACCATCACATGTTATTCTTTCGCTCGGACTTAAACATGAAGACGCACATAGTTCTTTAAGAATGACGTTAGGAAAGTATTCAACAAAAGAAGATATTATATTTGCAGTCAAAGCTTTAAAAGAAACTATTAAAAAACTGAGAGGAGTTTCAGGCGATGTTTTATCTGATTATTATTTAAAAAAGTAAAATATATGCAATATTCAAAAAAAATGATGGATCATTTCATGAATCCTCGCAATCGTGGGAAAATTAAGAATCCTTCTGGAGTTGGAATGATTGGTAACCCTATTTGTGGAGATTTGATGAAAATATACATTAAAGTAAAAGAAAACAAAGGAAAAGAAGTTTTAGATGATATTAAGTTTGAAACCTTAGGTTGTGCTAGTGCAATAGCTACTTCTTCAATGGTAACTGAATTAGCTAAAGGAAAAACATTGGCTGAAGCAAAGAAAATATCCAAAAAAGATGTAGCTGGTGCTTTAGGGGGATTGCCACCAATTAAAATGCATTGTTCTAATCTGGCCGAAGAAGCTTTAAGAGTCGCAATTAAAGATTACGAATTAAAAAAGAAATAGGGAAAAAATACTGCCTTAAAGCAGTTTTTTGTAATAAAAAAAGGATTAATATTTTTGTATCATCCTTGCTTTTTTATAATTTCGGAAAGCTTCTTTATACTTTCTCCTTTATGGAGTTTGTACGAAAAGTAACTATCAATTACATTTGCATCAAATTCATTATTAGAAAGTCTTTCCTTTATGTATTCTTGTGGCTTATTTTTGGCTTCGTATTTGTAAACCAGATTAGTGAACTTAACAAAGTTACCAATAGGATTACGATATTTTTTATCCCTGTAGAATATTTTTACCCGATCATTGTGTTGTAATCGGTGCCTCACCTCATGAATGGCCATTCTAATTATAGCTTCTGTCAATGTTATCGCTGTTAAAAATGGTTTCCCATTTTCATCGAAAGACACAAATTTTCTTTTATTTTCTTTTATTCTTTCCAGAAGTCTTTCCACGTAGACGGTGTATTCTTCGTTGTCACATCCGTCCATTGAAGGGTGATAATACGAAGCAAAAAAACAAAATAGTTCATCTTTATTACAGTTTGAAGAAAAAACAATAACTATGGGCTTTTCAAATAATAAAGAATCAAAAAAGGCGATACAATAGGCTAACTTAATAGCTATTTTAATCTCTTCCTTTGTTCGACCGCGGTTCGTTAGCTCTCTGGATATAATATCCAGATCAAGTATTCTATCTTTACGAGCTAAAATTGTTGAAAGAATTTTTTCGGGATGCATATTAGGCACTTCCTGTAAAATTTCTAAACATAGAATAATATAAATCAGGCGAGTAGTCAAATTCTCTTTCGTATTAAAAAATCACCGAAGATCGGTAATTTCTTTTTTTTGGTCGGGCTGCTGGGAGTTGAACCCAGGTCTTACGCACCCCATGCGCAAATACTACCACTATACTACAGCCCGAAAAGGGCTCAACATTTTACTTCTTTCCTAAAGACTTAATGCATTTAGTGCAAGCCAAAATCCTCTTTCCAGCAAAAGCTTTGAAGTTTTTGTTTGTTGTATCAGTGGGAACAGTTACCCATTGTAGATTGGGGTGAATTCTTCTTTTAATAGAAGGGTTGTATCTTGATATAAGTTTATACCAGCTTCCTCCCATTGAAGATGATTTTCCGCAAATTGTACATTCTTTTTCCATATGTAAGTATATTACCAAAAAATTAAATAATTGCAACCCCCTAGGGTTTTATGTTAATATTGTCGTATGGACATACAAATAATATTTACATTACTGATTCTTTTATTTTCAATTATTATTCATGAAATAGCTCATGGTAGTGTTGCTTATGCTTTAGGTGATCCAACCGCAGAAGAAGCGGGAAGGTTAGATTTGAATCCTTTAAAACATTTAGATCCGATTGGTTCAATCCTTTTGCCTTTATTTATGTTTATATCTTTTCCGGGTGGACCAATAATTGGTTGGGCTAAGCCAGTTCCTATTAACCCAATGTATTTTACTGATAAAAGATGGGGAGAATTAAAAGTTGCTTTGGCTGGACCGTTTGCTAATTTTACTGTTGCTTTAATTTTTGGATTGATTATTAAATTTGTTTATTTGCCCGAAAGTTTCTTGATGATTGCTGGAACAGTTGTTTTGTATAATATTGCTTTAGGAATATTTAATTTGATTCCTATCTTTCCTCTAGATGGTTCTCATGTTCTATTTGCTTTACTACCGGAAAAATTTAATGAATTTAAAATGTTCCTTACTCAATATGGATTTATATTGCTTCTTTTTCTTATTTTCATAATTCCTCAGGGACTTGATTGGATTTTTGCTATAGCTAGTAAAGTTCTTTCTTTATTTTTAGGATAAGGAGCGGGTTGTTTAATTGTACACATCTATTTTTTTATGTAATAGTATTTTTACCACGAAAACGTGGCAGTACCTAATAATTAGGATTGTTTACAATGCTTGGCTTTAGAGTAGAAAGAGAGATGGTTCCTTGTTTGTATGAAATTTCATTCAAAGAAGAAGATAACCCAGTTTTGTTACTAAGACTACATAAAGATTTTGTTGAGGCTAAGAAAGATCTTATTCCGACAGCCTCTTTTATTGAAGGGATTCGAAGGGAGCATAATCTTGGAGAGTTCTTCCCTTTAAGGGAAGAATATTTTGGGTTTGACAATGCTATCAAGAAAAGTGGAATTGTTGGAGAGTTTGTTGAATTCAAAATAAAAATTCCTATTTTTGCAAAAGAAACTGAAAGGCTCTGCAAATACTGTGAAGGCACCGGCGTAGATAATTATTTCAAAAGAGAATGCTCTTTTTGTGAGGGAGGTAGATATGAAATATTTTATGATTGGAAGTCTTTTGATGCGATAAGTGCCAGTCTACAAATATTAACGATGATGACCGAGGTTTTTGATCAGTCAACCCAATCACAGGATTGTCAATTGTTTACTTTCCAGGTTATTTGTGGTAAGGGACAGGGTCATTATCCTATCGGAGGACATTATGGGATATCTTTCTGTGACTGGCTTTCTTCTTTTCCGGAACATCATCAATTTGATGAAATAGTAAAAGTCATGCAGGATATCTATACTCATATTTATCAAAGAAGATTTTCTGGATGGGACTTCCAGGCTTGTGTCAGTGGAGATGCTTGGTTGATTATCAGTGTCCCTGGCAATGCTTGTGGAATTTTTCCTGAAGGTGGGTATGAGTCTGGTCAAGGAAGAGAATTTTCTTGTCACAATATGGACACTCCAATCCAGCAAATAATTTTGTTGGT
>Ga0265297_10011834_pt1 | contig 10602 bp, 20 predicted proteins | sample Munlanlwell13791_FD_192502 | JGI IMG/M metagenome (GOLD analysis project Ga0265297, IMG submission 192502) | Leachate microbial communities from a municipal landfill in Southern Ontario, Canada - Leachate well 137-91 | ecosystem: Engineered > Solid waste > Landfill > Unclassified | place...
TTTATTGTGCGATTTCGGAGATCATAAGAAGTAGAGCAACATCTGATTTTATTCAGTAAAGATACTACATCATTACCTAAAATTTGAGCTATGTCATTTCTCAGGGCGGGATTGTGATAGTGCTCTAAAATATCTCCTATATTCTCCGTTTCTACTGCATATTTCAGTGTCTCTATAGAAAACATGAATTCATTAGAAGTATTTGCAAACAGTTTAAAAGAGGATTTGCACACTCTTTCGTTTGCATTAAGTCTGAATACGTATTCTCCAAGTGTTGAATCGGGAGATATTTGGCGGTTTACTTTTTCAATACCTGTACAACTGGCAGGGTCAACATGTGGCACAAGGTATTTATTCAACAGGATTGTGTGATTCCACAAAGCAGTTTGAACTGCTCTTTTATCACTGTTGGTAGGCAGTTCTTCAAATGCTTTTTCTGAAAAAAGCCAGTCTGGAATCACACCTGTCTTTTTGCTAGAAGGAAACACATACTTTTTAGGTGTGGGTGTGTACGTTGTTATATTTTCATGCCCTAATTCGTGGGCGTTAGACAAAAACTTTATAAATTGGTTAAGTTGGGGGGGAATGGCGTTAAAATACCATTCCCGCACTTGTTTTGTGTCCATTTATACTCCTAACAAATTTACTTGATCCATGATGTGTTTTACAGCGGTACTGTCTGAAACACTGTTTATCAAGCTAAATTCAACCGCTTGGCGAAGGGGCATACCTGCATAACACAGTTCGGCTAATTGCAGCGCTTTACGTGTGGTTATGTCTATATCGGTATCTTCTAACAGGCTTTTCCCATGTTTGTTTGGTCTAAGATTATTGAGTAGCAGTACAATAGATTCAGCTAATCCCCGGTCTATGCCTGTTCTATTACACAAGACTCGTGTTTCAACTTCCATTGGGGGTGGACCCACCTTCACAAATGATCCGAACCGTTTCCTTAGTGCGCTATCCATTTCAAAGGTGCCTGTGAATTGATACCCAATGTTCACAGTCGCAGCAAAAATTGTCCCTTTGCCAACCTCTACTGTAAGATTTCCAGCAGGAGTATTTATGGTAGCCGCCCGCTCATCATCCAAAATAGAATACATACTGTTTAAGATGTTGGGGTGGGCACGGTTAGCTTCATCCAACAATACTACTGCATTACCGTTTTGCATGGCTTCTGCTGCTTTATTCAAGTGGAGGGTTGTTTTGTTATCTTCCAACCCTACTGAACAAAATACAGCCTGTTCGTTGCGTAACAACGCGACGTTTATGCGAACATAGGTCATGTTTTTATGTTCGGCAAAGGCTTTTGCACGTGCCGTTTTACCGTATCCACTATCCCCTGTAAGCATAATGTTATGGGCTTTTGAACCGTTGTTCGCTACAGCATGGGACACATTAAACAGTTCCGTTTCTTCGGGGGAGAACCATACCCCTGCAATATTAGTCCACCCTTCCACAGTATCGTCATTATCTACCCACAACTCTACCGTATCTTCGATCAGTTTTACTGATTTCAGGCGGCTGTTAAACTCTACTGTGAATTTGACCTTTGATCCTACAGGTAACAGGTCAAAAGCGGCATGTGAATAGGGTGTCTTTTTAAGAAACTCTAATGCTTTGGGTGGATTTTCAAGGATCAACTGTGATCCATCTTTCTTTTTAACCCCTACCAGTTCGTGAAATTCGATATATTTTGGCATTTACATTTCCTCTATGATTTTAGTGTATACGAGATCAAGCGCTTTTTTGCTGACTGTTTTGAATCCCCGTTCCTCACTTTTTTGTGAGAGGACACTCAACAACTGATATACTTTTTTAAGTTGTGTCACATACGGTTTAATATGTTCAAACAGTTTTTCTAACTCCTGGTTGCTCAAAATCATCTTGGCAAATTCAAGACTGGATGTATTCATCACAAAATCGTGAAATTTGATTTCACTTAGTTCTGTGTATGCATCCTTAAGGGTATTATCTACCAGTTCCAGGTTAGACAAGTGGCGACGTTTCCCAAATGTATCCGTTGAAAATGTATAGTCTCCTTTACGTACATAAAACCGATACGAATAGGTAGCATGGCCTGTTTCACCATTTCTCACATTCAGACCAATTTCATAACCTTCTAGTGATGCATATTTAAGGTACACATTCATTTCTTTTTCTTCCAGTGTCCAGAATGAAATGTGTTGTTCCAGTTTTGCATCAGAAATATCCTGCAACACTTCCAGGTTACTTTTTGGGTTATAGTGAGTTAAAACTCCCCACAGTTTACCCTCATTAAACGCTATTATCAACTCCTTATTTTTACGCCACAGGTCTTTCTCTTCTTGCTGCTTGCGGCATTGGTTTACGTAACTTACAAATTTTTCATACTCCCCCGCCCGGTAAAGGGCTTTTGCTTTTTTGCGGTTGATAAAACTCCCAATGCGGTAGGCTAAATAAGTAAAACCATCGGGCGATAAATCAAGTTCTGTTTTTACACTTTTGTGAGAAAACACCAGTTTTGTTTTCTCATCGTTTAGTTCCAAAGGAAAAGAGAAGGGGCGATAGTCCATCTTCTTTTCTGCTGCTTTTTCGTATAGTTGTGTAACCATTATAGTTGTACTCCATTGGTATAGGACAGCGGTATGGCTGTTTCTTCTGTTTCAACGATTTTAAAGGGCAAAAAATGATCGGGGATATACTTGGCGTGATTTTTTGCCGTGTAAGGAAAATGCTTCAGAATATCCACATCAGTACGCGGATCAAACTCATCTACTCTGATCCACATCTTTTTGTATTGTGGGTCGCGTTTTCCAATCTTAGGCATTTCCCGTTCTATCCACATATATTCTTCTGGACGTGTAAATTTCATGCGATCCAGGTCATTATTGAATACAAGATGATATACGTCCAGTTTACCCGTTTTAGGATTCATAATGGGGTATTGGATAAATGGTCTATTTCCATTAGGTTCGGTTTGTGTTTCAAACCGCAGTTGTCCTGTTTTTTCACGTTTAACCGGATTTGCATGAATGTAGTTAATCTGGTGTTTCAAACTCTCTACAGTTTTTTCTAGTTTGTTAATTCTATTCAGGGTTGTGGTGTGTATGATCACACCATCTATAAACCTGTACCCAAAAAGATAACCAAAAAATGCTTTTATCTTACGGGTGGGTGTTTTGATAAACACGCCATATACCCATTCAAGCAGCGGTTTAGTCACTAGTGTGATTAAAAAACCACCAAAAAGGATCAGCACAATTTGATCGTAGTTACTCATTTTTTACTCTCCATTTTTATTTTATTATAACATAGATGAGATATTAAATCAAGTTTTAATCTCCCATCTATAGAAAAATGCGTTTGACATTAATACTTTGCTTTCAGGTTTTCCAAAAGAGTTAAAAAACCTGATGTGGCAGTGTGTTAAGTAGGTTTCAAAAGAGATAGTATATACGTTTACGTAAAAATTAAAGGGGATTTTACGAATAAATCTCAATTCTACCTGATTATCTCTAAATACAGCGGTAATGTGTGTTAGTTTATACTTGTATTTCAGCATATCCCACACTCCATTCATTCACTGTTCGAAAATCAAAGTGAGTTGAATTAACTAAACTCTCATAATCACTTTTTTTAATGTCGCAAATGTCAGTATATCCACTAGGCCAACATACTGCTTTACGGTAGTTTTTTGTGTTTTCAGCTACCCAAACAACTCTACATTGCCTGCAAGGAACAATATAGTATTCACTGATCAAACGACTGTGACTGATACACCGCCCAAAAAAGTGAACAAGGTAATCATACTCTTCTGGTGTTAGTGAGTATAGTCTCACAAACGTTGTTTTGTCGTTGTGACGAATAAAGACCAGTTTATAAAATGATCCCAGTCTTTCAGCATGAATTGTGTGTTTTCCTGAACGTTCAGGAAAATCATTTTTTGTCTCATATTTTCGTAACATCTTCATTATGAGTAATACCTTTTCAGTAGTGATTTCAGGGTTTTTAGTTGTTCTGAGCATATTTCGAAATCGTGTTCTAAACATTCTATTGTAAGATGTATTTCAAATATACGATCTCTATAATAGTCTAACGTTTCTTTTGGCGGGAAAGAGTTAGGAAAGGTTACATGCATAGCTATTTGCCAGTGAAGATTAAATTCATCTAAGTTTATACTACATACAAGTGTATGTATATTAATGGTTTTTAAGTCCTTTTCTTTTTTAGCAATCAGTTTAACCAGTTCTTTTTTGGTATATAGTGGTTTCATTTCGAAATTTCCCCGGTTTCGATAATTTTGCCCTCCTTACTTAGAAGGGCAATTTTAACAGTAGTGTATGTATACTGCCATGATACAATCATATTATCTACATGAGCGTGGTAAAAATAGGTATAACCATGCCCCGAATACGTTGGTTTACTTAATGCTTTTTTATACATATCTACAATGTTCATTGTTTTTGATTTTTCACTGACATAGGCATAATGATACCATTAAATGATCCACTTTTAAACAAAAATGGTGCGGTAGGTTCGGTAACATAGAGGGTTAAAAACCCCCCATCAAGAGCGGCGTCAAAAAGATATTCGGGATTAACCGTTATTTCTGGTTGAATATCTTCTGGTATATCCATTGTTACCGGATACGGTAAATTTTGTCTTGCATATGCCTTATTGCCTGATAGTGTGACACTGCACAGATTACCAAACACGGTGTTAACCATATGTGTTGTATCGTAGGACAGTGTAATTTCTTTTCCTTCATGTTTGGGCACGATAACTTCATAATCGGGGTAATTTCCCCAAACAGGAGTAAAAGTATATGTTTCTTCTTTGCTCTTATAGCGTTGGGAAAACACAACCTTGTCATTTTCCCAAGTTACACTAATGGGTGATCCTGTTTTTTTGATCTTATTCACCAACTTTTTACAATCAGCATAGTTTAAAATAAAGTTATCACTAGGTAGAGTATCAATAGTGGTTATGTGTAGCCTGTAGCCATCACATCCTACCAATAATCCTTTATTAACATCAAAATATACACCGTGCAAAACAGGGCGATTACTTTGTTGTGATGCTGCCCTGAGTGCATACTCTAGATTACCTTTGAGTTCTTGTGCTTTAAGCATTTTTAGTATTCTCCAAGAATGTGATAAGATAACGCATTTCATCTGAACGTGTTCCAAAGTTGTCACGCCCAATGTGAATAAAGTATCCTGATGCTAGGTGCATAAGATACCCATTTTTAACATAAAAAATATAGGGACCACAAAAACATAACTGCATCTCAAGATGTATGTTAGTATGCCATCGGGCGGAGTGGTATAATTTCCACACTTTGTTAGATAGCGCTTGCGATTCGTCTGTAAATGTTTGAATGTACATTTTATCGGGATAGTCTAATATATTTTTTGATGGTTTGTGTTCTGTTTTAAACCAATTTTCTCCCCCACTAGTATGTACTGGGTAGGCTGATTTTACCAATTTTTCTAATCTTCGGAGTGAATGTGTTTTTATGTCTTTAACCAGTCTCATTTTATAATTTTTAATGCGGTATGCTTCAAAAACTGGCTTCCAACCATATTGTTGCACAATGAATGCCCTACTAGGTTTTTCATACGTTGTAATCATAGTTCTATTACCTCATTGGTTTTCAAGTAACCATTTTCTAAACGGTATTATCGGGATTAAAGCACATCCATAAAGTACATAAACAGGACTGTAGTAAATATACCCCCTACCATTAAACTTTTTTAGCATGTAAGTAGCGCATCCTGAAAGATATTCAATGCCTATTCTATCTGCCATTATTAGCGGGGTATATGTAGGGACTTCTGCAAAGGATTTTAAATAGTTATATGATTCATATCCTTCTTTTACGTAGTGCATTGTATTACTCCTAATCTGAGTTATATGTGTTAAATTGGTACATAGTCCAGTAACCGGACTCATCCCAAATAACTTTAAAAACAGTAGGCTTAAAAGTGGCAGCAGTAACCGTGCATATACCATACCAGCCCTTAAGTCCAGTTTTAAAAGTAAAATACTCTGATTCGTGCCAATCAATAGAGTAATTACGTTTACCGTGTTGTTTGATTAATTCTCTTATGATAGAGTTTTTAATGTTTGTTGGTTTTTTCATGTTAGAACCTTATCTTTAGAATAGCGAACATGTCTATATATCCGCTATTCGAAAATAACGTTAATTCTAGACAATTAGAATTAAGACATACGAAAATATACGAATCATCCTCACAAAAATAGTGGTTTGTTATTTCGTCACCAAAATTACTATGATACTTGTGCAATTCTTTTAAGGTACATAATACATTAATGCAATCTTCTGCTAGTTGTGGATCATATGTTTCAGTGTACATTGTGTTAAATGTATCATGTCTAAAGTATGAATTAAGAATCATTTGTTATTCCTTTACTAATACTACACTCCAAAAGTCTGAATCTTCATACCATTTACAGGGGGAGGGAAAATATACAAAATACCCTTTATCTTTGAGACTACCTACTAAACTATCAAATAAATACAGTATATCTTCAGTAGGTGTATAGGATGAGCATGATCCATCTAGCCATCTAACTTCAAAAGTTATTGGACTATTCCCAATGTAACAAACTCGACAAAATTTCATGATTTTTTATGTCTTTCAACCCACGCGATCCAGTCAGGATCGTTATCTAACATAATAGGAGGTTTTATTTTATCTTTTTTGGTCGGATACCGTGCTTTTAATTCTTTATCCAGTTCTTCACACAACTTTTTATCAATTTTCATATTATTCTCACACTATAAACTCAGTATAAATGATTCTATCGTTAAATCTTTGGGGCAAAAGATGATACACTTTTGCCAAGTGACGTATTGTTTTTACTGTGTGTGTATTCATTGGGTATTTTATAACTTTACCCGTAAATGACCAGTATTCAACGTGATCTTGCAGCAGAATAAATCTCATAATATGCTCTCCTGAGTCTCAAAACAGCCTCAAATTAGGGCGTTAAGGGTATATCATGTAGGGTTAGTGCCAAAAATCAAATTTTTTCAGTCTGTAAACTGGTTTGCAATAGTTGGGAACAATACCATACATGCCCCACAATGCAACAATTTCACCGTTGTATGAGATCACAAAGTACGCATCAAAATTTGAATCAGTATCAAACTGGAATATTTCAACTTCGTGATCAACCGTTACAAAACTACAGTCTTTGGGCAAGTTTTGAACAATTGCACGTCCAAAATGTCCATTAGGTTCACGATAAGGGTATTTCATTTTTGATCCTTTACAAACTGTTCAATTTCTTGGATGTAGGTTAAAATCGCTTGGGCTTTATTTACGCCAAAAGTAAAATCTTTGTCACCTAATGGGAGGGTAATTGTTTTGTGTCCTTTATATTCCCCAAATTTTACTTTTGTTGTATTGGTGTTTTGTGTTATGAGACTGGTATTATATGCTGTAGTATTAAACAGCGTTTGATAGTCATTAGGATAGGCTTGGCTATCATTATCAAATTTATACCAGTAGTAATCATTTTTGTTTTGAAGTACAGCCTTGTTGGGATTAATGCCGTATTCTTGGCACGTTTTATCCCAAAACAAAATAAGTGCTTCTTTACTATAGTCGCGCTCACAAAAAATGTAGTTATTGCCATAGTGGATCAGTTCCCCGGTTTTTGGGTCGGTTGAATCGTGGTATGATTGTAGGTCGATCATACCATCAAATGAAGCTCCATGCATGTAACCCACAATGGAATCAACTTCTTTTTTGGTAGGGCCATCAGTCCAACTAACACGAATAGACGATCCCCCACTATATCGGGAAGTTTTGACACTAAATTTAATGTTTGGAAAAGCTAATTTTAGTTCAGAGCGAACCATTTTAGCTACTTCAGCCGCGTCTATATATCGTGCTACAGGTTTGTTGATTATTTCTTGTTGTTTTTCTTCTTGTGCAAGAGTGTTCATTGTGTTGAATATATTTTCCAGTAGTTTATAAAATCGTTTGTTAATTACGTTACCTTCTGCACATTGGTACAGTAGTTCAGATAACGAATCTTTTGTACTACTGGTAGACTGCGGATTCATTGAGACATACGAATAATCAAATTCTCTAAATTTTTTCGCTCCACCTATCCCATAACGTTGATCAACCCCCTGTTTGTTTAATACAAACATACGCAACCCAAAACGTTTTGGATCGGTGTATGGTTGCATGTAGTGTGCAAAATGTTTTTTGTGACTAAAAAGATAGTTCACTATCGTGTTAATTGTTTCGTCACTTACCATATATGCTGACATTTTTTACTCTCCTATAGTTTGGTATATGGTGGCGTAAATGATTTACCGTTAAAAGTGAATAAAAGACACGGTTTTTCAAAAATTCTCAGCGCCATTTTCATATTACGTAATTCAGATTGACGATATTCAAGAGATAGTTTGTCATATTCAAGATAACTTGGGCTGGCTTCTGGTGTATAAGTGGTGTTATTAATAACTATTTTTCTGCGATTATTGGGATCATAATCCCATGCTTGTTGGTGTGAAATTCTACGCTTATTCATAAGCAATGTAGCCATGTTTCGCGCTTGTGCTAACCTTATTCCCAGTTCTTTATTATTAATACACTCCTGCATTTTATCTACACTGTGGTCACACCACCACCAAAAATACTGTACTTCATACCGTGACCATACTTTGTGATGATAGTACAGTAAATTAGGGCGATCATGAATTGCTACAACGTGAGGAATAGGTAAATGAGAGAATTCACGTTGTTTTTTGGTTTGTTTGTCTTTTGCAGTTAATACTAGAATATAGTTTCCTGAGTTTTCCCCTACATATTTAAATTTACCGTTATCTTTTTTTATGTAATCTGCTTTACGTGAAAATGAGCGTTTGAAGTATGCCATAAGATTGCCTCACATAACTAAATATTTTTCAATAAACTTGGCTAATGCTTTTGTGTTTTTGTTTTCAAGACATGTTAGATAATCGTTTTTATTGTCACGATCAATTAAACACATTCCAAAACCGGAAACATGCAAATGAGCATTAAGGATTAACCGGGCGATTCTACCGTTACCATCTAAAAACGGGTGTGATTCGGTAATTTGGATGTGAAATTCTGCAATGCTCATTAACGTATGCTTGTTTACCTTATTAAATACGTCAAATTTACGTTTGATGGAGTCTTTGCTATGTGTTGGGTAAGGTTCATATCCTTTGCTGGTGTACCGCCCCGCCGGAAAATTTCTAACCTTGCCAGCAAAATTTTCTCCTACCATTAGATGCTTATGCCAGTCTAACATATCCTCAAATGAGGGAAATGTGTAACTTGCAATAATATCATGTAATATTTCAATATGTCGCAACAATTGTTCATGCGTCAAAACTTCTGATTCTGAGACAATTTCAATCATTTCGCTTGCATAAGCAATAGACATAATTGTATTTTCCCTCACTTTTTACTCTCCCATGACTTACCAAACAAGAAAAAAAAAAATTAAATATAAGTATGTAATAAGTATTAAAACTAACTTGAAAAGTATTAATTCTATACTGGTTTGTTTGTCGCTTTGTATTGGTTATACACCCATACGCCATTACTGAGTTATAGGTGTTTTGCTATATCCGAAATAGCGCAATATAGCACACTAATGGTAGTGCTTATCAGTGTATCTCTTAACAAACCAGATTAAAATGATGTAAAATTGTACACTACATCATTTTAATCTGGCGTGGTAAACATACACGCCAAAACTACTATTTAAAATTGAATAAATCATATGGATACAATTCACGCGATTCTGAATCACGTAACCAATTACCTGTATGTACTGGTTTGTGAATGTATGCAGTATCCCTATGATCAATAATCCCCCGCGTCACCTTAATTGTGTTCGTGTTAATTTTTTCTCTAAGGTGAGAAGATACTGCACGAACATTTTTAGGCAATGCCGAACTAGAAATCATATCATCCAACATGCCTAAAATACTCCCCAAGTAATTTTTTGGATCGTGGTTTGTCCAGTTAACCCATTGATCAACAATACGATCCAATTCGGGTATTAGAGTTAAGACTTCTTGTTTTTCTTCTTCTGTCCAGTTATCCCAATGGTCTAGTTTTTTGACTTGTGCGATAACTGTATCATTGACATAGTGTATTTTACGTATCAATCCGAAATAGCGCAGTACAGCTATTTTAACTTGATTCTGGTTTGTTTTCCCCACTAAATAAACGTAGTGGGGATTATGGCTAGTGTATATGGTGCAGTAACTACCTTTACCGATTATTTTTCTTGCCATGATTCGCGTATCTCCAAGTCTACTATAGTTACTTCCACACTATTAAATGTGGTTTCAGTAACCTTTGCGTTACTGTGATATGGGCGATATGTTGTGTTTCTTTTCATGCGTAGCCGTTGTGGTACGCCACTATATTTACACTCATGTGTGGTGTCATTGGTAAAATCATACACTTTTCGTGTGCATGTTTTCCGTTGTGAAAAATTGAAGATACTACTACTGCTACGTTTTCTACGCAAGTAATAAACGGTAGGTATACGCGCAAACGTTGTGTTTACTTTTTTCTGGATTATGTTTTC
>Ga0265297_10011835_pt1 | contig 10601 bp, 7 predicted proteins | sample Munlanlwell13791_FD_192502 | JGI IMG/M metagenome (GOLD analysis project Ga0265297, IMG submission 192502) | Leachate microbial communities from a municipal landfill in Southern Ontario, Canada - Leachate well 137-91 | ecosystem: Engineered > Solid waste > Landfill > Unclassified | place...
CAGTACATTTGAAGATTTTCGCTGATCAATCAGTAAAGTAGATAAGTTGGTCGTTTTGGTATGTACATTTTCGAGTTTGTAATGCTCGTAAGTGGCATTTTCACCCACAAAAACTTCCGTAACCCTGTTGGAGAGGAAGCGAACTTCATCAACTGTATGGTCGCAAACCAGAAGCTGAGCTTTAGAACCTTCCTCGATTACGATCAGGTTATGACTATTCGCCATCGTATCAACATCCGAACGCATAATGTTTACCAATTGCACCGGTCTGTCCATTACCACATTTTTGGGAACATACATGAAGAAGCCATCCTGGGCAAAAGCCCCGTTGAAGGCTACCAATCCATCATTTTTGGCAGTACTGAGTTTTCCGAAATAATCGCGGAGTAATTCAGGATGTGAAGCGGCCACATCTTTCACACTTCCAATAATAACGCCTTCCGGTAATTTGTTATGAACAGGATCATTAACAGGATAAAAAGCGTCGTTGACTACAAAATAAAGATAGGAATGAATGCCGGGTACATCACATTTAAAAACTTCGTATGGATTTATAGGTACTGAAATGCGGTTTATATTTAATCCGTAATCAACCGAAAGTGTTTCTCTCAGGTCAGTATATTTGTAGTTTTCTAACGCTGAAGTAGGAAATCCCAGTGCTTCGAAGCGTGCAAAAGATTCGTCGCGTGATGTGTTCATCACGGCAGAAGAATGCTTTTTAATGCTTTCGCGTTGTTCTTTGTATAAGTCGATATATTGTTGTTCAAGCGTCTCTTGCCTCACCGTAGGAGCGGCATTTAAGGTGCTTATTTCATTGTTCTTCATATTGAATACTATTTAAAATTCCCCTTTTGGAGGTTCCTTTAGCGGGGTGTATGGAACTGTGTATTAAACTGTTTCTTCCACTTCCTTTTTAATCCAGTCGTAGCCTCTTTCTTCGAGTTCCAAAGCCAGTTCTTTACCACCTGATTTTACGATACGTCCATCATAGAGTACATGTACAAAATCAGGGATGATATAATCCAGCAATCGTTGATAGTGGGTAATTACGATACTGGCGTTGTCGGGGCTTTTTAACTTATTAACCCCGTTTGCTACAATACGTAAGGCATCAATATCCAGTCCTGAATCCGTTTCGTCAAGAATTGCCAAACGTGGTTCGAGCATGGCCATTTGGAAAATCTCATTCCGTTTTTTCTCACCACCCGAAAAGCCTTCGTTTACCGCACGATTCGCCAGTTTATTATCCATTTCAACCAATGTTTTCTTTTCACGCATTACACGCAGAAAATCGGTAGCAGATAACGGTTCCAGATTTTTGTATTTCCGGTGTTCGTTCAGAGCGGCACGCAAGAAGTTCACCATACTTACACCCGGTATTTCCACGGGATATTGAAAACTCAGAAAAATCCCTTCGCGTGAACGGTCTTCAGGTGAAAGTTCCAATAAGTTTTTACCATAGAAAGTTATATCTCCATGTGTAACTTCGAAAGCCTGATTACCGGTAAGAACTGAAGCCAGTGTCGACTTTCCGGCACCGTTTGGTCCCATGATAGCATGAATCTCTCCCGGACGAACTACCAGATCCAATCCCTTTAATATCTCTTTGCCATTGATATTGGCGTGTAAATTTTTAATTTCTAGCATAATTAATAACCCCTAATTCCTAAAGGGGAACTAAATTAGTATTGTTTTATTTATTTTTTATTTTTGAATTCGACTTTATTTTATTGGAATAAAGTTTATAATTCGCACTCCACCAAAGCCCCCTTTAGGGGGTTGGGGGTCTTAACCCACGCTTCCTTCCAACGTTATTTGTAATAGTTTTTGAGCTTCCACGGCAAATTCCATCGGAAGTTTATTCAGAACTTCTTTGGCGTATCCGTTTACGATTAATCCCACGGCATCTTCGGTAGAAATCCCACGTTGATTGCAATAAAATATCTGGTCTTCGTTGATTTTCGAAGTAGTTGCTTCGTGTTCGACAATGGCCGATTCGTTACTCACTTCCATATACGGAAAAGTGTGGGCACCACATTTATCACTGAGCAACAGACTGTCGCATTGCGAAAAGTTACGTGCATTATCCGCCTTTGGATTAATCCTTACCAGACCACGGTAACTGTTCTGGCTGAAACCGGCTGAAATTCCTTTTGAAAGAATATGGCTGGTGGTATTTTTACCAATATGCAACATTTTAGTTCCCGTATCGGCCTGTTGGTGATGATTGGTTACGGCAACCGAATAAAATTCAGCAGACGAATTATCCCCCAACAAAATACAACTTGGGTATTTCCAGGTTATGGCTGAACCGGTTTCAACCTGTGTCCAGGAAATTCTGGAACTATCCCCTTTACATATTCCACGTTTGGTAACAAAATTATAAACGCCCCCTTTTCCGGTTTTATCACCCGGATACCAGTTCTGAACCGTTGAATATTTTACTTCCGCATTTTTTAAAGCAACTATTTCCACAATGGCTGCATGCAATTGATTTTCATCGCGCATTGGAGCCGTACAACCTTCCAGGTATGAAACATAGCTGTCTTCATCGGCAATAATCAGCGTTCGTTCAAACTGCCCGGTATTTATGGCGTTTATTCGGAAATAAGTGGACAGTTCCATGGGGCAACGAATGCCTTTCGGAATATACACAAAAGAACCATCGCTAAACACGGCACTGTTTAGTGTTGCAAAAAAGTTATCTGAAACCGGTACGACCGAACTCATATATTTTTGAACAAGGTCGGGGTGATGTTCCACGGCTTCGCTAAACGAGCAGAAAATAATACCCATTTCCGCCAAACTGTCTTTGAATGTAGTCTTTACCGAAATGCTATCCATCACAACATCCACAGCTACACCCGATAACATTTTTTGTTCTTCCATAGAAATGCCCAGTTTGTCGAATGTTTTCAACAGTTCGGGATCAACCTCATCTAAATTTTGAGGTGCATTTTTACGTGGAGCAGCATAATACGCTATGCTTTGAAAATCAATATCCGGAATATCCAGTTGAGCCCAGGTCGGTATCTTCATTGTCAACCAGTGACGATAAGCTTTTAAACGAAATTCGAGCATCCATTCCGGTTCTTTTTTCTTGGCCGAAATAAGGCGCACAACATCCTCGCTGAGTCCTATGGGAATAATATCTGTTTCAATGTCGGTGGTAAATCCGTATTTATAATCTGCTTGAGTGACCTGATCTAATAAAACTTCTGACATAATCTTTTAATTCATAATTATTAATTCATAATTCAAAATCGAATGTTTTTCAATTTATTGAATCATAAATAAATTTAAGACTGCAAAGGTACAAAAAAATGTGTTTTTGAGCATAAATCTTTGTTCTTAAACAGTAGACTACATAACACTCTTCCCTTCATTTTTGTTTTAAACGTTTTATATATTGACATTTTTTGCAAAAGAGTTACATTCTCAATCGCTTAAACCAATCCACCCGGAATTTAATTCACAACGATTTAATATATTACCTGAGTGATAAATAATCTGAGAAGTTCTTCATTTTAATTACACTATACAGGGTTTCACTCTGAGTATTTTATAACAACTCTCGGGCAGCATTCAGCTGCTTCCTTTATTTTTGCCGAATTCTCTGCATAGTTAACATTTTCAATAACATAAGCTATTGCATCAATTTTAAACACCTCAGGACAAATGGTTTCACATAGACCACATCCGGTACATCCTTCCTCTATCCATACTTTTTTTATTGCCATACTCTCATTTCTATTTATTATTTATCTCATCTCTTGTATTGTCATAGTAATACTCTAATTAATAAAATATCCTCTGTTTAGAATGTATTCATGCATAGTTGTTGCCTTCTTATTTCAATTATTTTTTTTGAAAGATATTAAGCGCTGGGTTTAACACATTCTCATTATGTTCCATTTGTGAGCTTAAGAACGGTTTTTGGGGAGCTAAAAAATATCCGGTTAAACTTGCAAATAATATTGGAACAAAGTACGAGAAACCAGTGAGCGTTGCTAACAATATTGTGGTACTCATTGGCGTTCGGGTAACACAAGCATTTATTGCAGCCATACAGCTGACTATTGTCAATGTTTGATTGGTGCCGGGGAACAAATGATGAATAATTATACCCAAAGTTGCTCCTACAAAAAATAAAGGGATGATAAAACCACCTCTCCAACCAGAAGTTACGGTAATTGAAATTGCTATGATTTTAAAAATCAAGATTGAGAGTAAAAGCCCTATTGACAGATTGTTTATTAGAAGCTGGTTTATTTCATGATGTCCGAAGTATCTTGTCAGCGGAAAGTAATAAGCAATCACACCAAGCAAAATGCCACCAATTGAAGTCTTCATGAATATCGGCATACTCTTTTTTTTAAATAAATATTTAAAGGCTTTTGTACTGTAGATAAATCCCCAACCGATTGCTGTGGCTGCAATTGCAAAGAGTATTGCATATACAAAGTCAAATTTACCTGAGTATTCAAAAGCTGATAAATGCCAAATAGGGCGAAGACCTAAATGTATAATCAGTGCAAAAATAACATAGCTAAAACAACTGGCAACTAGGGCCGGTATTATGGCTTTGTAATACTCCAAAGCATGTTTATGGTGGAGTATTTCCAGCGAGAATAAACTACCGCCTAATGGAGCTCCAAATAAGGCGGTAAAGCCCGAAGCCATTCCTGCAATACTTAATGACCTCAATTCTTCCCCCTTTAATCTGAATATTTTTCCAAGCCAACTTCCTGTTGAGCCGGTTACCTGAACCAAGGGCGATTCAGGACCCAGGCTTCCACCCGATGCAATACATAGTAACGAAGACAAAATCATTGATGGGTTGTTCCCGGGATCCAGTTTTCCTTTATTAAAGCGAATGTTATTTACAATCAGGTTTATCTCGCCCGGATCTCCGAAAAAATGAATAACCAACCCTGCCAATAGTCCGCAGATTGCCATCACCGGTATTACCATCCAACCATTAAAAAAAGCGAGCTCGTGTGTCAAAAATTCAAGGACAATCCAATAAATACCGGCAATTACTCCCCCTGTTAACCCCAAAAAAGCCCACAACAAAAAGATTCTGCTAAATACAAATGGATTATAACTCCCGTGCCGGTCTAATATGGTTGAGTATTTAATTATTTTTCGTTTTAACTTCAAATTCCTTTTTTTGTTTAGTGAGTTATTAAATGCGATTTATTACTATAATGTAATTTTATCCGTTTTGTTCCCTTTTTGCAATTTTAAATGGTATTTAAACCAAAGTACTATTCCTGTAAAGAGCGTGAAAAGAACCAGAATACCACCGAGTGGAATAACCAGAATATAAAATATACCTAAGAATACGCCATAGATTCTACCCGTATGAACCTCCAGGGCAAGACTCCACAGTGACATGGGCGATTGAGTGATGACATTTTCAGGCATTTCAGGAAATTTAGTTTTATTGTTAAGGTTTGTACTGCCAAAATCATAGTCAAAAAATATTTGTTGATTATGATAAGCTGAACAATATCCCGACACTTTGTAATCACCAATGGGAGGACCCATTTTTACAGGACGTACATAAGATTGTTTCTTAATTAAATCATAGACTTCACCGGTTTTATAATTCCATCTGAAAAGTCCTTCGAAAGAACCCACCATCAAGCTTGGACTACCCATATTTTCAAGAACAGTTACACCCATCACACTGGCCGGAGGTTGAATATCAAAGCGTTTAGCCTCCTGTTTAAATTCACTGTCGAAAGTATAAAAACCGTCGGAGGTAGACACAATAAATGTTTTTTCGTTTGGGATATAGATGATACGCCGTAACACATCGAACCATGGATTTGGTGTGTCGAGTTCTGTTAGTGGTATTTTCTTCACCCGCGTATTGGCAATGGCTATAAGCAAAGGTGGACGAAGAAAAATACCTGTTAGAGTTGTTAGAAAAAGAAACAAGCCCGTTATCCAACCAATCCGGTTGTGCCACTTTAAGTTCCATTTATGCGTTTTTTTATATTTGTCTCGTTTTGTTTTATCTGCTTTGTTTTTCTTTATCCCTTTCTTTGAGAAAAACAAAATCACACCCCCGATACTCAACAGAATAAAAACCAGGGCGACCAAATCGACTAATAATTTCCCCGCAACACCATATATCTCTCCACTATGAATGACCCAAAGCGTTTTAAATAATCCTACTTTATTATCGTAGTGTTCGGGTTGGGGTAGTTTAATGATCTCAAATTGCTTCAGATTGGTGCTTACAAGTAAGTTGGAACGTGTCATCACAAAAGTACTGTCACCCTTCTGCAACATATCGACCACGTTTTCTTCATGTACAGGTAGCCGTAACTGAGTCCATTGTTTCTTTGCCGGATTGAACTTATATAACCCGAATAATGTTCCCGCCATTAAAGCTTTGTCAGTTATTAAAACTTTAAATATCTTACGGTTATCAATACCTTTCGGTAGACCCGCATTAAAATCATTGAATTTTACGAAGTTCGAATCCGTTTGCCAGATTCCGATATTTCCATATACCAGAAACCGATTTGTTCCCTCTTTTAAAGTTGCACGAACAGCAGCATTGTTCCAGTTATTGTATTGATATTCATTTGGAAGGAAACTCCGTTTAATATCTACTGAAGAAAAAGTTTGACGATGATTTAGAATAATACCTGAGAGTGAAAAAATAATAATCAACAGCGCGATAACCACACCCACCCATTTATGGGTCTTTCTGAAAAATTTATACATACGTTCTTCTTACCAATCCACTAACTTTTTATCACTACTAATACTTTGTATTTCCGAAATGTCCTGTGGTAATTATAAACTGGTTTTAATTAATTGCAACCCGTTTTCGCCCTGCAACAATCCTTCATATGGTCGTCAAGTTCTACTGCTCAGAATTCGGAAGTATTGGTAAATTCTGATATAGAAATAATTCTGTTACGCACATAAAATCAATCAGCTGATTATTTATTCCTTATAAAGTAGATAAAAAACAATTCATCATTCTCTTTTTCTATCCAATGGCTAAAATTAAGACTGGATGCTTTATCAATTAACGGAACCGGCAGAAATGGAGCGATAAGTTGATAAATCTCATTCTCTTTTTGCTTTTTCAGGTCTTCCATAACCTGGGCTACCGGATGTTCTCCATTTGCCAGCATTTCTCTTACATCGAATTTGACAGTTACTTTATTTTCATCAAACCATACAGGTTTTTGGTAAATGTACTGATGCTCTTCTGAATTAGTTTCTTCAGCATTTTGTCCAATTTCCTGACGTAACTGATTTACGAGTAAGCCAACATTCACATTTCCAATTATGGCTGCTTGTTGCAAGGTAGCCACTTTTCCCACTGTTCGTCGTAATACCGGATTTTTTAGTTTTTCGAATGTTGGTACATAAGCAATCAGTATGTCTTCCAGTTGGGGATATGCCTCGATAATGTCAAATACTTTCGTTTTGGGTGTTATAATCAGTTCTTCTTTATTCATTTTAGTGTATTTGTAAGTTTATTTTATTTGTACGAAAGAATTCTCTGTTCGCCTTCTAATTCACGATAGGGTGTAATATTATGAGATACTTCAAGCGTTCCAAGGTATTCACCTTTATCATTCCGCAAGGCAAAATACTCGATATGAATCATTTTCCCGCCCATATTTATCCAGAATGGGGCGCTGTTTTGTCGTCCGCTTTTAAAATCATCGATAATTTTATCCACTATGTGAGCACTTGCAGGCGGATGGCAATGACGAACATCGCGGTTCAGTATCGCTCTGTTACGTTGGAATATCCGTTCGGCACCTTGCGAAAAGTACTTCACTTTATCATCTTTGTCCACAAATGTAATATCAACCGGTAAGGTATTTAAAATAGTCATAATCTCTTCGGCCGAAAAACTTCCGCTTGGTAATTGTATATGACTCCCGCTTTTTTGTGAGTCGTTGATGGATTGTTCTTCCGCCCAATCGGGTTTCCATGTTATTAACGGATCATACAGACAAAAACCGATTTCAAGTGATTGTTTGCTTATTTCGTACCAGTCAGCTTCGGTCAGTACATCCAATGACATCGGGAATAAAATTTCTTCTTCTTTGGTTATCATTTCCTTCGCCCCTTGGGCTGCAATTTCGAGTACAATCTCAGCAACAGCCCCGAACTCTTCTTTCGTCATATCGGTGGTTTCCAATACTTCAATACTCCCTTTAATCAGTTCGCGAATTTCATCGTGTTTTCCCCACATGACCTTGGGTGGTCCGGTGATTTCCATTTTTTCTAAATAGGGGAAAAGCAGATATTCTTTTCGTTGATAATGTTTATCAACATCATAAAGTGTATTGAACAAACCTCTCAGTTTAATTAATTTGGTAGTTATCGATTCTGAAGGCTCAAATCTGATTTCAGAAATTAAGGTAAAAATAGAATTGGTCAACTTTCTTATTTCTTCATTTTCTTTCCGGAAAACATCAACCGGATGACCTTCTGCTACTGGTTTCAATGCTGAAAGGTCAACACGACCTTCGAGAACCGCTGAATGTGCATCACACAAATCCAGAATTTCCTCTTCAGGTAATCCCTCTGAAATTAGTTCCTGTTCTACTTCGACCACTTCCCCGTACGGAATCTGGCTTAATGAAAGTAATAATTCGTTTTGAACAGCCTCCGTTGAACCGCCATGATGAATCTGTAATAAAATTTCCTTTAATTTTTCTTTTCTGCTACGGGAATTATTAATAAGTTCGCTCATTTTTTTTGTTGGTATTTCAATTATTTATCGATAATCAAATCATACAGAGATATTATACATATCCCTGTATGATTGTTTGGTTTTTTATTCCGCTTTTATCTTTTTTGCAAAAAATGTTTTTTGTACTAAATCATAAAATATTAATCCTCCACCTATAATCATTAATCCATCAGGTAGAATACGAATCCACATCCAGAATTTAAGTCCTTCAATGGCTTCACGGGTGCGGGCAAAAAAGTAGCCCGATTCCATAGCTACCTGAGCCTGATGAATTCCGATGATATAGGTCGGTACAGCATATAACAAAGTCCCGATAGTCAAAATCCAAAATCCGTATTTGCTGAATTTATCACTCCACACATAATTGTTTGCCAAAGCATTTGCTCTGGAAGTCAGATAAAGGAATGCTATTGATATATATCCAAAGGCTCCCAAGAGGGCAACATGTGCATGAGGCATAATCAGATAGGTTCCGTGTGCATAATAACTTATAGTCGGTGTATTTATGACCATGCCAAAGAATCCGGCACCAATCCAGTTCAATACGGCAGAACCTGCAATCCACATAAATGGAACCGAGAAACTAAAGTTTTCACCTGAATGCAACTTTTCCCGCTGATTCTTTATGGCTTCGATAATCATTAATGCGATTGGTAGCGGTTCGAGGGCCGAGAATATACCGCCTATGGCAATCCAATACTCGTCAAGACCCTGCCAGAAATAATGATGGCCTACTCCCAATGTTCCACTTAAGGAAATAAGAAATATCTCAAAAAACATGACCCGGACAGCCGTTTTGTGTGAAATTAAGCCCAGAGAAACGGTGAAGAATGCTATAACACCTGCTGCAAAAAGTTCAAACGTAAGCTCTACCCACAAATGGATCACCCACCAACGGTAATAATCATCAATGGTGAAGTTTGGAAATATTTTGTTTAATGGCATCATTCCTGCCATATAAAGTGTAGCTATGGCAAAAGCCGACCAGATAATCGTGTTTACAATCGGATTATTTGACGCCGCTTTACGGATAAGTGAAAATATCAGTAAAAACCAAAACACCAGTCCAACAACCAATCCGATACTCCAGACACGGCCTAAATTGAGATATTCACGTCCCTGATTTCCTAACCAAAACCAAACATCACGCATTTGACCGGTAGCACCCAGGTACAACCCGATTATACTTCCCACTGCCACAATCAATAAAGCAAGCCACAAAACATCAACCAACCAGGGATATTTATGATCACGATTGGCAATCCAGGGTGCAATAATTAATCCACCCACGAGCCAACCCACTGCCACCCACAAAATGGCTAATTGCACGTGCATGGAACGCAACACATTAAAAGGAATGATAGACTGTGATAAAATAAAATCCTTGCCCGGTTCAGTGTAAATATGGGATAAATAACCTCCAAGTATTAATTGAACAAAAAACAAGCCCGCAACAATGGGAATATATTTCAATAATTTTTTTTGCGATTTAAACATGGTTGTTACTACCAATGGTTCTTCCAGTTTTTCGTCAGGATCTTTCTTGAATAAGTATTCGTACGAGAGAAAAATAACAACAATGGTCATTGTCCAGAGAATCAGAAATTCCCATAAGGATACTTTGTGCGAATTGAATGTCAAATCCTGATTTATCAGTGGCTCTGCAGGCCAGTTATTCGACCAGGTTCTTATGGTTCCGGGTCGGAATGACGAAGCAACTAACTGCCCCCAATCGAAAAAGGCTGCAATCTTTACTGCTTCTTCCGGTTTGATTACTCCTCCTTTAAAACCCCGTTCCGTATCACCGTTGACCAACATATTTGTAAAGTATTTTACATTCTCTTTATAGGCT
>Ga0265297_10011836_pt1 | contig 10601 bp, 8 predicted proteins | sample Munlanlwell13791_FD_192502 | JGI IMG/M metagenome (GOLD analysis project Ga0265297, IMG submission 192502) | Leachate microbial communities from a municipal landfill in Southern Ontario, Canada - Leachate well 137-91 | ecosystem: Engineered > Solid waste > Landfill > Unclassified | place...
AATGGGAAACCGGGATGCCTCTCCCCTTGATCAGTGGCCAGACCCTGATGTCTATATTCATTACCCGGAAAAACAGATGCTCTCCTACCTGGATATCAGAAACACTAACCGGACCTGGCCTGGCCGTAAAAATGGCCTGCCCATGGAACAGGTCACCTATGCTGCCATGGAACTCCTCCGCCAGAATAAGATTGACCTGGCTATTGACCTCCATGGGGCCGAAACAATGTTTCCTGTCACCAATTGCATCGTCGCCCCGGAAAAATGTACCAGGCTGGCGACCCTGGCTTCGTTGACGGTCAAATCCATGGAAGGGTTCGAAAATCACGTTGAGCCTTCACCGGTAAATTTCCGCGGCTTGTCTCACCGGGAAATCGGTGATTATTCTGATACTCTGCCCTTTCTTCTGGAGGCTCCTATGCCCTTCCTTGACCAGCCAACCGGGCCGAAGACCGAAGCCTTGTTTCTAACCGGTCAGGATGAATTTCTATTAAGCCTGGCTAAGAAGAAAAAACTTTTTGTGCCTTATGACCAGTCTGGCTGGCCACTCGAGAAACGCGTCGGTCAGCATCTGTCGGTCAGTCTGGAAATTATGAGGCAATTTTCAAAAAAGTCGCCGGAGCGGGCTATTATTATCAAAAATGTACCACGTTACCGCGATCTCCTGGAAAATGGCACCGGTTATTATTTCCACAACCCGGAGGTGGTGGACCAGGATAAAATAGTAATAGATTGAACAGGCGGAGAAAGGTAAACAATTAGGCAGCGAGTGTGACTTAAGACCAGTAAAAATCAAGATTTGATTTGCCTCCATTAAGAGGATAAAACCGTTTCCAAAGGAGTCTGGCTTTAATGAAAAAAATATGGTGCTGGGCTGGATTAACCGCTTTAGTTTTTTCCTTAGTGATCGTCTTCTCGGGAAGTGGTCAAGGATCGGCCGATCCGTCTGACAATTATCTAATTCCTCAAGATAATTGTACCGTCATTATGGTGGGCAAGAAGGCCTCAGTGGACGGCTCCACCATGACCACTCATACGGCTGATTGTGGAATGTGTGACTGGACCTGGCGCTATGTGCCGCCGGCTGATCACAAACCTGGTGAGATGAGAAAATTGTACAGAATTTCTCAGATTAGAACCTGGCCACCCAGCCAGGGCCTCAAGTGGGATTTAATTAAAAAAGACTTTACTGGAGTGGAAATTCCAGAAGTCGCTCACACTTTTGGTTATATGCACGGAGTTTTTGGTTACCTGAATGACCAGCAGCTGGCCATTGGCGAATCAACCATCGGGAACCGGCCTAAAATGTCTAACCCCACAGCAACTCCCGCCCTGAATTTGACCATGCTGACCCTGTTAGCCATGGAAAGATGCCGCACAGCCAGGGAGGCCATCAAACTGATGGGGTCCCTGGGGGAAAAATATGGCTATGGTGGCGAGGATGGCGGGGAAATGCTGGCCGTAGCTGATTCAGAAGAAGTCTGGGTATTTGAAATCATGCCGGTCGGGCCTCTCTGGAATCCCAAGACCGGCAAGCCGGGAGCAGTCTGGTGTGCCCAGAGAGTCCCCGATGATCAAGTCAGTGTCTGCCCGAATGAATCAAGAATCGGCGAGATAGATTTAAATCAGCCCGATTTTTTCCTGGCCTCCTCCAATGTTTTTTCTTATGCTGAGGAAAGCGGCCTGTGGGACCCAAAAAGCGGTCAGCCGTTCAGCTGGAAAAAAGCTTATTCGCCGGCTGAAGGCAGTGCCGCCTCCAACTGGCGGCGGGCCAGAATGTGGCGCTTTTTTGACCTGGTCGCTCCTTCCGCTGAATTCAGCCCTTCTCTGGCCAACATGGACTTTCCTTTTTCGGTTAAGCCTGACCATCAGCTATCAGTTAAGGATGTTATGAATATTTGCCGGGATAAAGGCTATGGCACTTTTTTTGATCCGACCCGGGGAATAAGAGGCGGACCTTATAGAAATCCAAACTATGACAGCTCTGCCCGTTTGATCAGTGTCAAGCAGGCCGAATATACAACCATTACCCAGTGCCGGAGTTCCCTGCCCGCCCCCATCGGAGGAATTGTCTGGTTAGCCTGGGGAGCTCAAGACACGTCTTGCTTTATACCCTTTTATGCTGGCGTTAAGGCTATGCCTGGTTCGTTCAGGATTGGAGACCATTTTGTTCTTAACCGCGACTCTGCCCGCTGGGCTTTTGATTATGTTGATTTTCACGCTCAGGTCTCATATGCACCTGCCCTCGAAGAAATCAAGAAAGCCCAGGCCAGGTGGGAAGATGGAGTCTTAAATCAAATTCCAGATATAGACAGAAAGGCGCTCGACCTGTTTAAAAAGAATCCCGCTAAGGCAGCTGATTTCCTGACAGCTTTTTGTCTTAACAATGCTGATCAGGTGGTAAAAGCCTGGTGGCAGTTAGGAGACGAGCTTCTGGTTAAATTTAACCATTTTGGTTACTATAATACTGACCGCCGGACCGTGGAAAGGAAACCAATGGAATTCCCGGACATCTGGAAAAAGGCGGTCAGAGCCATTGATGCCCTTCTGGAATAAATCTGGAAATAGCTGATATTGAATAATAATGAATCCTTAAAGATGACGGAGGTGAGTAAGATGAATTTAAGAACCAAAAAAGGCAAGTGGTTTCTCTTATTGCTTGTTCCTGTTTTGCTAACCGGGTTAGTCGCCTTCCTCCTGGCCGCCCGGGCCGAAAAGAGCCAGGCTGGCTTTGAACTGATTCTACCCCAGGATAATTGCACTTCGATTCTGGTTGGCAAGCTGGCTTCAACTGATGGTTCAACCATGACCACTCATACCTGTGACTGCGGCTTGTGCGACTGGACCTGGAGACATGTTCCGGCGGCAGATCATAAAGCCGGAGAGAAAAGGAAAATTTATCATATTTCTCAATTTAAGACCTGGCCGCCAGATGAAGGTTTAAAATGGGATCTTTATAAAAAGGATTTTACTGGCCTGGAAATCCCTGAGGTTCCTCATACTTATGCCTATCACCACGGGATGTTTGGCTACCTGAATGAAAATCAGGTGGCAATGGGAGAATCTACCATCGGGACAGTCCGCAAACTGGAAAATCAGACACCAACCCCGGCCTTCGACCTTACCATGTTGACCATTATCGCCATGGAAAGAGCTACGACCGCCCGGGAAGCTATCAAAATTATGGGTGAACTGGCTGAAAAATATGGCTATGGCTTCCATGACACCGGAGAAATGCTGGCGGTGGCTGACCCGAATGAAGTCTGGATCTTTGAAATTATGCCAGTTGGTCCCCTGTGGACACCCAAGAGCGGCAAACCCGGAGCAGTCTGGTGTGCTCAGAGAGTGCCTGATGATGAAGTTAGCGTTTGTCCCAATGAATCAAGAATCGGTGAAATTGATCTTAACCGGCCTGACTATTTTATGGCTTCCTCCAATGTAATTTCCTGTGCGGTCGAAAATGGACTTTATGATCCAAAAAGTGGCCGGCCTTTTAACTGGAAAAGAGCTTATTCACCAATCAATGAGAGTGCTCAGAGCTCCCAGGGAAGATATCAGCGCCTGTGGAGATTTTTCGACTTAGTGGCTCCTTCCCTTAAGATTTCTCCTTCTACCCCGAACATGGATCTCCCCTTTTCGGTTAAGCCTGACCGGAAACTTTCAGTCGCAGACATTATCAATTTTACCCGTGATAAGAGTTATGGGACTCCTTATGATCCAACTGCTGGCATTCGCGGTGGCCCGTTTAAAAACCCCAATTATTACCGCCAAACCAGGACCATCGGTGACAGCCGCGCCGAATATACCACCGTTACCCAGAGCCGGAGCTGGCTGCCCAATCCGGTCGGCGGACTGGTCTGGATTTCTTTTGGTGCCCAGGATACAGCCTGCTATATTCCTTTCTATGCCGGTATAACAGATATGCCCAAGTCTTTCTCGATAGGCGACCACTGGGTCTTTAACCGGGATTCCGCCCGCTGGGCCTTTGATTATGTGGATTATCATACTCAGGTGGCTTATTCAGAGGCCATAAAAGATGTTCAGACAGCTCAGCAAAAGTATGAAAAAGCTGTAATTGATCAGATCCCAGAGCTGGACCGTCAGGCTGCCGAGATTTATAAAAAGAGCCCGAAAGAAGCGGCTAAATTCCTGACCGGCTTTTGTCTTAACAATGCCCAGACAGTGGTCAAAGCCTGGTGGACCCTCGGGGATCAATTGCTGGTAAAATATGATCATCTTTACCAATATGATGTCGAAAAAAGAAGTTACAACCGGCGTTTTCCATCATTTCCCGATATCTGGCAGAAAGCGGTCAAAGCCATTGATATTATGCTTGAGCCAGAAGGGAAAAGGTAAAGGAGGACTGAGCTATGAAAATTAGAACTCTGCTTGTTTTAGCCTTATCATTAGGGTTTTTATTATTTTTTGGTCTGGAAGCCAGCGGCCAGGAATTGCCCAAGGCCAGATTGCCAATTCTAACCACCTCGGCCGGCCAGAGTCCGGATGTGACCACGGTCAATATCATTCTGGAAGAAGCCGGGATTGGCTATGATTATTGCGATGTCCCCACGGTGGAGGTTCTGGCTTCAGGTGTTGGCCTGGGCGACCGTGAATCCGGTGCTGGTTTTCATGCGGAAGTTCATTCGGACCTGGCTAAATTTCCTAAAGGGACTCCCTTTAAGACTGTTATCTTGGCCATAGGTGCCAGCTTAAAGGGCATGGGAGCTTCTGGCCTGACCGTTGAAGCCGAGGAAGCCAGGCTTAAAAAATTGCTCGATTATTGCCAGGCCCAGAAGATTTTTACTATCGGTGTCCATATCGGCGGGGAATCAAAAAGAGGAGCTGCTGGCAGCGACAACGAACGGATGATTGACACCGTGGCCCCTTATGTTAATTATCTGATTGTAACCAAGGACGGCAATAAAGACGGCCGTTTCTCCCAGATAGCCAAAAAGAAAAATATCCCTTTGACCGAGGTTGACTACGCGCTGGATGTGGTGGAAATCTTTAAGAAAGTCTTCGAATAAAGGACATCGAAAAGAGTTGACGGCTGGTTTTCAGTTGAAAGGAAAACCTGGCCACAGACAGGTATCTGACTTCAAACTAAAGAGGCCTGAAGTTTCTTCTGAGCCTGAAGAAGTAAATCCTCACCCTGGTGGATAAGATCATCAAGCCGGGCAATGGCCAGGCGGCATTTCAAGTTTTCCAGCTTTCTTTTGCCTTTCTGCTGGTCTTCATAATATTTGGCCAGATAATTTTCCAGTTCCTCGGGCGAAAAAAGCTTCGGCAGGCAGGAATCGAGCAGCATCATTTTTTTAATTTCTTCATAGTCAACTTTATCCCCGAGGATTAACTTAACGTCTTTAGCTGTTTCCTCCCGCCAGCGTTCATATTCTGGAGTGGAATATGGCGGCAGGGGTCCAACCAGCTTTTTTGCCTCTTTCAGAGCTTCTTCAAAAAAGAGTTTTCCCTCTCTGAGCAGGCTTTTAGCCCGGTAATATTCGGTGCCAGAAGCCGGGGTTTTATCATTAAGATAAATCTGGAATAAATTTACTGCTTGAGACAGGGCTTCATAAGCTGATTTTATTTTCACCTCAAAATTAAAGTTCATTGAAGACATTATTCCCTCCGGCAGCCCGATTTTCCCTAAGAATAGCAATTTTTCTTAATAAATTCAAAAAAAGATTAAAAATATTATTTTTTTATGATCGAGCCCGCCACAATATTAGCCACCTTGCTTCTGGCGGCAATAATTTCTCCTTTATCATCGGGATGAACCCGGTTGGTCAAAAAGATAACAACGGTCTGAGTTTCGGGGTCAATCCAGATAGAAGTTCCCGTATAGCCGGAATGACCATAGGATTTATAACTGAAAAGGTCACCCCGAACAGTCGAATAATCAGTGTTGATATCCCAGCCAAAACCACGGCCGGAAGAAGGCAGCAACGGGAAGATCTCGGTCAGCCTGTCAACAGCCAGGGGACTGAGTATCCTGACTCCTTTAAACTCCCCTTTGTTGAGCATCATCTGGGCAAAAATGGCCAGATCGTCAGCCGTCGAAAACAGGCCGGCATTACCTGAGATGCCTCCCTGGAGGCGAGCCAGCGGATCATGGACAACACCACGCAGCGGCTGTCCGTTAATGACCTCGGTTGGCACACATCTGGGTGTTAATTCCGCCGGCGGGCTGAACATAGTATCCTTCATTCCAAGAGGTAGAAAGATATTTTTTCTGGAAAAATCGGCCAGGTTGTCGCCAGAGACGAGCTTAATGATCCGGGCCAGAGTTATATAATTCAAACAGCTATAAACAAATTCCTGGCCGGGCGGCAGCTCTTTTCTCAGGCCAGCAATATGCTTGACCAGATCTTCGGTCGTACATGGATCGCCATATTTAGCGGCCACTTCCTCAGGGTCAGTGTAGGGCGGCAGACCGGAGGTATGAGTCAAAAGGTGAAAAAGCCTGGCTTCCTCTCCTGGGACACCACCTTCTTTAAGGTAAGGGACAAACTCAGAAATATAAGTTCTGACTTTATCCCAGAGTCTGAGCTTACCCTGCTCGACCAGAATCATAACCGCCGTAGCCGTAGCTACCGGTTTGGTAACAGAAGCCAGGTCAAAGAGCATATCAATTTTCATGGGCTCAGCCGAAGGAACCAGCTGGCTCTGTCCATAGGCTTTTCTCCAGACGATCTTGCCCTGGCGGACAACCAGGATGACCGCCCCTGGAAAATCCTTATGGTTTAGACTCTCTGCCATCAGCTGGTCTAAAGCTGCCAGCTTATGAGAGTCAAGACCTGCTTGTTCCGGCCTGGCCACGGGCAGGGGCAGTTCGGCCAGGGCCACCTCTGAAATCAGCATGACCGTTAAAAAGATAACCAAACATTTAAGTTTATTTTTCATTTTAAGCCTCTCTTACTTCTGGTCAGGACTGGTTTTCCAGATCAAACCATCCTGACGGATGTGCCATTTATCCCCTTTTTTACCGGTATAAATAGCTTCAAACAAGTTGTCAGTAGCCATAATCACCGGTGGATAATTATAGTTATCCACTTTTAACTGTTTATCCTTGGCCAAATTAAGATTCTCCAGTTTTTCTTCCCACCTCCCCTGCTCAGCATATAACTTTCTTTCCCGGTAGTAAATTTTTCGTAAAGCCCATTTGACTTCAGCCTCCTGATCTTCCTGACAATATTCTTTAGCTTTACCGGCTTCGGTGGCGGTAAACTGAACATAGCCCCACATTTCAGGATAATGAATGTTGATTAGCCCCTGAGGTGCCCAGGTCCAATTATCTTCGGGCACATCCCGGCCAGAATCAGGGTCTTTTTCTTTCTGGTAAACCCCTTCCACCGCTTTTACCCTGTATTCCACCCGGGAAAAATTCATTCGCCATAAATCGCCAGCTTCTGGCTTCTTTTTGAAAGGGGCGGCTTCCTTGAGGACTTCCCAGGGCATAGCGATTTCAACTGTCCAGCCTTTGTCTTTATCATTTGGATTGTTTAAGGTTCCATTAACGGCCACCGCCGTCTTTAACCCCTGAATGTCCCAGCTATGGATGGCTGGCCCTCCATCCCGATAGGGCTTGATAAGCAACAGGTCCCAGACCGTATTCAAGGCATTGATCTCCAGTTCATAATATTGATGGGTATCACCGTCTGGGTCAATAAAAACTTCAAAATCATTGTCCAGATAAATAACAGAATCACGCCTGGTCAGAGTGGCCCAGACCTGTGGTTCTTCGAGTTCAGCTCCGAAATATAAATAATCATCGTCCCAGAGAATTTTTACCCTGGTCTTAAACTTTGGTTTCGGCTTGTTTTTCCCCTGAATATCCATAAAGTCTTCCGACCAGTAAACTTTTTTCCAGGCTAGCTCCTCCAGCCGGCCGTCTATGGTCAATGGCTGAGGTGTCCGGTAACATAGATAGTATCTTAGCTGCGGTGAAATAGCTGGTTCATCAATCCGGTATAAAGTGTCGGCTCTAAGCAGAGCCAGCAGGCCAGCCAGGCTGCCTGCAACCATCAAAATCAGGCCAGACTTTCTTCTCATTTATTCTCCTCCGCTCAAAACTGTTTATATTTTTAGAAATTTAATATCTTTTTAACCAGCTATAAGTTTGATATTTTACTCAAAAGACTAAATTTTTTAAACCTTTGTCCTTCCAGATAGATAGCTGGCGCTTTTAAAGCAGGCTCAATTTTTTTATTTGAATTTTTTTCGAAACCTTATAATAATATACTTTAAGGTCATGATTGAGCCTGATATTAACTATAGCTTAAAACCGGCTAATAGATTCACTTTCCTGGCCATGAATAACCAGGCTGGCAGGAAAACAAGCGGGCCCGATTATCAGCTAAAGCTGGCCTGGGGGGCTAATTATATTAGGCCTTTGATCAAAGCAGTTAAGAGCTCGAGGCAAAAAGGTTTTGATCATCCGGGTGATAGTTCTCCGCCCCGAGGTGGTTATGTTCTATTAACGGCAATTTTAGTCTATTAAGAAGAGAGATTCATTTTTTAAAATAAATAATTAGTCTTAAAGGAGTTAAAGATGGCTAATTTTGAAAATGCTAAATGGGCTCCAGGTCAGATGCGTTATTTTCTTCATAATAAGAGTTTTGATCTGTTTGAAGCCGAGGCCAAAACTTATGCGGCCACCAGATCTGCCTATTATGCCAGTTTCCTCTGTTTCGAGGGAATCCGCTACTATTGTCACCGGAAAGAAAACGGAAAACTCGAACTGGTTTTGGTCAACTGGGATCAGAACCTGGAACGGTTCCGCCAGAGCATGGCTTTTAATCTCAGCCGGGAGCAGCAGTCTATTGTCCCGACCAAAGAAGAACTGGAAGATTTATTTATCAATAAATATTTTTCTAACCCGGCCCTCAAGCCTTATCTTGAAGAAATGGCCGACAAGGGAGTTCAGGGTTACCTCCGGCCATTCACCCTTGATGAAGAGCATTCAATGGGTGTGAGCTTTCCTCATTATCCGGCCATCAGGGCCGTAACCTGCATGTACGACCGTTATCTCGGTGAACCATTTACCGGGGTGGTCATACCCAATTTAATCAGAGCGGTCGGGGCCAACGGGACCGGCTGTCTGAAGCTCGGAGTAAATTACTCAATGAGTATTAAGGCCATAGATGAGGCCAAAAGTATTACTCCGGAAGCAGCCGCGGTTCTTTTCCTCGATGATAAACCATACCTCCCGATTGAACAAAGAGAAATTACAGAATGGGATTCATCTTGCTGCCTATTGGCTCTACAAGACGGCACCATAGTTAAGATACCTGAAAGTAAGTTAATCCTGCCTTCTGTTACCATCAAGGGCATGGTGGCAATTCTAAGGAGTCAAAAGGTCAAAGTCGAGGAAAGACCATTTATTTTTGGCGAGCTGCTCGACCGGGTTAAGAAGAACGAGCTGGTAGCTGTGGCCAGTGTTGGAACGGCCGGCATTCTTAACCGGGCAGAAAAGCTGGTTCTGGTTGATAATAGTTTGAAAATCATCGCCCAGCATCTTCCGGTAAAAACTCATCCCCTCTATGACAGGTTAAAAGAAGTTCGTGATTACTACTGGGATGTCTACCGCGGAAAGGCTGAACCTTTACCTGGACTAAAGGTCTTTAGATATGAAATCGGTTGAAAGTTAATTTCTGACCAGCAGGCAAGCGTTAATTGTTATTCAAGTCTCTTCCTGCTTGAAGACACAGTCCTGTCCGGCTAACGGATTAAAGCCTTGAAATACATCAGGTTGAACTTAAAGGTTTTGTCTACTTTGATTAAAGGAAAAGCCAGCAAAGGATCCGACCGCTATGCTTAAAAAACATCCTAAAGCCCTGAGATATATTTTCTTTACCGAGATGTGGGAAAGAGTTGGCTTCTACACCCTGATGGCTATTCTTGTTCTTTACATGGATAAAGTCCTTGGCTGGCCAGACTCCAAAAAGGGTGATTGGTATGGAGCTTTTCTGGCCCTCTGTTATTTTTTCCCGCTGGTTGGCGGCTTTTTAGGAGACCGGCTGTTAGGCCGCCTGAAAACTATCAGGACTGGTGCCATCCTGATGGCTGCCGGTTACATTGGCCTGGCCCTGTCCTCCGCCGGGCAGACTGCCTCATTTTTGCTCGGTCTCCTGCTGATTGCCATCGGTACAGGTATCTTTAAAGTCAATATGGCGGTGATGGTCGGCAACATCTACAAACAGCAGCCAGAATTAAAAGATGCCGGATTTAATATTTATTACATGGGTGTAAATCTCGGAGCAATGATTGCTCCGGTTATAGCCACCGTCAACAGTGCTGTTTTTCACAGTTACCACCTTTCTTTCTGGGTGGCCGCCGGCGGTTTAATCCTGGCTCTGGTTATCTTTCAGGCAGGAAAATCCTGGCTGATCCCGGCTGACGATTTGAAATCAAGACTGGCTGAAGAATTTACCGGCAAAAAGGCAGCTGGCCAAAACCAGGCTGAAAACTACAGAGAGAATATCTCATCAGCTTCTCATTCTTCCAGTCTGATCTCCCCGGTTGAGGCTGCCTCCCAGGGCAGTCAGAATAAAGATTTTTCAGACAGGATTTTGACCCTCGGCCTTCTTTTTGCCATAGTC
>Ga0265297_10011837_pt1 | contig 10601 bp, 11 predicted proteins | sample Munlanlwell13791_FD_192502 | JGI IMG/M metagenome (GOLD analysis project Ga0265297, IMG submission 192502) | Leachate microbial communities from a municipal landfill in Southern Ontario, Canada - Leachate well 137-91 | ecosystem: Engineered > Solid waste > Landfill > Unclassified | place...
GGGTCAACTCCTCGATGGCGACGCGGGCGATCTCCTTCCAGATGCCGGACATGCTCTCCTGGAAGCTCTTGCCCTCCAGGGCCATGGCTGAGAAGGCGGTCGCGAACCTGCTCTCCAAGACCCCGCCCACGGCCTCCGCCGTCTGACGCATGGCCTGCAGGTCCGCGTCCACCGAATCCCGAGCCTGCTGGGACTTGAGCGTCGCGACCTGTTGCGCGGCCTCGACAGCGGCCTGGTACTGGCTCCAGGCGATCTGGCCGTTTAGGGCCATCTGGAAGAGCGTCTGCTCGCGCTCCTGGGCCTCGCGCTCGAACTGGGCGATGTTGGCCTCGACCGTCCGGCCGGTGAGCTCCAGCCGCTCGTTCTCGATCCTGAATAGGAAGTCCTGCGCCTCCTTGGCGCGGCGTTCCTTCGCCTCGGCCTCCTTATCGGCCTCCTCGATGGACTTCTGCGTGACCCGCGCCTTGAGCTCCACCTCCCTGCCCGCCTGCTTCTCTGCCTGCTCCTGCCTGGCCTGGGAATAGCGTTTATTGATCTCAAGCAGGCTCTGGGTGGTGATGTCTTCCACGTCCTGGATGCGCTGGTTCGTCTCCTCGACGATTCCCGGAAGTTTGTCCCATTCGCCCTTGAAGATGGCCGTCCAGCCGCGGAAGGTCTGCTGCAGGACCGCGAACGCTTTGCCGCCCAGGTTGAAGACGATGGTCGTGGAGAGGATCTCCGCGAACTGCGCGCCCTTGAGCAGGGCGTCCAGGAACAGCTTGAAAACGGGAAGGACCCCGGCCCCGACCACCTCCTTGAAGTCGTCGAGCCGGTTGCGCACCGAGCCCAACTGCCTGGTGTAGCCGGACTCCGCCTCTGCCGCGCCCAGGAACTTTTGAGAGAGCGCGTCTATGACCTCCTGGGCCGTGCTTGCGTCGCCGATGAAGGCCCCGAACTCGTTCTTGAGGGTCCTGAGCCTGGCGGCGTCGCCGTTGAGGATCGGGCCCAGCAGCTCCATGATGCCGTTCAGGTCCTTGCCCGAGGCCGAGGCCAGCCCGAATGCCAGGCGCGTGGCCTGCATGGCCTGGCCCACGTCGCCGGTCACGCGCACGAGCCGCCCCATGGTCTCGTAGGCCTGGGTGTCCGAGAACCGCGTCAGGGCCTGCTGCTCCTGCGCGAAAGCGAGAATCTTGTCCTTCTCCCGGCCGAAGGAGCCGCCGATGGCTTCGACTGCGAACTGGAGGCGCCTGAGCGCTTCCTCCTCGCCCATGGCCGCGTCGGCCGAGGACTTGAAGAAGGCCGCGATGCCCGCGATTGTGGCGAAGCCCGCGAGCTGGTTGATGAGCTGGCCGGCCGCCTGCTGGACCGCGGACATGGACTGCGCCGCGGCGCCGGCGCTCTGAGGGAGCTTCTTGAAGCCCTGGTCCGCGGTATTGGTGGCCGCGACCACCTGTCCCGCGAACCTGTCCGAGCGCTGCGCCGCCTCCAGGAGCTGCTTGGACAGCCTCTGGATGGTCGGCGAAGCCTCGTCAACGGCCTCGAACTTGATCTCGAAGCCGGCCATATCCGATCAGGCCTCCTTGGGAACGGTCTCCCCGTCCCGGGCTATGCGCTCGAAGGTGAAGCAAACGATCTTGGCGTAGAGCTGCGTCGCGGCCGAGAACTCGTTGGCGATAAGCTCGTCGACCGGAACGGCTTCGGGGTCGGCGTCGCCCATGCCGAGCCTCGGCTCGACCACGCCGTAGAGCAGGATGCGCCGGAACTGCGCGAGCCTCGGGCTGGCCGCGATCTCGGACGCGCGCTTGCCCAAATCTCCCGACCGGGCCAGAGCCCAGAAGTCCTCGTTTTCTTCGGCCAGGAACAGGGGCGGGACTCGGCGGATGCGGAACGCCATGCCGTTGATCTCCACCGTCTGCTCCTGCTTGAGCCTCGCCCGCAGCTCCGCGGCGGTTATGGGAGCGCCCATGGTCAGCACCCCGTGATCCCGTTGGTCAGGACCGCCTGCAGGCTGTAGCCCAACGCCGGGTCCACCTCGGCCTGGAACGTGACCGCCGCGCCCAGGAGCTTCTCGATGGTCCCGAAGCCGTAGGCCGTGTACTTGGCCTTCGGGATGCTCAGCTCCAGCGCGTTCTTGAACGCGTCCTCGATGACGTCGCCGGTCAGGGCGATGCTCACGGCCTGCGGCAGGTTGTCGATGAACTTCTGCCGGTTGGCCTCGGTCTCGAAAAAAACCTCGTAGCCGCCCTCGATGGCGAACTTCCCGGTCGAGACGATGTCCTTGGCGTCCCTGGACTGGTTGAGCGTGCGCTGGGCCCCGGAGGCGTTGTCCATGCTCAGGGTCCAGCTCCGGACGTCCTGGCTGAGCACGCCGTCGAGCTTGAACTCGGTCTGGTAGAACATGAGCGGCTTGGGCGAGCCGAACGTCGCCACGAAGGCCGATGCCGCCTCCTCGGTCTTGAACAGCACGTCGGCCGAGGACTGCGCCTTGCCGTCCACCCCGCCCGATAGGACGAGCTTCTTGACGACGGTCAGGGGGTAGCGCTTGACCCCGAGGCCGCGGTCCGCGAAGAAGGTGAAGGACGGGAAGCGCACCAGGTTGTCCGGCTTGAAGGTATGGCGGTACACCGTGGGCGAGTTCACCTGGTCGGGCTGGGCCGTGGTCACCTTGCCGAGGGCTCCCAGCAGGAGGTCGCCCACGGTCTCGGCCTCCAGGTCGATGGCGGGCAGGCTGCCCGACCCTTCCCTGATGCCGGCCGCGGAGGGGAACGCCTCCTTCGAGCCGCGCAGCTTGTCATCCGCGATGAGCAGGGACTTGTAGTCCAGCAGGGCCTCGGCCCCGACGGCCAGGAACTTCTGCGGTGCGGCCTCGGCGATCCCGCGGCTGGCTTCCTTCTTGAAGCCGTACTTCTGATTCTCGGTTGCGAAAGGCATATCATTCCTCCTATTTGCGGGTGACGGTCTCCACGACGAACAGCACGGCCGCGGTCGTCAGGTTGGCCCTGATGAGCGGCTGCTCCTCGTAAGGCTCGTACTCGATGGTCTTGGCCGTCGTGGACTTCACCTGCGCGTTCTGAAGGCTCAGCCCGCCCAGGTCCACGTTGTCGATGAGAAGCTCCACGATCTTTTCCACGGACTCCGTCTTATTCCAGATGATCTTCTCGTCCGCCCCGAAGGGCCTTACGAGCACGACACGGAAGCTGTAGACGATCTGGTAGGTCTGGGCCGTCGTGATCCGCTCAAGGGTCGTGGTAATGGGCTTTACGAACGCAGCCGGCACCTGGTCGGCCAGGTTGTCCAGAGTCGGCAGGAATTCGAGCGCGCCCACGGCGACGGTCTTGAGCCCCATGACGCCAGCCAAGTTGTCCCGGATGAGCTGCACGACCCTGTCCGCGATGATGTTTCCGTGCAGCCTTGGGGCGGCCATCACTTCCCTCCCTCGGCCCGGATGGCCTCGATGAGGCGCCTCTCCAGGATTTGCCGTACGCGCGGGGCCACCTCTTCGGCGGCGGGTGTGAGGTAGGGCTGGGCCTGGAAGCCTCGGATGGAGATAGCCCGGCCGATGACGTAAGCCAGGTTCCACCGTTTGCCGTCCACGACAGCCGTCTCCGCGCCCAGCTTCCGCCGGGCCCATAGCCTCAGCTCCGCAACGTTGGGGAACCAGCCCCTCTCGCGGCCAAACTCGACGACCGGCGCGTAGACTAGGGCGGAACCGACCCGGCCGGTCATGCGGCCTTCCCGGGCCTCCACGTGCCAGAGGATGGACTCTCGCAGAAGCCCTCGAAACACGGGCGCGTTGATCTTGGCCTTGCTCCAGAGCTCTATGGCCCCTTCCTGCATGCCCTTGAAGATGGCCAAGGCCAGGCGCAGGGGCAGGCGCTCGAAGAGCTGGCGCGTCTCGGGAACGCCGTGGATCGTCATCCGGATCATGGCTTGTCCTCCAGAACGGCCTCCATGTGGTGGCCGAACATGTCGAGGACCTCCGTGGCCGTGAACGCCCGGCCGTCCGATTCCCGGACGACCAGGTAGTTCTCTTTGAGGTCGGTGAGGTTGAGGAACAGCCGGAACACGCGCCTGGGCAGAGAGCCCAGGACTCCGCGCTGGAGCGCCGCGGAGATGGGGTCGAACCTGGCCCTGACCCCGGCCGCCACGACGTCGTGCCTGAAGACGGGCTGCAGGGAGCCCGGCGCCATGGACTGGACAGGCTTCTTGATCGTTATGCGGTCGGGTAGCAGGCGCTCGGGGATCATGCGAAGTGCAAGGGCCTCCTCTTCCCGAGGGCTTCCCATGCCCTGTCCAGCTCGTCGTTCAGTTTCCTGAGCGAGTAGCTGGTCGACCAGTTCCCTATCCGCTCGCTGTCCTCCAGCGGGCCCTGCCTGGCGATGAGCGCGGTCTTGGCCACGATGAGGGTGGCCACCTTTTGGACAAGGGGCGGGACGGCCCGGTAGCCGTAGATGTAGCGCACCTCGATGTTCTCGCAGCCCTCGGGCCAGGGCCGGTCGTCGATGAGGGTGAGAGAGCCCGTGCGCTTGTTGAGCTTGACCTTCCGGAGCCTCCCACCAAGGGGATCCTCGAAGGGTTCTCCGTCCACCCAGATGCCGAGGACCTCTAGGACAGGGAAGCAGGTCAGGAAGATCAGGTCCTCCCCGTTCCCGTCTAGGAAGTCGGTCTGCCTGGTGGTGGCGAAGCATAGGCCCGTATACTTGTCGATCTCCTCCCTGGCCTCGGAGATCCACTCGGCCAGGACGTCCTGCTCCGGCACCAGGCCGCCCGTGCGCCTGCTCACCAGGAACGGCGTTGTGTACCTGATGGGCGGGGTGCCCGTGGCGATTATTGAAAGCCCTGAGAGGAGCGCCCCCATCAGCTTCCCCTCTCGATGCGGCGGTCGTACTCGTTGATCTTGGCCTGGAATCGATCGGACAGTTCCTCCAGGGCCGCCTCGTGCGCCTTGCGGATCGCGGCGACCCTCTCCGCCGATGTCTCGCAGGTGGCGAAGAACCGCTCGGCCGCGGCCAGGGACTCCTTGAGCCCTGCGTACTGGCGCTGGAGGTTCAGGACGTAGCGGTCGCGCTTGAGCCTGGCGGCTGGGCGGCGCCGGGCGGACCCGGTGAACACCATGGCATGCGGGTGCGCTCCATCCGCAGCCTGAACGACCGCCAGAGGACGTTCATCCTCATGTCCCGCAGCCATAGGGGTCCATCCTCCCTATCTCCCTCCGGTCCCGTCCCCTGCGCCGGCGTTCTTGGATGCGTCCACGTCTGCGGGCGGCGGCAGGTTCGAGGTCCCGTCCGTCCAGAAGGTCGTGGTGTCCTCGGTCTCGACCTTGTACGAGTAGGTCTGGCCGTCCACCGGGCAGGGCACTTCGCCGGCGGGCCTGCGGTTGGCCGAGTTGTCCGCCGAGTCGTCGAAGCTGGCCGTGCCCGAGCCCTTAGCCACCAGGCTGGAGTTCACCTTTACCGCGGCGTTGGGGTCGAAGCTGGACCCGTCGGAGCGGAAGATGTTGTAGCCGTTGGCGTTGGGGTCCGCGACCGCCTGCCAGGTGACCAGCACCTTGTTCGAGGAGACCTGGGTGGCCAGGGCCTGCGGCACGGTCGGGACGGTCTCCACGAAGACCAGGTGGTTGTTGGCCGTCATCACGTCGCTGGAGAGGTTCGACGCGTTTCCCGCCGTGTCCACGGCGAAGAGGTAGTAGGTGAAGTCCTTGCCGTCGTCCGCGTCCGCGAGCAGGGCGTCCTGCTTGGACGTGGCCGAGGATAGGATTGCGGCGTCCACCGTCTGGACCCCGGCCGCGGCCAGCACGTTGGCCTTGGTGGGCACCGCCACGGTCGCGTTCCCAGGCACTCGGTAGAGCTCGTAGTGGCCCAGGTCCTGCAGGGTGGTCTGGTACTTGACCACGATGCGGTTGCCGGCGGTGAAGCCCCCGGCCTGCTCGGTCAGAACGCCGGTCGGCTTGTCCAGTGTGTAGTGGGTGGCCTCGGTCTTGGTCGCCAGGGTGACCTGCTTGACCGCGGCGCCGGAGGCGTGGTCGAAGAACAGGCCGTCCTTGAAGACGACCTCGCCGGTGCCTGTGTTGACGGACTTGGCCTGGAGGTATTCCTCCTTGCCGGTGATGCCGGGGTCGATCACGACCCAGGCGTCGGCCACGATGTCGGCCGGGACCGGGGTCTGGACGTTGACCTTCCTCTGGCCGTGGGAGGTGCTGGCGGAAAGCGTGGTCTGGCTCGCGGAGATCCCGGTGCGCTCGAATACGGCGTAGGAACCGGCCTCGATGGGGTCGAACTGGGCCTCGTGGGCCGCGCCTGCCGCCCCCTGGGCCAGGGAGGGCGTGTCGTCCGCGAGTTTGAAGAGTTCGCCGCCGATGATTTCGTTCTTGGTCGGCGCTGCCCAGTTCAGGGTGATCCGGGTCTTGCCCTTGGGCGTGGGCCCGTCCACGATGGACGTGGCCCGGATGAGGCCCAGGAGAGCCGGGAGCGGGGCCAGGATGTCCGCCGCCAGGCTCCCTACGACCTGCTGAGAAAGTTGTGATTCAATCGTGGCCATATGGTTCTATCCTCCCTCCTATCCGTTGCTTGCGACCGTATTGGTCCCGCCGCTGCTGTCCGTGACGACGGCCCTGTTCCCGACGATGACGTTCCCCGTGCTCCCGGCGTTGGCTGCGATGGTTATGCTGGGCGATACATTGCCGGTCACCGCGTTCTGGGTGAAAGTGGATGAGCTCTCGCCGAAAGACATCCCCACGGCCGACCCTCCGACCTTGATGGTGTTCCCGGTGAAAGAGCTCCTCTGAACCGTCCCGCCCGTCTGCCTGATGCCGAACGCGTAGGCTCCCGACGCGGACGTCACCTCGATGGTGTTGTCTGCGATGACGCTGTCCGCGATGCTCCCGAGGGTCCAGATGGCGTTCCCGAGGTTCGGGTTCGTCCCAGGATCTCCGTTCTTGATGATGATGTTCCCGCGGACCACCATGCTGTCGAGGCCCGCCTGCAGGAAGTAGGCGGCGTTGTTGCCGATGAGCTTGTTGCCCTCGATGGTCCCGTTGTAGAGCGTCGCGGCCTGTATGCAGCCCCCCGAGACCGCCGAGGCGTGCGTGAAGTCGAACACGCAGCCGCTGATGATGACCCCGTCTGTGTTCGTCCCGCCCGTGAGCCGGATGCAGTACACGTTGCTGGTGGCGTCGGACGACACATCGAAGTAGCAGTCGATGACCCTGATGTCGTAGCGCATGGACCCGTTGTACATGACGGGGTTGAGCTCTCCGCCTCCGGTCGTGCTCAAGTCGAACCAGATGCGCTCCAAAGTGTGGTTCGACGGGTTCCCGGACGAGGACTTGATAAAGGACCCGCCGCCGCTGATGACCACCTTCATGTCCGAGAAGCGGAGGTTCGCCAGCCCGGCCGCGTTGAAGACCGGGTCAGCGTTGAGTTGGAGGATTGTCCCTCGGCCCTGGCCCACGATCCACATGTTCGCCTTCGGGGTGACGGTGTTCAGCACATACGTCCCCTCGCGCAGGACAACGGTCCCTCCGTTCGTAGGCAGGGCGTTGATGGCGTTCTGGACGTTGGCCGTGTCGGTCGCAGCCACTCCGGTGGGAGCCGCGACCACCTGGGTCGCATAGCTTCCCCCGGCGGCTGCCGCCCACTTGATCCCCGCCGCGCTGGCCGCGTCAGCCGTAAGGACTTGACCGTCGGTTCCGACCGCGAGCCGCGTAAAGGCATCGGCCGCGGTGGCTGCGATCAAGTCGCCCTTGGCGTCCGCAAGGCTCTGCGCGACGATCCCCTTTTCGTTGTTGGTCTGAGCCGATGAGTCGACGAGCGTCCCCTTGTTCCCCGCGACCACGTTGTTGGCGCAGCCGGAGCCCAGCGTTATTTGGTCGACCTTGTTGCCGAGGACCGTCGATTTGTCGAGGTAGCACCATATGGCGCCCGGCTCGACGAGGTTGCCGATGACGACGCAGTCGGTCCCGGTGACGGTCAAAAGGCTCAGGGTCGGGCTGCCGGTCTCGCCTAGGATGGTGTTGAACGCGACGGTCGCCTTGAGGCCTTGAGCCTTGTCGCCGATGGGGTTGATGCGGATTCCGGCATAGTAGCTCGTCGAATAGCCGATGACTGTATTTCCCGTGACAAGCACGCGGTTGTAATACCCGGATATGTCTATCGGGAATTGGCTGTCCTGCGCTCCGGGCTGGCAGAAGTTGTCGATGATCTGCACGTCGGCGCAGACGGTTCCGTTGGCGAGCAGGATGAAGGCGCACAGAGACGAGCCGTAGAACCGGCAGCGCTCCACGCGGAAGCGGTTGACGGACGCGGCGAGGTAGTCGGTGATGACCCGCGCGGCCGCCCCGTTGTTGTTCGCCATGTTGAAGTAGATGTCGGAGAAGCACATGTCCGCGACGGCCTGGCTCGAAGAAGGCTTGAACACGATGAAATTGGACGAGGCCGGCACGGAGATCGCGGTGGCATTCGCGCCCTGGCCGCGAATCCACGTCTTGTTCTTGTAGGTCAGGCTCGCGTTGACGATGTACGTCCCAGCTCGAAGCTGGACGATCCCTCCATCGGACCCGATGGCGGTCAGGGCCGCCTGGATGTTCGCGGTATCGGTGTTCGCGTCTCCCGACGGGGCGGCGACGACCTGGGTCACGAGTCCCGTGTCTATCGGGGACCAGTTCATGCCGAAGGGCTGTGCGCTGTCGGACTTGAGGTAGTAGCCGCTCGGGCCGAGCGGGAGCCGAGCGACCTGGCTGTCCGCGTTTCTTGAGACGATGTCTCCCTTGGTCGTGAAGAGCGACTTGAGGACCGCGTCGGCCTCCTTGGCGAGAGGGCCGTCGGAGAGCTTGGCGTTCAGGTTGGCGACGGTGTCCTGTGAGTGCTCCGCCCCGCCGAGCGCGTGAGCCGTAGGAGGGCGCGCGGTGCCGGCGGCGTCGAGGTCGGCATCCGAAATCTTGTCGTTGAGTTGGGCGAGCGTGGCTGAGGAATGTTCGTCCCCGGCCAGGGCGTGGCTGGTGGGCGTCCGCGCGTTCGTCATGCGGGAGTCGTTGTCGCCGACAGCTATGGGGTTCGCGGGTTCCGCGGGGGCGACCGAGAGCTTCGAGATGCCTTTGACCGTGTCGGAGGCATCCAGGGTCTCTCCGCCTCCCGTGGAAGCTATGGAGATGCTGCGGTCGCCGTTGTCCTGCGTGAGCGTGACGTTCGCCCCGGCCTTGAGTGTCACGTCGCCGGAGAGTATGGTCGATTCCGCCTCCTTCTTGAGCCCCGTCACGGTCCGGGTGGCCATGTTGCTCGAAGGCACGTTCACGTCCTGGGTCGCGGTGTTGCCGGAGTCGGTATAGACGACGGTCGATCCACCGCTGACCGCGGCCAGGAGCTTCTCGGCGCCTGAGGCTGTTGATTTGTAGACCTTGTATCCCGTCGCGCCTTCGGCTGCCTCCCACTGGAGCATGACCGGGACCGGGGTCGCGGGCTGCGTGACCTGCGCCTCGACCGTCGCGGGAATGAGCCCTTCCGTGGTCTCGCCGAGGTCGTTGACGGCCGTGACCTTGTAGAAGTAGGTTGTGAGAGCGGCGAGGTGCGCGCCGACGGCGCCGGAGCCCAAGGACGCCGAGAGAGTTCGGGGAGGGCGCAGAGTGGCGCGCGCAGCGTGCGCGTCGAGGACATCGAGCGCCTCGTTGGCGTCCGCGCCCCAGTTGAGGTCGCCGGTGTCGTGCTTGGGGAGCTTGAGCTTGCTTGTGTTTGTCCGGGCCATCAACCTCTCCTATACTCCGAATCCGTCCTCTCCGACCGCCGCCTCGCCCCATCCGCGCCGCGGAGAGCCATGCGGCCTGCGGTTGAAAGGCGCGTTCTCGAAGCCGGTCGGGTCCGACTCACCGAACGGCCCTTGGCCGAACGGGGCCAGCCCGCTTCCCATCTCTTCCACCGCCACGAGAAGGTAATACTGGCTTGCCCCCGCTCCTGGAGCCGTATCGACGTGCTGGAAGATGCCCGGTCCGAGAACCCGCTCGTCCGCCAGCCGGATGCCGAGTTCGTCCTTGGTCGCCGACCGGTAGAGCCTGAACCCGAGAAGCCTGTGCCCCGCCTTCTCCTCCGCCGGGTAGTCGCTCCAGTCGAGCTTCACCTGCCCGGGGCTGGACTCCGACACCCGGAAGTTGGGCGGATGGGGCAGAGGAAATCCCGGCATGGCTCATCCGTCCTTTCCGCCTCCCTGCGGCTTCGCCCCAGGGGCCTTGGCCGCCTTCGGTGGCTTGCCCTTCTTCCAAGGGTTGGCCGGTGGCGGCGCGTCCTCCGCAGCCGGCTCGTAGCCCATCTTGAGCAGGCGGTCCCTGAGCGCGGGCGAGCGCACCTCGCAGAGGCCGTCCACCACCCGCACCTCCTCGTCGTAGCCGAACTCCCAGAGGGGAGACAGCTCCGTCCCGAAGGGCGGGTGAAGCTTCTTCATCCTGAAGGTCTGCTCAGCCATCAGTTCGGGGGCAGAAGGCCCTTGAGCCGAGCGGCCTTGAGCGGGTTCTTGACCGCGAGCGCCTGGTCCTCGTAGATGTCGAACTCGTTGCCCTGCGAGGACTTCTTGGCCAGCCGCTCCATCGTGAGCTCGGTCAGAACGCTCACGAACACCTCGGCCCCGGCTTCGAGCACGTA
>Ga0265297_10011838_pt1 | contig 10600 bp, 6 predicted proteins | sample Munlanlwell13791_FD_192502 | JGI IMG/M metagenome (GOLD analysis project Ga0265297, IMG submission 192502) | Leachate microbial communities from a municipal landfill in Southern Ontario, Canada - Leachate well 137-91 | ecosystem: Engineered > Solid waste > Landfill > Unclassified | place...
AATAAAGCTGCACAGGTCCTGAAATGCTGCCCACTTTCATGGTATCAATGATAAAAAACAGACTGGTTTCCATCAAATCCACCGGTATTCTTGTTGATCCGGTATTCTCATTTAATATCATTCCTCCATTGTTTTTTGTTGACTCATCCTGTGAGTATCTGTAGGCTGCTGCCTGAAAAGACAAACTGTCACTTTTAATCTCACGGTACACCTCTTTCAGTTTGTTTTGAGCTTCCTGCCTCGATTCGGATGTGATCTTCGGTTTAATGAGAATATGTTTTACATGCAATTTTTCACCTTTCCGCTCTACCATCTTTAACAGATGATACCCATATTGCGTTTTTACAATATCACTTATGGAATCTTTTTTTAATTTAAGTGCTGCTGCCGAAAATTCAGGAACAAAATCAAATCGGGATCTGATGCCTAAATCCCCTCCTTTTACTGCACTGGCTATATCTTCCGAATATAAAATAGCCATGGTCTCAAATTTCTCTCCCTTTATAATCCGCTCCCGCAAATCGTTTATCTTTTTTCGGGCTATTTCTTCTTCGCTTTCCGTTGGTTTTGCAAAAACAACAATATGCGATACTTCGTATTGGGTATTTAAATAAGGCAGGCTATCCTTGGGAATTTCATTGAAAAAGGCGGTCACATCTGAAGGTGTGGCTTTAACATTGCCAATCACTTGTTCTCTCATCTTCCTTACCAATATCATTTCACGAAGAGGCTCTTTCATTTCATCTTTGATTTCCGCCACTGTTTTTTCATAATACTTTTCCAGCGCCTCCCGGCTTCCTATCTGGGAAATAAAGTATTCAAGACGCCTTTCAATCTCAGAATTAACTTCGTCATCAGAAATTTTAATGGAGTCAATCAAAGACTGATTATATAATACCTTTTGATAAATTAGTCCTGCCAATAATTCGCATCTGCCCATCCATTCCAAAGAATCATGGGTGAAGCTAAATTCTCTGATCTGAGTTTCAAGGTCTGAATTCAAAATGATCTGGTCTCCATAAATGGCCACAATCTCATCCAGAGGAACTCCTTTCTGAGCACGAAGAGAAAGTGAGGAAAACAGGATCAGCCCTAAAACAAAAACATATTTTGCCGGCATTTTATTCATATATCTTATAATAATTTCTTGACACGCCTTCTTCAAAAATCTGCTTATGGACTTCATTGATAAGAGATAAACGTCTTTTATGAAGAATGGCATTAATAATATTCTCATGTACAAATTCCTTTGGTGATGCTGACCCACGGGGCTTATACCCTTCAATCTGCAACAAATAAATATGGCTGCTATCCGCATACTCTATCATTTTATTTGCGGTGATCTGATCGCAATTAATGTCTAAAGGTATAATAGCATTGATTTCGTCATAATAAAACCATTTTTTTTCATCAAGATTAAACATAATGGCATTACCCATACAATATTGCAATAAAAGATCATAGTCGGCATCCTTTTTTGAGGTAAACCATCTTGTTACCGCTTTTTGGTCGGGGGCATCCGCAGGAATCTTTAGAAATCTGGCCTGGATCAGGCATTTATCCAAAGTAAAGATTTCTTTATTGTTTTCGTAATATTCATTGATCTCTTCCTCACTGATGTCCTTATTCAGACGCTGCTCCACCACTTTCGATTCATAAGCGTAAGTAATCAAGGCTTTGTAATAATCTTTCAATTCCTTGTCTTTATTTTTCTCACCCTTTGAAAGGTTTTTCAATGCTTTTTTAAATACCAGTTGCTCTTTTACCCAATTATCAATGAATTCCTTAATAATACGGATACTATCGTCTTTTGCAACAGGCCGTGTTATGATACCTTGTAAATCCGATTCGTAAAGATACAGATCATGCACTTTGGCGATAATCTTTCCTTTATCTTCATTTTCACCTTTTCGTCTGTTGATCAGATTACATGATTGAAGTAAAAATAAAAAACAAAGAAAACCAAGCAGGTAACTGCTATTTTTTATGATTCGAGATAAGTTCTGCAAGGATCTTTTCATTAATAATGACCGGATATTTTAATTTGAGTTCCTTAATCCATTGTTGTTCAAGGTAATTCTGATAATCCGCAATTACTATGCCCCGTATTTCACTCAGTTTTTTTGGTTCTGCATCAATATAATTGATCAGGTGAACTACACGCCAGTTATTGGAAGCATCAACAAATACAAAAACGCCCTTTTGATGAAAATATTCTTCCAGCAATTTGTTTTCCCCTTCTTCATATCTCCCCTTGGAATAACTCACATTCAGCGGATTTTCTTCATTCAGCAGTTTTGCAATGTCATCAGCACTTTTATTTTCCTTAACTAACATATCCTTCACTTTTGCGGCAATTTCTTCGTTGCGGCAGATATAGGTTTCTGCGTCAACCCTTTTTTTCCACATGTAATTCTTCTGATTGTCGCTGTAAAATTTTTCCTGGCCTGACGTGTCTTTCATCGCTTTGCTCCATACCATCATGTCGGTGATCTCAAAAAGCAACATCCCTTCGCGATATTCATTGACCAAACTGCGAAATTCAGGATAGTTCTCTTCCAGATGCTGATCGGCATAATTCATTAAGGATTCATTTACAAAACCTTCATAATACTTCGCCACTGCGTAGTTGAGATGATTGAAATGCATGGATTTCTGGCGCTTTACAATAAATTCTGCAAAATCAAGCTGCGTATATTTCTCCTTGCCGATCAAAAAGAGGGTTTCGGTCATTAGGTTTTTATCCTTGATAAACCACTGTCCTTTCAATACCGATGTATCCACAAGGCTGTTAAAGGATTGCAAGGCTTTTGGGTATTCTTTGAAATGATACTGCTTTTTCAAATCGGCAATAAGACTGGTATAACTTTGTTGTGAACGGGAATCTTTTTTTACCTTGTTGCGTATGTAGTTTTCCATTTCTTCATAGGGTTTCAAGGGCTTTAATTCGATTCTTTTGATGATATACCAACCGGTATTGGTTTCAAAAGGTGTTGATATGGCTCCGTCCTTTTCAAGCTTGAAGGCCTCTTCCTTGATCCTGGGGTGGACATTCCCCGAAAAGGTATTAAACTCCGGAACAATGCCGTCATTACTTTTTGTCCGTTCATCTTCCGAATATAACTTGACCATTTTTTCGAAACTTTCACCTTTTTGGATGTTCTGATAAATCTCGTCAATTTTAGCTTTTACTCTTTCCTTTTCCTGTGCAGCATCTGCATTATCGGTGCTGAAAGGAATAAACAGTTGGGCGATCTTAATGGTGCCTTTGTAAGGCCTTCTGTCGGTGATTTTCAGAATATGATACCCAAACTCTGTCCGGAATGGCTTTGAAATTTTTCCCACTGGTGTTTTATAGGCTACATCCTCAAAGGAATAGATCAGGTGAAACACACTGAAATAATCCAGATCTCCCTGATTGGTCTTTGCAGAAGGATCTTCAGAATATTCCAGGGCTAGTTTGGCAAAATCTTCCCCTTTTTTCGCTCTTTTATACACTTCATTGATCTTATTCAAAGCTTTCTCCACATCCTCCTGAGAAGCATCTTCATCCACGCGGATCAGAATATGGCTGGCTCTGATTTCCTCTTTCATCCGCTCATAAGCCTCAAGCACCAGCTTATCCGTTGTTTTTTTATCTGTCAGGTAGGGTTTTGTCAATTGCTCCCTGTACATTTTAAATTCATCAACAAATTTGCCGGTGGTATCAATTCCCATTGATTTGGCTTCCTTAACCTTCAACTTGAAGTTTACAAACAGGTTCAGGTAATCCCTGATGCTCTCTTCGCTGTAATAGTTCTGATCGTTTTTATTGTTTTTTTCGTAAATGTACTGAAAATCGCTAACCATGATATGATCACCTCCAATACTGAATAAAACTGATTCGGGTTTTTGCGCTGAGAGTTGTAAAACCATGGTGCAGAGAAATAAAAAAATAATACTCTTTTTCATTACCGTCTTTTTTTTAGAATGGCAAAAATAGCGAAATTTTAAAAATGCAAAATTCTTGGTTAACTTTGAAATTCTGTCAGATATTTTAAAGTCTTTGAAAATGGATATTTTTCTGATTATTGCGGGGATTGTTTGCATTGCTGTCGGAATTGCAGGATGCGTTTTACCCGTATTGCCGGGACCACCTGTCGCCTATATTGCCCTGATCCTGCTTCAACTGACTTCATCCACACAACTCCACATTTCCTTGCTGGTGATTATGGGATTGATCGTACTGGCCATTACCATCCTCGACTATGTTGTTCCCGTATGGGGAACAAAGAAATTCGGAGGATCCAAAGGCGGTTCATGGGGCTCCACCATAGGATTGATCATTGGTGTTTTCTTTTCGCCTCTGAGTGCTCTGACCAGCATCATTCTTTTCCCTTTCATAGGCGCATTTATCGGGGAAATCATTTATGGGAAAAAAATCAATGAAGCACTGCGAGCTGCTTTCGGTTCTTTCATTGGATTCCTTACCGGTGTTTTTATGAAAATTGCAGTATCTCTCGTTATTGCCTTTATGTTTTTCTATTATTGGCTGACTTAAGGTAACATTATCTTTTAATTGGAGATTTTGTGATAGCCCGTACCACCTTCATTTAACCCATATCTGCCTTTTCATTATGACTTGGTCATCTATTGTCAATCGCAGGAAATATATACCCGGAGGACAATTCATACTATTCAGGTCTATCCGTTCAATATAGCGTCCCATATCTTTCTTTTCACTGCTGATCATGTTAAAGACACGAATTCCGGATGTGTTGATAAGCTCCAGATTAACTACTGCACTTTTATAAAGCTTATACGAAACATAAACATAGTCTGATGAAGGGTTGGGGAAATTTTCAAAAGAATATGGTACTGTCGGGACCTTCTTTTCTTTAAGGGCGGTGAGTTCTTCCAGGGGCGTGACATCCGTCCACAGGCTCAACTGACCATTGTTCAGGCGCGTCCATATAGGCCGAACAATGCCGTTGTATGCAACGATATTGGTATAATCACCAAAAAAGATGTCCTTATTAGGCAGGAAAGGCGTTTCACTAAGCAAAACATTCTGAAAGGTGACTCCTCCATCCTTTGAAATAGCCAGATACACATCAGTAGAATCCGAGGAATAATTTCTTCTGTCATAGAAAACAAAATAAAGCCAGCCATTGCTTTGATTAACAGCTATCCAGGTAAAAAACTGATGATTTTCGGTAGCATCATTATTCACCCTTACCGCTTTCGACCAGGTTTGCCCTCCGTCTGTGGATTTCGACAGCCAAACATCCGTGTTCGATACCCCATTCCGCTGATCTGACCAGTTGATGTAGATGGTTCCCCGATAAGGACTGTTGCCGGTATCACATATCGTTACAGGCAATCCGTTTGCCCGCATGATCCCGGGGATTTCATAATTCCAACCACCGGGCATGGAATCCACCGCAATTTCCTCCGCAAGCCAGGTGATGCCTCCGTCAAGCGAACGATTGAACACCAGTCCGGCAGGGCCTGCCCACGAAACATATATTTCCCCGTTCGGCCCGACAGCAGGAACCGCACCCTCCACCGTCAGGTCGTCATCAATACAATCACCGGCAATACGGTTTATTCGCACCGGAGCAGTCCAGGTATCTCCGCCATCTGCAGACCTGGAAAAAAGGATGATGCTGCTGTCCATAGGATTTGCGCTTCCGTATTTGTCAAACTGCGTCCAAGTGACATAAATTTCATTGGTTTTACGGTTAACCACTGCCCAGGGTTTATCCTGCGCTTTGGCCCCATTCTTTCCCATGTAACTCCCGTCAGTCCATAGACCTCCGCTATTTGCCGATTTCTGACAAACGATACGGTCAATCCAACTCCCTTCGCTGGGATTGGACAAATGAAAATAGTAAAAACTTCCCGCAGTGTCCACGATGATAACGGGATCGCCCCAAACCCCCCAGGTCGAATTCATGACGGCTCTGTCCCATGTACGTCCGGTGTCGGTGCTTACAAAGCGGTAGTTTAAATTCGATCCGGCTACCAAAATATGGGGGTTTTTAAAATCCATCATCAGGGAAGGTTCGTTGACATTACCCGTATTGGCAATCATGATGTTTTGCGACAACAAGGATTCAGTGGCAACGACAACAATTAAAGTCAGGAAGAGTAAACATTTCATCATTTTATACGTCATGGTCATACTTTATTATTTAATTTTGGAAAAGATGATCCCTCACAAAAATACAATTTTTCATTCATCAAGAATGCAATTATCCCTGTTTAAGATTTTTTATGTAATTTACCCCATAAATATTTTACCTTAAAAAACCATGTTGAAGTATTTTATTGTGGTGTTTGTTTCCTATTTTACCTTCCAAAGCTGTTATTGTTATGCCCAGGACGCACCTAAAATAAATATTTCAAAAGCCAAAGACTGTTCCACAGCCATGAGCATCATTCCTGAAGACACCTTCGGCCCCACCACTGCTCCGCACGGATACGGCAATGTGCTTGAATTCAGCAATAATCCCAAAAGCAGTTTGCATCATTTTGAAGCAGAGCACAACAGTGTGTGGTATAAATTTATGATACCTTTTGAAGGTTACCTCGTTTTTGATATTCTTCCCCTGTGCCCGAAAGATGACTATGATTTTTTACTATTCAGGTATGTAAACGGTAAAACATTTTGCAATGATATTATCGAAAAAAAGACCTATCCTGTCCGATCCAATATCGGGCGTAATGATGTGAGCATAGGCGGCAAAACCGGTCTTAATTTAAGCAGTACAAATGCCTTTAAAGATTCCGGACCCGGCAATTCCTATTCGTCAGCTATACAGGTAAAAAAAGGAGAGATTTATTACCTCGTGCTGGATAATGTCTATGAAAATGGCAGCGGGCATTCCCTTGTTTTCAATTATCTGAACAAGGACAGCACTTCAGCCGTTAAAAGGGAAATAAAAGGCATTATCCTCGACCAGAATACGCAAAAAAACCTGGCAGCAGATGTTGTTCTGGAAGATGCGGTAACGGGGGAGATTTTAGGGACGACCAAAACCGATCCGGCAAGCGGAGAATTTGTTTTCATTATGCCGGCAGAATTTGATATGAATAAAACCTACATCATTTCCGTAAACGCCAATGGTTATTTTTTCAGCGATTATGAAATTGTTCCTGCAAAAGAAAAAGGAAAGAAAAAGGCTTACTCTGTCAGCAGCCTCGAAAAAGGAAAAAGTTATACGATTAAAAATATTTATTTTTACCCCAATTCACCGCAGTTCATTCCATCTTCCGTAGTAGTGATCCGCAAACTACTTAGCCTTCTGGAGGATAATCCGGCCATGGAAATCGAGATTGCAGGCCACATTGACGGCTGCGGGAGCGATCCCGAAATGATACGGAAGTTATCGGAAGCCCGTGCAGCCAATGTAAAACGCTATCTGACCGACCGGGGTATTACGGAAAAGCGCATAGGTACTTTAGGTTACGGTTGTTCTAAAATGCTTTATCCAAATCCTGCAAATGAAGAAGAAAGGCAAATGAACAGGCGTGTGGAAGTGCGGATTATTAAATATTGATCAGGCATGGAAGAACACTTTGTCATCATCAGGATATTTCAAAATACACATCTGGCCTACATCAGTCGCGACAGGCTGTTGTTCGAAGGGATCAGTTCATGGATCAGTGACGAAAACAGCCTTATCTACAATCCATTTTTTGCCACTTCGTTAGGCGGTGCGAGGCTGTGGGTGAGCGAAAAAGACGCCACCCGCGCTGAAGAAGTGCTCATCTCCATCGAAAAAATCGGGAATACCTGAAAAGGTGCTGACTTTATTCTGAACTATGTGCGATTTATAATTAAACGATTTTAACGAAAATATGGTAATTTAGTACTTTATTTTGTTACAATTAAAACGCAGGTATCTGTCGAAATGCTTCAAAGTGGGGGAATATATCTGAGTAAAAAGAAGAAAAATACCTCTGATTTTTGCGTTGAATTCGCAACTAACAGAGATAAAAGAAGATGTAATTACCAAATTTGTTCTCTTTTCCTTTTGTTTATGCTCCTGGGAAAATTACTGTATTCTCAAAATTGCAATACATGGGAATGGGTTAAAACAGGTAGCGGGGATGAGCATGATTATCTGGGTGACATGGTATCTGACAGTGTTGGAAACTTATATGCAATTGGAACTTTCAGTGGAAAATATATTAAATTTGATTCATTTACTATTTACAAAACTTCCCCCTCAAAATTCACCTCAACAGTTTTTGTGATCAAATATAATACGGATGGGAAAGTTATTTGGGTAAAAAGTTTTGAAAGTATTTACCAGTTGGCATTACAAATTATTAAATATGATGGGAAAAAACAGTTACAAATAATAGGATATTTTGATAGCACAACCATTATTGGCAAATATACTTTAAACGGAAGAGGTTCATTTTTGTTAACTATGGATACAAGTGGGAGTATTCTGAATGTTAAAAAAATCGCATCTTTATTGTTAAATTACCCGAATGGCAGATATTGTTTTGATGATTTAATCATTGCCGGAGATAATGAAATGTATATTAGCGGATCTGTGCAGATCACGATTAATACTGCAAATTCCTTTACATTGTTCAACAAAACATGGGTACCGGCATATACGGAAACCTTTTTGGTTCGATTCGACTCTTCAGCAAAAATAAAATGGATAAAGAAATGGTTATCAAATAAGGGAGCAAGACTTTGGGTGGGAAATATTGTCAGGACATATAACGGCATGCTTGTTTATAGTAATACTTTTGACTTGTTGGATACACTTAAAATTGACTCTTTATTCATAAAACAAAAAAACAGGCATGAAAGTTATATTGTCGAATTTGATTCCACTGTTACGGCTACAAAAATTGAAAACTTTACGGACAATACTAGAGCTTATATTAGTAAAATTATTGCTACAAAAAATGGAGAATTGATAATAGCCGGGCAATTTGGTGATACTGCCTGTTTCGGAAATTCTGTATTAATTGGAGAATCATTAATTAATCGGACATATAACTTGTTTTTAACAAAAAGAGATGCACTTGGAGGATATTTATGGGCAAAACATTACGGTTGCGAGGAAGTCGCTTTGCCACAGGATATAGAAATTGATGATTATGGAAACATATATCTTACAGGATTTTTTAAAGGTCTTGTACTCAAATTTGGATCCTATGGCCTTCGAAATTATGGTGATTATGATTTCTACCTTTTTATGGCAAACAAATTTGGTGATATCAAATGGGTAAAAGGAGCTCAAGGTCCTTCAGGAAATACAAATCCACCTGAACATGACGAATATGGAGAAAATTTATGTATTAACTCAAAAAATGAATTGTTCGTTGCAGGAACTTTTGAAGGAGAATTTTTGACTTTTGATTCTTTCACATTATACAGGGATCCAAAAAAATTCCCACGACACACTGATCTTTTTATTGCAAAGCTTGGTACTTTTATCATACCGGATGAAATAAAAACATATGCCGGATGCAAGGGTGATTCAAATGGATTTGTTCGTTTGTCCTTAAGCGGACGAAATGCAGGTAAGTATTCTTTTTATTGGTCAACAGGAGACACAACTCAATCGGTCAATAATCTCAAAGCAGGAAAGTATTGGGTTATTATCCGCGATACGAACAAATGTTTTACTACGGACACCATTATAATTTCAGATTTCCCACAACCTGTGGCGAATTTTACAGTTAATGATAGCCTGCAATGCTTTAAGGAAAATTTCTTCAGTTTTACTAATACTTCAACAATTTCTACCGGTAATTTAAAATATTTCTGGGCGCTTGGAAATGGCCGAACTTCAAGTTTTATTGATGAATCACAACGTTATTTGAAGGAAGGAGAATATTTTGTTAGCCTTATTGCACGTTCCGATTCTTCCTGTTTGGATACGCAAAAAATGTCGGTACAGGTTTATATTCATCCTTTTGCCTCTTTCACTTTAGATAATAAAACTGAATGCCTTGAAGCTAATAGTTTCGAATTTAAAAATCTTAGTACTGATAAAGATACTGCCTCAATGAGGTTTCTATGGAATTTTGGCGATGGCACTTACTCTTCAAACAAAGATCCTGTTTACTCTTATCAAAAATGTGGAATTTTTGATGTGGCTTTAGTAGCTTACAATAAGTATAATTGTACTGATACATTCAGTAAAAACCTGCAAATATATTGTTCACCGGATGTTGATTTCAGTATAAATGACAGTATTCAATGCCTGATAGATAACCACTTTGTTTTTCAGGATATCTCTCCTGTAATTGATACACCCAAATCTTATATTTGGGAATGTGACAACAAATTCATTGACAGCAGTATTCTTTTATCACTTCACTTTAAAGATGAGGGAAAACACACGATAAAACTAAGTATTAGAAATAAAAATAATTGTATCAATTCTGTAGAAAAAAATATCATAATAAAAAAACATCCTGATGCAGACTTCTCTATTAATAATATTGAACAATGTTACAAGGAGCAAAACTTCATGATCACTGATAATTCAAGCATTACCAACGACAGCATTGCCAAATGGTACTGGAGGGTGGATACCACAAGCACCGCCCCTTTCCTCTTAACCCAGGGTGGCTC
>Ga0265297_10011839_pt1 | contig 10598 bp, 21 predicted proteins | sample Munlanlwell13791_FD_192502 | JGI IMG/M metagenome (GOLD analysis project Ga0265297, IMG submission 192502) | Leachate microbial communities from a municipal landfill in Southern Ontario, Canada - Leachate well 137-91 | ecosystem: Engineered > Solid waste > Landfill > Unclassified | place...
TATGCTTGATTCCAAGCTGGATAGCGTGTATAGCGCTGGAAAGCTATATAGATTTCTGCAATGTTACTAAGGTTCATCCTTTTACAGGAAAAAGATTGATGGCTTCCATACCTCTTCTTCTTTTTTCTTTAGAGTATATAGTAGTGTTGACATGCATTCTAGGGCCTTATCGTTTAGCGTGTCGTTTTATACGTTGGACCGCAAGGAAAGCAGGAGAGTGAAATGGAACGGATTGAAGCTTAGAATTCAAAACGCTCTAAAAGAGTTGACTAGCCAAGCAGGCCAGGCTCAAGGCTAGAGTCGAAGGCCAGAGTCAACGCCGTCAGGAACTCCAACTGGCGGCTCTTTCCTTCCTATCCTATCCCCCATCCCGCAAGGCCCATATTCCCAACCCCTCCTTCCCCAGTCCTTCCCTTCCTCTTCCCTCCCCAATGGTTTCTCTGCACTCTTCCTTATCCCCTCTCTTCTCTTACTCTTCCCTCCCCACATTCTCCCAACCCTAATAAATCATACCCCTTTAAAATCACAAAGTGAATTAGACTCAAAACTCAAAGCTTCAATCAGGGAACTTCAAGGCGATAGCGTCAAGGCATAGGCAACACTCCACCACTTCCCCGAACTCTATCTTGCTTGAATCCTACCCGACAGGGTTCTTTACCTGCATTGCGATGTCAACTATACCCGATAGGGCAATCCAGTCTCCTGATCCCAGTTGCCTTTGTAAGAATAAAACACCTTGCATTTCTGACATCAACATGCCCTATGATATTAATTCTTGAGGGTAATTTTACCCGAAAGAATTATATATCATGCCTTCTCCCAACTCCAATCCCCCCGTCTTCCTCCCGCCATCTTATTGCCATCCAACTATCCTTCTCCCTCAAAGGACTCTTCGTCCTCCCACGGAAATGCACACAGGCGGGGTAAACTGCTGGAAAGGCACCAAGGTTGAATAATGTTAGGTGGTGTCATAGAAGATGAAGGGTTGCATGTAAATTTAAAGCCATGGCCTATAAGAACGCAAAAGAATGGTATTGCAGTGAAGCGCCATTATGCCGTGCTTTGAACCATCCGCAATATCCAGAGACCTGCAATATCCACCCCCCCCCATCTAGCATCCTATCCCCCTCACGCTTTTTCCCTCCCTATCTATACTCTCTACTATATAAGCATATACCATGCCATGTTTTTTTCGTTTTATACTTTTAGTATTATATTCCATGCCGCTCCCATCACTCCAATCTTTATTCCTTGCAACACTTGTGCAACATTAATGCAACACTTGCAACACATGTAACACTCTATGCCCTCGCCCTGTGTATCACACTGTTACTCCCTCTACATCAATATCTTATGCTTTTTGTTATCTCGCCATCACCGCCCCGCACAAATACCCCCAATACCCCCAATATCCCCAAATGACTAACTAAAACCTCTTTCCTTTTAAACTAAAAACGTTGCAAAATTGCAACATAAAATAAAAAGCACACCTCCAAAATTAGCAAACAGTCAAAGGGGGAAATTCCCCCCGCGTGGTCCAAGCCAGCTTTCATCGCAGGCCCCCTGCTTTGGCACTACTGTAGTAGCATAGTGAAAGCTTGCACGTCTGAGCACGTGGATGCCATATGACTTAACATAATCGTGGTTATGCGACGTTGGAAGCTGTATCTGCTTGATATCCATGGCTTTATACCTATTTTAAACTTTCTTTGATTTTCCCTTGTTTGCCTATTGCATCTACATAATCTCGTGATATAATTATCTACATGCAAGGCCTCAATGGAGCCTTAAACCAAACCGCGGCGAATGCCGCAAAAGGAGTATCATGTTTTACAAGGCACAAAGTCTCAGCGTTAAGTCCTCCGCCCTTAACTCCATCCGCAAATCAAGCGCAATGGCTGCGCTCCCAGCGGGCGAACTCACATACCAGGAGTTTTTGCGAGTCGTCGCTCCCCGAAAGACCGACTTCCACGGCGAAACCCGCTTGCGGGACTACTCCTGCGCGCAGGCTAAGGCTGAAGGCCTGCACAAAAAGATGCAGGACGGCGAGTTTAGCTGGTCTGTCGCAAATCTCGACAGCGGCGCAAAAATGCGCTTCATCGAAAGACTTATCGACTGCGGCTTGTCTGTAGATTTCAGCGGATCCGCTGAAATCCGCATCGGATTTGCTCCGCTAGCGCTCCACGCGCCAAGTGAAAAAGCGACTGAGGCCGCCGCCGCTGCGGTGGAATCTCCTGCCCTCCAGTTCGTCAAGACTGCCTAACCCTAGCCCCTCAAGTCAGGGCTACAACTTTCATTGTAGCCCTGCATTGAGAAGCTAAAAAGGCGAAGGAGAAAAAACCTTAGCCAATGCGGACGAGGACGCGCCTAAAGCGCAGCTAATCCTTTGTCTGAAATAGGTGTTAAGCCACCTCAAAGCTACAGCGCAACTTGTAGCCTCTTGATTAATCCAAGCTCCGACTCAAGAGCGGCGGAAAGCCAAGGCTTGCAAGAGATAGGCCTAATACCTATTTCGCACGTTGCAAGACTTGCCAAGAAGTCAAGGCTCGGAGGATGGACATAGTAGCGATAGCTAAGCGCCATGATTGCCAACAATACATTGGGCAGGAGCGCAAGGCGAAAGGCAAAAACAGCTTGGATAACCCTACTGCATTAGAGCGCAAGGCGAACAAATAAACCTTGACGGCTCCGATGCTACAAACAACAAACATTCAATGGCCTTGCGATTGGCTGGCAGTTCTGATTAAGGATTGCCCATAGTCAACCGCGAGGCCTTTTTGCATTTCAACGGCGGGCCTGATTAAGTTTAGGCTCGCCTCTTTTTTTAAGGGCGTCAATCTTTGGCGTCTTTTGAAAAAGAAGCCCCCCTGCTTAGGGACGACGCGGCATACATAGTGAGCAGTTTAAGGCCTCTGATATAAAAACACCCAACAAAGGCTTTAAAAGCCAGAAAGAGAAGTGCACATGGCGGACATCAATGTGCATTTGAGAACCACAAGTTTTTCGAGAGGCAACTTCCAGGACGGAAGGGCCTACAAGACCGAAGGCGGTAATGAGTTCAAGGTCTCGTGCATTGGCGATGGCGGGAAAGAGCCAGCCAAGGGGCAAGGGATAGGAAACTTTCCCCGGCATCAACGGTTGGACGGGAGGCCGGGCAATCCCTGTGTTATGACTGGCGCATGCCTTGAGCATGCGCAGAAAAGAGGATCAGCGAAGAGGAGACACAAGGACGGCAAGAAGCAAGTAAAAAACTAGCAACAAGGTTTTTCAAGTCTCCGCCTCCTTGAGTTGGGGGCGGAGCATTGATGAACTAATCCAAAGAGGAGGAGTATCATGAGAGCGAATGCTGATTCCCTGGTGGACTTTGTGGAAGAGAGCCCGATTGCGGCATGGATAATCTGGTTTATCCTGCTTACGTTTCTGGCCGCTGGAATTATTTGGACAATATAAACAGGAGGAGCTAAAAAATGAGTTCAACGAAAAGCCTTCTTGTCAAGGATCAGAAGCTCTCAAAGGACAAAGACATACAGTATGCAGGAGAGCCTTGCTGTATCACTGCAACTATACGATATGATGATAGGTGCGTAAATGGGCATAACACGTTTTCCGTCACGGGAAGCATCGTTGCAAAGAGAGGGAAAGGCGTTTGCTACGGTTGCATACACGACGAGATAATCAAGTATTTTCCTGAATTGGAGAAATACATCAAGTGGCACCTAGTATCCAGCGAGATGCCGCTCTACTACATCGAGAATACGCTCTATCACATGAGCGACAAGGACAGCTTTGGACTACGCAAAGGCGAGCCGTGGATTTATAACCACTACGCGCAATTCAAAGACGCTCCAATAGACTTGATAATAAGCGATGGTCTTAATGACTACTTGCAGAAACTTCTAGCCACCAAGTCCACGAACGAGCTTGCCTTGTTCTTCGCTACAGTGGACATTATCAAATCAGAGCATCCCTACGGCAAGAAGGGCGGGTGCATAGTGCGCTGGAAGTTTTCAACGCAACTCGACGCAATGCATTTTAACGACGCGCCATTCGAGTCGGAGGAGGCGGGCATATGCTTTTTAAGGGCCGCCCGCTGGAGTAAGGGCTGCATTAGGCTGAAGCACGTCCCCATCATCTTCTCTGAAGGAAAGGTTCCCAATATAGAGGCTGCGAGAGAGTGCGCTATATGGCCGGAAGCCACAGCGGAGCAACTACAGGATAAGGAGGCTCTGCTTGCGCGGCTTCCGAAGTTGATGCGTCAATTCCGGCATGATGTTGAAGAATTGGGATTTGTGTTTTAAAGAACAGGAGAAACTGAAATGATTCTTTCAGTCTATGATTCTATTCGGCCTCTAGGGCATTCTGAGAACGCAACGCATAGGGAGTCTTTGAAATGAACGCTCACATCAAGATCGTTAACGCTAACATGATAGACTTTGACAATGGATGGCTGGAAGGGAACATAAGGATTCTTATCGGACGGCATCCGGGGCGAAAGTATTGTATTTCCGCGTCTAGCTTTTTAGGAAATGAAACTTATGCCGTTATTCGCAGCTACGAAATGCTTGCAGCCGCTAAGAAGATATACTCAGACGCGATATCTAAAGGCGTCAAGGTGTCTTTCCTGTGCGACGGCAGCGAGAAGAAAATAAAGGGAGCATCAAAATGAAATCAGACGTCAATGGAATATCATCCTGTGAGAACAAACAGGAGCAGTATGAAGATTTTGTAATAGGAGGAATATGGCGCGTCCAATACGATTACCGCGCAGATGATGGAGAGCTTTTCTCTTGCATCGCTAAAACGCTTGAGATGGCAAGAGCAAGGAGAGACGAATGGGACAAAGACAGGCATACAATATAAAGGGGGCATGACATGAGACTTAACGGAGAAGATGCAACTTTTTCGGTTCGGGGCGATTCCAGCAAGACCTTGGCTCTAATCGTTGACACTAAGGACGGGAGCGCAGAAATCAGGATGAACCTTGTCGAGGCTTCCACGATGAAGGCGCAGCTCGAAGACGCCATAAAGGCGATACAGGCGAGCAAGGCGTATGATGCGGTAGTAATAAGCAAGGAGGTGAAGGCATGACTCCACTAGCTAGCATCCTTTTCTCGCTCTTTTGCCTGCTTATGGCGGGCCTCGCGACAGCGGACATGGTCAAGCAATTGGACGCCTGCAACTTCTTCGCCTTCCTAGCGTTTATGGTGGCAGGAATAAGCCTTGCCCTGCATGCGCTAACGGATGGAGTAAAAAGGAAGGAATAACAATGATATACGATGATTATGACGATGATTATGGCTATGGCTGCGATGACGATGACAACAGCAACAGCCTTGATAATTTTGAATATCCAGAAGACACTATAGCACGTGAAACAAAGGAATGGGACATGGAAGAATACAACGCAGTAGTAGCTGAGAAAAAGCACTTTGCGGAACACTATAAAATGGTAAGCAGGAGGTTTGAATGAAAAAGAACCGGCTGTCGCAATATTTCAAGAATGACGACGGCTCTCCCCATGTCATTTGCTGCAACGAGCGACTGGGTTACATTGGACTAGAGCACAAAATCAACCGCTAAGGGGAGCAATTGCAATGAGCACATTCTTCAGCTTCATAAGTCGCAGGGACGGAAAGCGCTTCTACTCCGACTGGGAGCTTCGCAAGCTCATGAAATTCAATGATTGCTGCGACAGCCATAGCTGGCTGTCGCAATATTTCAAGAATGACGACGGAAGCCCTCACGACGATGACAAGCTTAATAAGTGGGAATGGAATCCATTCACAAAAAAGCTAAAGCCAGACTCAATAGTCTTCGAGGAAAGCGAGGACGAAGTCCGCGCTTGGTGCGAAGGCTTGGACTTCAAGAAGATCGTGGAGCCGTTGATTATCAAGCCCATAGTTAATCCGCTGCTTGTAAAAAGGAAGCGCAAGAAGCCTAGCAAGCAGGAGCTTCAGTGGCTAAAGCAGTGGGATTCCGTGTGGGCTTCCATGCAAGTTTCCGCGGGGTATTCCGTGTGGAACTCCGTGTGGGAGTCCGTGAGGGATTCCGTGTGGGATTCCGTGAGGGATTCCGTGCGGGCTTCCGTGGGGGATTCCGTGAGGGCTTCCGTGCGGGATTCCGTGGGGTATTCCGTGTGGGAGTCCGTGAGGGATTCCGTGTGGGCCTACATTTCCACCTTCTTCGACATAAAGTACGAGCATGACTTCTCTTCAGCCGAAAAGCTATGGGAAGCTGGACTGGTGCCAAGCTTCGACGGCACTGTTTGGAGGCTTCATGCTGGAGAGAAAGCGGAAATAGTCTGGAGCGGGACAGTAGAAGAATTAAAGACAGCCTGCAAATAGCAGGATAAAGGAGGATTTGGTATGATAGTTTACAAGCTTGCAAGGAAAAATCCGTATACATCTGGATGGAGAAGTTATGGATGCGTATTTCATCCATATAACGTTACGTATGAGATTGGAAAGACGACTGTTCCATATGGAGACTCATGGCTGTATGCATTTTCTACATGCGAAGCTTGTTTGGATGTATTGGATTATGGACCAAATATTAACATCCTTGAGTGTCAAGCTTCGCATGTAGTTGAGCCAGGAGATGCAATAGGAGCGCATGGAATATATGAAATGGGAGCATTCTGGCAGGGACTTCAACTCTTTAAGACAGTTCCTAAATCCAAGTATCCCGGAACTGTCTGGTGTACTGACATAACTCCAATAAGGGTGGTGGAATGAAGAAGCCGTATAATGGACAAATCAAAAGGAGAGTAATGCAATGACGACTACACGCGAAAGACTCGAAAGAAAAGCAGAAAAGCGTATGCAATGGGCCGAATCCCGCAAGAGAAAGGCCGAGCAAGATTTCAACAAGGCAGACCTACGCGAAGAAAAGAGCGGCATTCCGCTAGGACAGCCGATACTTGTAGGACACCATAGCGAGGGTGCCCATCGCCGCGTTTTGGAGCGCGCAGATAGCGCAATGCGCCGGGGCTTTGAAAATGAGGCGATGGCTAAAGACCATATTTCAAAAGCCGCAGGCATCCAAGACATGTTAGCAGGCTCTATCTTTTCCGACGATGAAAACGCAGTCGAAGCGCTTGAGGCCCGAATAGCCGAAAATGAAGCCGCTCGCGAGCGAAACAATCAGATCAACTCCATAATACGCAAGGCTCCGCGCACTCAAAAAACGCCAGAAAAGATAGCGGCCCTGATTGAATTGGGACTGAAACTTGAAACCGCCGAAAAGCTCTTTGAAAAGGGTTTTTGCAGTCGCATCGGAATTCCGTCCTACGTCAACCAAAACCTAGGAGGCCGTATCAAGGCAGATAGAGACAGGCTTGCAAGAGTCAAGATTGAGCGCGACAACAAAAAGCTCGCGCAAGAGGCTCCTAACGGCGTAAGAATAGGAAAGAACTGCTACGGAAAGCACTTTATAACCTTCGCTGAAAAGCCCTCTAGGGAAATCTTGAAAGCCCTACAGGAAGCTGGATATCGCTGGTATTGCGGCTCTTGGCTTGGAGAAAAAGAGATTCCTGAATGCGTAAAGGCCCTGCAAAGGGGCGAATAATATAGGATATCAAGCCCTAGACGTAAAAAAAACTAGGGCTTGATAGAGCTTAACAAATAGCAAACAGGAGAAAGTAGGACATGAGCAGCGACGACGTATCTGCTGTGATTTGGTTTTCGGATGGGAGCAGCGAGCATATTAGGGCTGCTTCCAATAGTGCTCTTATTGATTTAGCAAGTTCCAGAGGGGCAGTAAGAATAGAACTGTCTGTAGGAGAAACATTGCGTTTGATTTCAGGGAAATGGGTTTCATTGTCTTAAACGAAAACAACAACTGAATCAGGAGAATCATTATGAAGCTAAGCAAAAAACTAAGGGACCAGTTTGCGCGTATACATTGTTCATGGTGGGCAGAGCCGAGAGGGTCTGCGCTTTGCGAGTTTCGTCAGCAAGCCATGCTTGAGCTTACGGGAGAAAAGCTTCCTATGTCTAAATGTGGAGTCCATGCATATAGAAAAGCCTTGATGGCGTGTTTGGGAATCAAGGAGGACTGCATTGCAAGGGAAGACCGTGCCATAGTAGAACGCATACAAGAAGAACTCAAAGGGGAATGACAATGATTGAATTCAGTTGCACAAAAGAAGAGAGAGCCTTAATTGGAAAGATCATCAAAAGGATGAATAATATATGCAGGAATAGACATATTCCAGAGTTTGAGTATTTAACTTTGTCAATGGATTTAGAGGCTTGCCATAGCAACAGAACTCCATTGGATTTTGAGAAGCTATTTAAGTTTGACGATGCCAATTTGATGCATGATGTTTGCGGCATCGACAGGCACATCAATAGAGAAACAGGTAAACTGGAAGGTTTCTTTTTGCCACGATGCGCTAAACCATCAAAAAAAGGAGAATGAAATGAGAAAATGGGAACAGATAAGGAATGGAGTCGCTTCGGATGACGGAATTACCATACGGGACGAAATATCACATATTCTTGTAGCGGAAATACCAAGTGGAACGCCAGATATCCATGAAAAGGGAAACCTTATCGCAGCCGCTCCTGAACTTCTAAGAGTTTTAGAGGAGTTAGTAGATGTAATCGAGAGCGAATATTATGCAGGAGATGAAGCGCATGCTATAATCGCCAAGGCGAAGGGGGAATAGATATGCGAGAATTCACCTATAAAGTCACAATATGATGTGGTGACTACATGAAAAATGTTCTTGTTCGTGATGTTACAGCGTGGCATGCAATAAGGCAAGCCCTTGAGAAAGAGGGGTTTTTCTTAACAGGAAGACCATCCAAAACAGATGCAACAGCCAAAAGAATAGATTGACAACATTCAACTGAAATAAACAGGGAGTGAGAAATGAAAATAACAACGGTTACCGGGCAAACGCTTGAAGACTATATGCCGGAGGTTGCAGGCGTGGGACATCTCTGCGGCGAGGATGTCGCAACTCGCGATGGCGCGGGGAATGATTGCCTCTCAGTCCGAAAAGTGAAAGCAAAAAACGGCGATATCATGTATGAGGGAGAGGGGGTTGTCGCAGGCGCGTATCTAGTATACGTCGAGGATATCTGCGAAAACACGTCCTACTACCTGGTTGAGCAGACGAAAATAGACGAGATTGGGGGAGCGGACAAATACTTGGAGGACGCAGCGGACACAATCAGCGGGAACGAGCCCGACGAAGATTGCAAGCGAATTGCTCGCCTATATTGGGGATTAGACGCGGAGCCTGAAACAGTTGAATCTGATTATGATGGCGATGTTAAAATTATACGGCATCGTCATTTTTACGGCCCATCAGACGACAAATACGAATTCATCCACCTCAATGAGGCGGAGAGGGAAGACGGTTATGGCGTTGACGGCTCCGCCTCGACGTGGGAGACGGTCGAGGCTGCACAGGATTGGATCGACGCGCAAGAGGCAGGGATATACCACCTTGCTCATAACGAGGCGTCCGCGCCAGACTACTACATAGTCAACGCGTAAGGTGAAAAATGATCCATCAAGGGGACAAAGAGAGAAAACAAACAAGGGGAGAAGCTAAGATGAAGACAACAAGGGAAATGATAGCCGATGAAATCCGCTCGTATCTTGCTGGATGCGGCAAAGAACTCCATACCTTTGAAATAGGAAGAAATGCCTTTGAGAAAAACGGCCTTCCTGTTCCCGGAAACAGAAACGAGCTTGCAAATCTTGTTGATGATGTTTGGCAGGAACTCGCTGCCAATGGCGAAATCTAATCAATAACTAAAAGGGGCAAAGGCATGAAATCCAAGAAGCTCGAAAGTATCAAATCGCCGCAGGGAAACTACCGCGTAACGGGAGTGCTTCCCGCCGGGCTCGCCCTAGTCGAAGGCGTTGACCTTAACGATGCTCGCCGCTACGCTCGAAGCCGTCATCCGCAAGGGGACGGAAATACTAAAGGGAAAGACATGAGACAAGCCCCGAGCGAAACAAAAAAGGCGACGGAAGCAAGAAGAAAATCGCAGGGAAAACAACATGAGACTCAATACTGTGCGAGAAGACATAAAGTACTGCTATGGCGAAGGCTATGGCTGGGGTGATAACTCAGGCTATGGTAAAAGCCATAGCCATGCAAGCAAAAAAGGAGCAGCTAGCATGAGCGTTTACGACAAACAGGCACAGGATTTTTTGGACAAGTTTGGACTTGCGATTTCCAGAAGGGCCCATAGTTGCATGGTTTGTCCGCCGTGGACTGCCTGCGATAAAGAGAAGACAGGGCTTTGTCCAAAATGCGGAACCACACATGGAAATCCGTATTTGATTAAAATAACAAGAAACCTCAAGCCTTCTGAAGTGTTGGACTTTTATTTTTGGGGAAGCTACAACGACGCAAAAAAGGGGAAATCCCCAAGCAAGTATAGCATACTGTCCTCCATTGGTGGCGACAGCGTCATACCGGAAACATTTCATGACTTTTGTTGGGAGTTTGGCTATAACGAAGATAGTCGCAGGGATTACTCAAACTGGGAACGCTGTAGCAAGTTCGCTAAGAAGCTCCGCGCTTTTTTCACCGCCGATGAACTAGAAGCGTTAAGAGAAATACACTGCAA
>Ga0265297_10011840_pt1 | contig 10597 bp, 5 predicted proteins | sample Munlanlwell13791_FD_192502 | JGI IMG/M metagenome (GOLD analysis project Ga0265297, IMG submission 192502) | Leachate microbial communities from a municipal landfill in Southern Ontario, Canada - Leachate well 137-91 | ecosystem: Engineered > Solid waste > Landfill > Unclassified | place...
TTCCTATTTAAGGAGCAACATCCGTCTTACTTCTTTAAATTCGCCGGCTTTAATTGCGTAGAAATAAATACCGGAGGCTAAATGACTGGCGTCAAACTGAACGATATGAGCGCCTGCACTCATATGATTGTTAACCAGCGTTGCGACTCTTTGCCCTAACAGGTTATAGACTGTCAACCTTACATCAGAAGGTCTCCCCAATTCAAACCGGATCATAGTCGTCGGATTGAATGGATTCGGATAGTTCTGGGACAGAGCAAAACCTTCGGGAATCGGAGCTTTCTTTATACCAGAAATCGTATACTCGTTGATCAACATCAACCAATCGACTTTAGCTCCGCTACCAGAAATGGCTAAAGTATGCGTACCAGATGTCAGATCAAAAAGGTCTGAAATAACATCCAAACCGGTCTCATTAGGCTGACTCGCAAAAGTAAACGAAGCCACTTCTGTACCGTTAACAAGCACTTTTCCGGTCTGCGCCGCCGCTGGATTTTGATAGAATACGCGGACCTTATACCGACCAGCTTCAAGCTCAGGCAGATTGAAAGTAACGGTTCCATTAGTGCCTAAGGCGACCGCGTTGAATCCCTGTGGCACCCAGGTTCCCACACCACCCGGAGTAGCGCCATTGTTGACCGCCGCAGATGGCACTAATTTCGCAATCAAGTTGGTAGTTCCGGCTTCATAAAACTCGATCCACTGAAAGGAAATCGCATTCCATGAATATTGAAGCTTCAGGGTGTTTTCACCGGCAACTAAGGAAAGATTGTCGGCAACATCAAGATTTTTTAACATAGCATTGGTATATTCTGCTTCGTAAAATTCTGAAGTGCTCTTATCACTCCAAAAATCAACACCACCATTATTCCCATCAGTCCATACCACGAATTGACCCCATCCATGAAGAGCATCAACAACATGTTGGCCATTAACAAGAAAATCAAAACCGATATTTTGACCATCTGCTCTTGCTTTAAACTTAATATCGTAAGCAACGGCGTTAGTGGAATTAAAAGTCCACTCGACGTTAGTTCCACCTTGTAAGGTATACCAGGCTTCTCCGGTAAACGGCTCAACTGTGGCGCCATTGCTGGGCGTCCCTGCTTCGGCTTGCTCTTCGAACACCGGTTCCTCTACAATCATCCCTCCGGCCATCCACTTGATAGCTTCAACGTAGGTGTCTTTATTAGATTCGAAAGTGGCTTTCGCGGTCGGGAACCATCTTAGATCGCCTAACGGCAAATCATCAGTGCTTAGACCAGTCAAGTCATTGGTATAGGTGAAGTTTTCAGGCAGAGGCCAGGCAGGTTCAGCCCAGAGAGTATCCGTACCGTCAATTACTAATCCGTAATAGTAAGGTTCGGCCTTAACTCCGGTTCCGTAATACTGATAACCTCTGGAAGCCGTGATATGATTCCACATCGCCTCTAACTGAGCTGGAGTATTAGGATCAGCGGTGAAAGCGGGTTTTGTGGTAAGCCAGGTTGTATCCTTAATCACCATCTGGCCGCCATTGGCTGGACTAAACGTGGTAAAGAACGAATCTGTAATAGCATTAACAAATGGCTGAGTCCTGATAGTATCACCATAATGAGTCGTGAAAAAAGGATCCAGATAGGCGGCGGTATTGGCAAATAGGATACGGCGACCTTTGTTTGTTCCGTATCTTGACGGCATATCAACAATTGGGAATTGACCCGTAGTATATGCTCTCGGATCGCGACCTGGCGCATAAGTCAGACCATAGTCACACAATCCTTCACCATGCCACCATACATTTACCAGAAGGTTATTAGCAAAATAAGCCTCTTGCCACCATACATTCGTGGTCGAAGTAAATGCACGTCCGATATTGACTAAGGTATTATGGTTGAAGCGCAGATAATTAGCCGCCCCATTCTCGATCTGGATAGCGCACATGTTAACATTGAAAAAGGTGTTATTCTCGATTATCACTGTATCAATATCTGTCCAAACCGAAAGACTACGACCGCACCACTGTTGAGTTGGTACATCTTCCTGCAAGTTCCGATAGACGCAGTTAGTAATAAAGAGATCATTGTCAGAACCACCGGCAAATGCAACGATGGCAAAATTCGAACGCTCAAAAACACAATTGTCAATGATAAACCTTTTTCCGACAGCATTCACTTCGATGGGTTGGTAATACCCGGAACTTCCAAGTTCGTCTGATCCAATCAGATAGAGGTTTTTCAGAGTGAGAGCATCGGCGCATGAGATCATCTTCCCGGGTGTGGCGCCGGAAGTCTGATCTGTGACCATCTGAACAACAGCCGGATGCGCATCACCAGTCGGTTCTTCTCCAATCAGCTGTAAAGGAAAATTATTGCTGATTGTCTTATTATTCCAATAGTAACCGCCGGCTTTCAATACATAAATCCGATCGAGATTGGCGCGCGCACCACCAGCGACGGTATCGCCCATAACAGCGTTGTAAAGAGCATCCTGAACAATATTGCCCGAGCCGTCATCCCATTGAACAATCATTTCATTTTGCGCTAAAATTCGGGTGGCCGAACTAAAAATTACGAGCGCCACCAGCGCTAACAAAATAGGTAACTGTTTGCACTTCATAAAAGTATCCTCCAATTGATTTGTTTGTGATTGGTTTCTTCAATATCAATGTTACTTACTAAGGTCACCTTTTGATTTCCTCCTTTCGTTTGTTTAGTGTTTTGAAATTAAAATTGCCCGATTTTAGGGTGGATAAATTTGAATTGCCGCCATGATTTGATCTCCTCATTAATTTGAAATGCATTACACTCTTCTAAAGGTTAACTCGAATACCTAAATCCATTGTAAATCCATAATATTCGACATAACTGGGATAAATCAGGTCTGCACCGATACAGCTTTCGTCGTGTCGATTATTCAAATTGTTCAAATTGGCAAACAACTGGATATTCTGGAGAAGTTTTTGTTGTAGGGTCAAATCCCAGCGTCCGTAACCACTCGTATAACTGCTCAATCTGGTCGTAGGAAGTACACCGTCATATCCTATACCGGTTAATTTATCGGTCTGATACAAATAGGAAAGTCGGGCTGAGAAGCCACCTAGATCATATCCGATCGTGATATTGAATATATGAGCCGGCTGATCAGGCATCCGCGTCTTAATAGAGGCTGGCACTGTATAATAGATTCGCCGGGTTCCTTGTTGTTCGGTAATCAAGCTATCATAAACTAAATTCATTTCTGAATATATGTGGGTATAATTGATATTTAATACTATCCCACGCAATATCGATGGTAAGTACCAGAAGTGAGTCTGCCATTCCAATTCATAACCATAATATTTGGCGGGCTCGGGATTATTTCTATAGGCGTTAATCTGCGGATTCGTTTTTAACCAGCTAGATGGAATCTCTAAGGCTGAATCTATCTCTACTCCCTTGCGGTAATTCACTGCAGAGTAAAAAATGAGGTCCTCGATATTTTTATGAAAAGCAGTCGCTGAAAGCAGACCAATCCCATTATTAAATAAAGAAATACCAACATCATAGTTCGTCGATTTGGATGGTTTCAAAGAATAATTAGCCGCATTGACAGATTTTCCATCCGAAGAAATGTACGAAATCGGCGCATATCTTAGGAAGTCCGGGCGGGCAATGGTTTCCGTGCGCGCTAATCTCACATTTAACCAATTGGTTGGCTTTACAACAATATTCACCATCGGTAACCAAAATTCATTCTCTCTTTCTTTAGTAAGCCGGACAAATTCAGAGGGCGGCTGTTCCACCGTCTGCCCGGATTGGTTCACCATATAGCGTTGACCATGATATTTTGAATAATCCCCTTCGTAACGTACACCTGGAATCACGGTAAGATAGTTACCAATATTTAATTCGCCCATGAAATAGACAGCTTGATAGCGTTCAAAACCGTCGTAATCATATCCGAAAGTGCCGACCGAGTATGGCATCCATAAGTTGAGGCTGTCCGGAGCCGCCCTCAGAGCGCTTGACATTTGATATAACTTTTTATTATTAAAAGTCAGTCCAAGTGGAAAATCTCCATCCAGAAAATCGGATCGCGAATAATCATCTAAAAAGGGGAGTACATTTAATAACTGGAATTCATCCACATTGGTCATGATGCCCCATTCCGGGAAAGTCCTATCCAAAAATAAAAATACAGGATTCTGTTGGCCTGAACCGTATTGCAAACCACTGTATCCATATTGCCGCTCATCGTTACTACGATCAATCCAACGCAGTTTTCCACCCGTTTTAAAACTACCGTTTATAATAGAGCCTATACGAAACGGTAATTCAATATTCAGTTTGGCGGATGTTGTATTTTCAACAATCTTTTTTCCATAACTGTACATTGCCGACATATTGGTTTTGATAGTATCGACATTGAAAAACGGGACAAGTTCTATAGGATCGACAAAGTTAGGATAGCCAGGTAATAATGCGCTATTTTCCTGTGTAAATTCGGTTACCCTGCGATCCGGACTATCGGTAATGGTACCCGATCGACTTATACTGGCATCAAATTTCAACCATCTAAAGTCCTGATTAATACCAAGCGCGCTCGTAAAAACGTTGGTAGTACTTTTTTCTTCTTCGACTTTGTATATGTGACGATTGGTGCTATAACCAAGCTCCATGGTATTAACCTGATTGTTACGAATCAAGCCATCGGAATTAAGCTGATTAAAGAAACCGTTAGCAGTTATTTTCCCTTTTGGTAAAGTCCAATCAAGTAGCAGGCTGGCCCCGGTTCGCTTACGATTCACGATTTCTTCTATCATTATCAATTCACCAGTGGCAATCATTTTATTATAATTTCTCCAATTGTCACGGAGCTTGTCGGCACTGCGGTCATAATTATCAATGTTGGCATTTAAAACAATCCCAAGGCGATTATTCAGGAAGCGGTTGCTTAAACTGCCCGTAAAATTATAGTTGCCATAATAACTCTGGAGTTTATTATATCCGCCCTGAGCCGAAACATTAAACTGAAAGTTTTCCGGCGCTTCTTTTAACCTTAGATCAATAGTACCGCCAAAAACATCGGCATCCATATCAGGCGTATTTGACTTTTTTAAGACGATTCCATCCAGCATATTGGACGAAATGAGTGAAAGATTTACACTTCGGTCTTCTGAACCTGTTGCCGGAAGCTCGACACCATTGACGGTAATGAGACTATATTTTGGATTAAGACCACGAATTTCAACTTTATTGGCTTCACCGCCGGATCGCTGAATCGAAACGCCGGGCAGGCGCCCGATGGACTCGGCCGCATTGACATCCGGCAGTTCCTGAATTCGGCTTTCATCAACGATGTTAGTAATTACGGTTGAAGATAATTGTTGGTTAATCGCCGACATCTGTCCTCTTGCCTGAGCTGTGACAACGACTTCTTCGCCCTTTAACGCACCACCATAGGTTAATTCAACATCCTGAGTCAGGGTTTCTCCGGCGCCGAGACTGACTTTTATATCTCTGGACTGATAACCAATAAATGTTACTTTCAGGGTAAATTCTCCGTCTGGCACATGATCTATTCTATAATACCCCTTTAAATCGGAAGCCGCTCCGATACCGCCGGTTTCAGCCAATATTATATTTGCCCCGACCAGAGGATCACCGGTTTGTGAGTCTACTACCCGCCCTTTAATCACTCCCGCATAAAGTAAATTTATGGACATTAACAGTATCAGACCCCCAAATCTAAATGTCATAGACTTATTCTTCATGTCAACTCCATATCTGTACGTTTATCTTCCCCATTTTTAATTACTTGATAAATTGTAATCTCGTACCGAATCACGTTCGATTAATTTTACTGGTAAGAGTGTAGTCGTTGGTTTTCGATTTTCCTTATTAATTAATTGCAATAGCACTCTGACTGCAATCGATCCCATCTCTTCTTTATAAACCCGGATGGTTGTCAGGGGCGGATTGGCGATCTTGGAGAGGTCAATATCGTCGAATCCGATGATACTGACATCCTGCGGGATACGCAAACCGGTATCTTCAACGGCTTTGTAACCATAGATGGCATTCAGATCATTGGTGGCGAATATTGCTGTGACCCGGTTTTTTTGTTTCATCAAAGTCGCAACCTGCTCGTATCCGTTTTCTAATCCACCGGTACGCACAATCTCATCATCGTATTCAATTTTATTATAAGCTAGTGCTTTCCTGTATCCCTGATAGCGTAACAGGAAACTTTTACGTTCCAAGTCCCCTGATATAAAACCGATCCTTTTATGTCCTTTATTGATTAAATATTGGGTCGCTTGTAAGGCACCGTGTTCATCGTCTATAAAGATTTGGTCATAATCATCATTTAAAAAATTGGGATTAACAAATACAACCGGGATCGAAGTCTTTTTCACCTGCTCGACAAAATTATGGTCCAAAATACCGGCTAAAATTATTCCATCGACCGTGTGCTCCTTGATCAATTTTGGCAGTTCACCATGATACTCTTCCGATAACAGATGTAAAACCAAATTGTAGTTGTTGATTACAAGCTCAGCCTCGATTCCTTCTAAGACGCGTGAATAAAAAGGATTCATCGAAAGCGGTCGAGTCTCCCGGCAAAATATTACTCCGACACTTTCAGTCCTCTTATTTTTTAAGCCCTTACCAAATGCATTCGGAGTAAATTTTTGCTGTTGTGCGATATATAATATGCGCTCACGCATCACTTTGCTGACATCCCGTCGACCATTCAAAGCCTTTGAGACTGTCGAAAGAGAACAATTCGCTAATCTTGCGATGTCCTTAATAGTAGTCATAAACCATAACCGCTAATAACTATTGAAGAGATTGCCGACCGTTTTCGATTCCCCCGAAACACAATTTTTTTTCAGATACTGGTGGTCTATTCCCCTTCCCCTCAATGTCCGATTCTCCCTTTTCAAATTATCATTTACGAAATCGTTTTCTAATTTATAAGACAATTTTAAAAATGCAAGAAAAATTCTTCAATCCGGAATATCCTCGTCGACAAAAATCTATCCACAGGTTTCCTGTTGCCCTGGCATATCGATCTGTATGAGACTTTTTTCGGAAAACATTACGAAAATGTTTTCGGAGATTTCGAAGTAATAGCCAAAATTAAAGGAATCTGCAGGTCAGCAAAATTAACGCGAGTCCGATATAAGAAAGTATCTAAAGATATATCGGTAAAACAGTTAATTCAGTTACGATTTTCCTAACATTTGAGTTCAACATCCGAATTTACAATCAGGGACTCCTGTTGGAGAATTCGGGTGTTTTACCCAATACGAATTTACTAAAAACCGTTTTAACCTGCCCGACTGACATCAGTCAGGCATGCGGTTTTAATTCCTGGCGTCGAACTCACGTAGAAATTAAAAAGCCTAGCTAAACCAATAGCCGTTTGAAAAAGGGTATATAAACACCGAAAGTGTTAATCCGATCTAAATGATCGGCTTGTTGAGTGAAATAATTTATTTTTGTTGCGAATTACCTGACAGAAAAGCGATAAATCGTCGTCTGACGGTACTTTTCGCCCGGTCGCAGAACCACTAAAGGAAAATTCGGTTTGTTAGGAGAATCCGGAAAAGCCTGAGCCTCAAGGCAAAGAGCACAGCGGTATTTATACACGATATCGCCTTTACCGACCATCGTGCCATCCAAAAAATTACCGGAATAAAATTGTAAACCAGCCTGATCGGTCAGACATTCCATCAGTCTGCCGCTCTTAGGATCATATAAAGTTGCGGCTAAGCGCACCTGACCGGGTTGACCATTGATAACCCAATTATGATCGAAGCCTTTACCAATTTTCATCTGTTCATCATCCGCCGCAATATCCTGTCCAACCGGTTTGGCTTTCCTAAAATCCATGGGCGTTCCGTCCACCGGTCTGAGTTCACCGGTCGGGATCGAATATTCATCCACTGGCGTAAAGAAATCAGCATTCAGCATCAATTCATGCTCCAAAATCGTATTTTCAGGTGTTTCGCTCAGATTGAAATAGCAATGGTTGGTGGGATTCAGGACAGTCGGCTTGTCGGTAACGCCGTTGTAATCAATTTGCAGAGCGTTATCTTCGGTGATAGTATAAGTAACAGTGATTTTGACTTCGCCCGGATAACCTTCTTCGCCGTCCGGACTGAGATAGGTCAATCGAACCGATCGGCTATCAATCGGTTCGGCTTTCCAAAATACCTTGAAAAAACCGCGTGGACCACCATGCAGATGATTCGGTCCGTCGTTTAGATTCAACTGATAAACCTTCCCATCGAGACTGAATTTGCCACCAGCGATCCGATTACCGTAGCGACCGACAATCGAACCCTGAAAGGTCTTATCGCGCTGGTAACTTTCCAGGTCTTCGAAACCCAGGACAACGTCTTCCAGCTTTCCGTCGCGATTTGGCGTTTTCAAGGATACCACGATCGCGCCGTATTCGATAATCTCGGCCGACATTCCCTTTGAATTATAAATCTTATACTTTTCCATAAATAATTCCTTCTACTAATCCGTGCAGAAAAATTTCCCGGTCTGTGTTTTAAACTTTAATTGCCCGATTTACTTAATTCCATCCGAATGCGGAACGGATCCTGTCCTTTCATACCGCGGATACGGCAACTAATCGCATCGAACATGGCGCTCAATTTCCGGTATGCTGGCAGATTAGCCTGGATCGGTCGTTTACGCCGTTTTTCGTCCAGAGTCAGAAATGGATTTACTATTTCCTTGAGGCTGATTTTTTCATTTTGAGCCTTGCTCCAGGTCCAGGCGGCATGCAGAGCCGCACCCAGAGCGGCGCCTTCGCCTTCAACCGGCACCGTTTCAGCTTCGAAAATATCGGCAATCGTTTGACACCAGGTATCGGATTTCGTCAGACCGCCAGTCAGGCGAATTTCCTTGACAGCCACCGGCATCCGTTTGAAACCGGAATAGAGATTGAGGATATGACCTTCAATAATAGCGCGGGCTAATTTTTCCTTGGTGAAATCCGCCAGACCGAACCCAAAATAGAGCGGCGCGGCTAGCGGTACATCAGGAGTCCGTTCACCTACATACCATGGAATCAGGATTTTACCATTGTTTGCCGCCGGGGTCAAGTCCAGCATTTTATCAAATTCGGCATGACTCATTCCGTGGATTTTGATGAATTCATTATAGCCGTTGGCTAAATTGGAAACACACAACAGCGGCAGATAATGGCCGGTGCTGTCACAAAAAGCCGCAATCTCACCCGTCGGATCAACGTATGGCTCCACCATGAAGGTATAAGCCGTTCCGCTCGTTCCCAGACTGACGGTGACGATTCCCGGTTCAACATTACCGGTGCCGACGGCACCATACATATTGTCGCCGCAACCGGCATCGATTTGACAATTTGCTGAAAAGCCAAATTTTGTCACCAGAGCGGGATTAATCGCTCCGATAGTCTGATCCGAGGGTTTAATTTCAGGCAACTTGGCGGCCAAATCCGGCGCGATCGCTTGAATGACTTTTTGCGACCATTGACCGGTCTTCGGATTCCAGAGTGCCATGCCGGAGGTGTCGCCCGGTTCCATGACGCAAACACCTCCGGTCAAATAATAATTAATATAATTATGCACCAGAAATAGAGTCGCCGTTTTCCGGTAAGTTTCCGGTTCGTGGCGCACCATGTGAAAAATTTTCGCCGCGGTATATCCGGTTCGCTGACTGTTACCGACCTCCTTGATCATTTGCTCCAGACCGCCGATTTTTTCGGTCAATATCTCACATTCTTCAAGAGTCGAGAAGTCATTCCAGAGTTTACTGCGAGAACGCGACAAATCGCCCTGAGCGTCCAGAGCCACCAGACCATGTTGTTGTCCGGAAACTGAAATGCATCCTATCTGAGACATATCGATTCCGGCTACCTTGGCGTTGGTGAAAACGCGATCGACAGCTTCGATCCACATTTTGGGATCGGATTCGGATACGCCTTCTCCCAGCCCTTTTATCGCTCCATTTTCGGTATTATAATGAGGCAAGTCGGCGTCATAATTGACCGAATTTACATAGACGACTTTTGCGGACTTGAGATCGATTACGACAAGTTTTGTGCTTTGGGTTGAAACGTCCAACCCGGCGAATAATTTAAACACAGTTCTACTCCTATTTACTGCTTAACGAATATATTGATTGATCAGGCTTTCGTATACTTCCTGTTTGCCACTGATCATTTTTGGTTCGCCAATATTTTCGGCTAATTTTGCCAGTTCTGCCAGACCTAATTGACCTTTTTCGAAACGAGCGCCGTCGCCGGAGTCGAAGCTGGCGTAACGTTCTTTCTTCATCTTTAGATAATTCGATTTTTCCAGAATGTCATTGGCGATCAGTAAGCCGCGCGCCAGAGCATCTATCGAGTAAATATGCCCGATAAACATGTCTTCCAGATCGGTGGAACTGCGACGATTCTTGGCGTCAAAATTCATACCGCCGTGACCGATTCCGCCATTCTGCAGAAGAACCAGCATTAGTTCGGTGGAATCATACAGACTATGCAAGAATTCATCGGTATCCCAACCATTATAAGGATCGCCCTGATTGACGTCCAGGCTTCCGAATAAACTGGCATCGCAAGCGGTTTGCAC